>ENA-OQJL01000603-OQJL01000603.1-human-gut-metagenome-genome-assembly--contig:-NODE-603-length-24311-cov-3.827144_pt1 | contig 24311 bp, 18 predicted proteins | sample MGYA00242604_ERZ504770 | MGnify/ENA primary metagenome ERZ504770 (study PRJEB26092, sample SAMD00036359) | human gut metagenome | host: Homo sapiens | study: EMG produced TPA metagenomics assembly of...
GCAGGCTAGGTCAAACCTCCTTATCATAATTTTTCAGCTTATAGTGTGGGTCAAAATAAGCATCCAAGAAACCATTCAATTTTCATAGTTCCGCTACTCACCCGACACAACCATGCAGAAAAATCATCATAACCAGATTCGACTAAGCCAGCGAAACCCTTGTAAAATCAAGGTTTTTCTTGGTTGTCCCTATTATACCGCTATCTCCATTCAATATGTTAAAAGCTTCCGGAAGCTCATCTAGACTTGTATTTCTAAGCCACCTTCCAAACTTTGTCAATCTTACATCATCAGGAAGAAGCTCTCCATTTTCATCTTTTTCATCAGTCATTGACCGAAATTTATACATTTTAAACACAGTTTCTTTTCCATCAGATCCAACCAATCCCGGACGATCTTGCGTAAACAGAACTGGAGAGCCTAATTTCACTCTAACAAGAAGTGCAACCCCTAAATAAAGAGGGCTAAATACCACAATTGCACCAGTAGCACACGTTACATCTATCACTCTTTTTATATACTTCTCATAGAATCCCATTTTACGAGGATTAATTGGAGCAATAATGTTTGCTTTATATGTAGATTTTTTTGCTTTACTTTTCATTATTTTTGCTGTAATTCCTGTTACAACGATCGTTCCAATTGCAATACAGCCTATTATTTTTTTCGACACAATCCTCTCCTACTCTCCTAAATCTTTACTATTCAAAACATGCTCTTATCACTTCAATAATTCTATCCTGCAGTTCTAATACCATCTTATTATCTGACGGTAAACATATGCCTCTATGGAAGATATCTGCACCAATATCTTTAATTCCACCAGATATATATGCGTTTGTTTTTGCTCTTCCCGTTCCACTCACAGTCACAAACTCATGCATTCTGTACATTGGCTGCATATGCATTGGTTTCCAAATTGGTCTTCCTTCTGCATTAATGCTTGTGATTGCATCCAAGATCTCTGAAGGACAACTCTTTCCAACTTCTGCTGTGTATAGTGCTTCTGTTTCACTTCTCACCTGTTTGCACATCGCATCTTCATCGATCAATAAGCAACTTAACCAATAGTTTGGAACAGCTTTTGTCTCATCAAATGGATTCATCTTGACTGGAAGGTCTTTTAATCCTTCTTTATATCTCTCGTAAATTGCCTTTTTCTGTGCAATGTGATCGAATAAATGATCATACTGATCTCTAATAACACCTGCAATTACATTACTCATACGATAGTTGTAACCAACTTCCTCGTTCTGGTACCAAGCTGCATTTTCTCTTGCTTGAGTAGACCATTTACGTGCCTGATTTGCATCTTCAAGAGAGTTTGTCAGCAAACATCCCCCTGCAGAACCTGTGATAATTTTGTTTCCGTTATAGGATACTGCTGCGTAGTCTCCATAAGCACCACACTGAACTCCATCCCATGTTGCGCCCATAGCTTCTGCGGCATCTTCTACCAAAAGAGCTCCATGCTTTTCACAAATCTCTTTAATTTTCTTTACATTTCCTGGAAATCCATATAATTCGGCATAAACAACCAACTTTACCTCTGGATACATTTCAAACGCTTTTTCTAAGGCAATTGGATCCATTCCCCAAGAATCGTACTCCGTATCAATAAACACCGGAATGCCACCTTCATAAACAACGGGATTCAAAGTAGCATTAAATGTCATGTCTGTACAAAAAACACGCTTGTTATTCAGAGCACCACCTCCAACAGGGGGTTTGCCATATAATTTCTCACCTGCCAATTTCATACACAAATGAAGTGCCGCTGTACCACAAGATAATGCAACAGCATATTGAGTTCCAGATGTTTCTGCCGCAATTTTTTCAACCATATTAATATTCGCACCAACTGTAGACATCCAATTCGTCTCGTAAGCTTCCATTACATATCTCATAGACTCTGGATACATCGATGGTGAAGAAAGCCACACCTTATTCCCAAACTTTTCAAATCTTCCATTGTTAGCAAAAGCCATTTTAATACTCCTTACGCCTCTTTATTTCCTTTAAATACAGAACTGCACCATCACTGATGCAGGCTGTTCTTTCCACCCAGCAGCCTTTCATACACTTCGCCTTTTTTCTCGCTGCCGTGTTCCCCTGCCGGATGATACGTTGTTACAATCTCAGAAACCTTTTCTCTGATATGTTCGTCATTTGCATACGCCATTTCCATCAGAGACTGAAGGTGCTTCAGAAAACCTTCCACCTCGAAAGGAATCGGGCATCCGATATGGATCAAATCATTCGGAGTTTTCTTCAGCCCCTCTTCTGCCATCAGCTTTTCTTCATAGAGTTTCTCTCCCGGTCTCAATCCGGTGTATTCTATCTTAATGTCAATATCCGGTTTTAGTCCTGACAGCTTGATCAGGTTTCTCGCCAGTGTATCGATCTTGACCGGGCTTCCCATGTCCAGAACAAAAATCTCTCCACCCTTTGCATAAGTGCCGGCCTGTAATACCAGGCTGACCGCTTCCGGAATCGTCATAAAGTAGCGGATGATATCCGGATGCGTAACCGTCACCGGTCCGCCTGCTGCAATCTGTTTTTTAAACAATGGGATGACAGAACCATTACTTCCAAGTACATTTCCAAACCGAACTGCCACAAATTCTGTCTTGATATCTTCCGAAAAGATATGTTTTTTCACCATAGCTCCGTCTTCATCATCTGCATGTGCATAGAGAATCGGCAGTCTTTCCGGTGTCTTCTCTTTGATCATACGATCAAAGGACTGTACGATCATCTCACAGAGACGCTTGCTGGCGCCCATGATATTCGTCGGATTCACCGCTTTATCTGTACTAATCAGAACAAATCTCTGACAGCCGTTCATCATTGCCGCATAAGCTGTCTTGTAAGTACCGATCGCATTATTCTTAATAGACTCACATGGACTGTCCTCCATCAGCGGAACATGCTTATGTGCTGCTGCATGATAGACGATGTCCGGACGATAAGTCTCAAATACCGCATTGATCCTTCTCGAGTCTCGGATAGATCCGATCAATACAACCAGATCAAGTTCAGGATACTTTTTCTTTAACTCTTGCTGTATATCATATGCATTGTTCTCATAAATATCAAAGATGATCAACTGTTTCGGATGGTACTCTGCGATCAGACGACAAAGACCCGAACCAATACTTCCGCCTCCACCTGTTACCATGACCTTTTTGTCTTGGATAAAGGCATTGATCTCCTGCATATTGACTTTGATCGGATCACGTCCCAGAAGATCCTCCACTGCTACGTCTTTCAGCGCACTGACACGCACCTCACCGGTCAGGAACTGATAGATACCCGGCAGGTTCTTCAGCTCACACCCGGTCTCTTTACAGATGTTCAGGATATCCCGCTTCTCCTGCGCTGTCGCACTCGGAATTGCCACAACGATCTTCTCGATCTTGAATCGTTCGACACAGGAGAGAATATCATCTCTTCCCCCGACCACAGGAACTCCTTCGATATATCTGCCCCATTTATTCGGGTTATCATCAATAATACAACATACGATATCCTCCAGCTCTTTGGCTGTCTTGATATCACGCAGGATCATCTGACCTGCCTTGCCCGCACCGATCAGAAGTACCTTCTTCGCCTTCGCGATCTCCTCTGCCTTTCTCTGCCGGCTTCTCTCAAGCAGTACAAACCGGTAAGAAAAACGCACTCCCAGCGTCAGCACAAACTGAATCATAATTCCGAATACATAATAAGAAAGTGGCATCTTCCCGAAAAATACATTCATTCCCACACAGTGGATCACAAATGTAATTCCGGTTGCCACAACCGTCCTAAGCAACTCGCTGTAGCTTGCAAATCTCCAGATGCTATTATAGAGACGCATCTTTCTGAACACAAAGATTGAAATCACAGCGTAAATTAAAATAAACTTAAAATAGAAATTCAAATACTCTTTCGGTATCATCGTATAACGGCAATCAAACCGGAACCATAATGCCATAAAAAAAGCAAGTATCATAGCAATAGCGTCATAAACTGTCAACCCTATTGATACAACTTGCCAGTGTTCCATCCTGTTTTTAAAAGCATGTACTCTCTTCTTCCCCTTCATCTTTTTTCATCCTATTCCTTTTCCCTAAATATTTCTCCTATTTATCCTACTACAGATCCGGACATTTTTCAACAAAATTGTTGATTGCTCCCTATTTTGTGCAGATTTTGAAGATTTATGTCATTTTATTTTACCCCTCCCCACACATTTTTGTCAATATCCGCGCCTGGTGAAAAGACTGAAGGGGATGCCAGCCGTTACTGTTCAGAGGTTAACTGGACTTAAGAAAACCGATGGTGTAGACTGATAACAGTCAAAGCCATCGATTTTCTTTATCCAAATATCTTGGACACTCTGTCAAATATATTTGCCGATTCTTCCAAGCGCATCAAAACAAGCATGCTCATGCATTGGCAGAGATAATCGATACTTTCGAAACCCCTAAATGTCACGGCCTGCGCCTGTTTCCGCTTATAATTCCTCAGAAGCCGTTCGGCTTCGTTATTCGTGGCAGGTACTCTGGAGTTATGCAAGAACAGCAGATAATTCTGCATGTATTTCTCCATTCTCAAAAATAAATTATACCCGTCTCTATAATAATCATTTGCCGGAATGTCCCTGTATTCCTTTCTGGCGGTTTCCAGTATCTTCTGATATCTTTTTTCAAATTCGGAAACCTTTTTCAGATCCGGCTCCTGGGGCGGCTGGAAGCCTTTTCGGAAATGGATCATTTCCTGTACCAGTGAACGCATTTCTTTGTTCCAAGTGCGCTCCGGTTCGTTATCTATACTGTCTTTCAGATAACGCCGTACATGAGCAAGACATTCCTGATGATTTGCTCCATAATGATAAAAGGTAAGATCATGGTCATGGACCAGAATTCCCTGATAATCCTCCGTGACAGTACCTTTTACCCCTTCATGCACTTTTTTCTCACGTGCAAAGTATAGGGCTTTTCCGTCCGGTGTCACACAGACATATACCTGACAGTTCTTTCCGTTTTCCCTTGCATTTGTACAGTCTGTATGCATGACAGGGGAAAGCAGCATCTCTGCGTAGGCAGTTCTGCGTTCAGACTCTGTTTTTAAAGCAAACTCCCTGCTGAGTTTACTTATCATTCCTTTCGAAATATTCAGTTTTCCACCTGTTAAATCCGACAGGAATTTTCTGCTCTTATCAATGGAAGTACAGCAGTCATTATTTAAAAGAAACAGAAACGCCCGGATGCTGCCATCATAATTCACATCATCAATCACGCCATCCGGAAATGCAGCATGTACACGTTCTCCCGTCTGACTGTTATAATAAACATCTGCATGGTATTCCGTTACATCCAGAACCATACGGACCCTTACCAGTTGTTTTATGATTGTCCTTGCAGTCTTTTTAAAAGCACAGTCTTTAAGGACTTCTTCTGGCGGTGGAAGAAGGATTGCCGGCCGCGTAGGTTCCTGTTTCTTTCGGCTGTGCCCCTTATGACCGGGCTGTCCTCCCGGTTTCCTGCCCGTTTTTTCTCTGCTGTTTGTAATCTTTTTTCGGCGGAGGACCTTTGAAGAAAGAATAGAAGAATTTTCATAATCCCGGTTGATTTGTGCGCGAAGTTTCAAGTTTTTTCCCTGTTCTTCTTCCAGCCTGACTGCTGTTTTATAAAACTGAAGGCGGAGCTCTTTTACTTTATCTAAAGCATCATCTCTTTGTTTTTGGGCAAAAAGGACACGCTTCTCCATCTCCTTTAGCTTCCGTTCGGCTTTTTTCTGCATCGCTTCAAACTCCAGGAGCATATCCTCCAATACCTGGAACCAGTAATTACGGACACGGATAGTTTCTTTATGCGCTTCCGCTAGTTCTGTCTGCAGTTCCAGAATTTTATGTTCATAGTCTCTGCAATCCTTCTGGTGGAGTTCTTTCAGTTTGACATATCTCTCACCGGATTCCAGCTCTTTATTCCTTGTCTGTGCGGCTTTTAGCCGGCACATGAGTGTGATGTAATCATAAGTATCAGGCATACGTTTTCCTCCGGCACAGTTGTCATTAAACGCCACTGATAATGTCTGTGATCTTTGAAATATGATCTTCCAGATATTCAATCATTTCCTTTTGTTTTTGGATAAATTCCTCTTGTATCTCAATCTGTTTGAGGTAACCAGCGAGAAGTTTATCACGTTTTTTCAATTCTTCTTTTAAATCGATGTCCATAAGAAAACCTCTCTTTCTTATGAAAGAGTATAACAAAAACATAGAAAAAAAGCGAATTTCCCAAAATCGTTCTTTCGTCAATCTGACTGTGGATAAGTATTCGTTTTGCGATTGAAAAAGCATTGATATCAGCCATGAAACTTCGAAAACGGGCTCTGGAATCCAGAATCTGGTGTATAACTTTGCCAAAAAAGAACGGCAGGAAAAACTATAAACACAGTTTTTCCTGCCCAAAATGAATATCCACAAAATAAAAAAATAAATTTCGTTATTTTTTACAATGACTTATGCATACCTCTGAACAGTAACTCCGTAGATTCTTCTACTTCACAATATCTCCTAATTCTAAATATTAAAATCTTTTTCTGTCAGAATAATTCTGTCTGCATCATCTGTATTCTTTCCAAGAACTCGCTTTACAAGCTTCTTGGCAGATACCTTCTGCGAATGTGCCATCGCCTCGTCCATAATGTCTTTTACTTCTGCAACTGTCACTGCGTGATCTTCTCTCTGCAGTGCATCGATACGGCTGTACAATGCCAGGATTCCCATCTCGTCGATCCGGTATCCATTCTCCTGTGCGTAAGTCTGACCGAATGTAACCAGCTCGTCATTTACAAAAATCGGCACTTCCAGCCTGCTCGTAAATTTCTTTCTGAACTCTCTGTTTGAGGAAAGTATACGGTCAAGCGGCTTTCTCTGCTCTTCCAGCACGATCAGCATCTCTCCGGTATCTTTTTCCATTGCCTTGTTCAGCTTCGCAACCGTTCTTTCGCTTAATTTTCCTGCTTTTTCAATGATCAGCGCTCCGCCGTACAGCTTGGCAATGATATCACTGATCTTCTTCTTATTCAGCGCTTCTCCGGTGATGATTGCAACTCTTCCCTGACGGATTTTTCTCTGCTTCTGGATCGCTTTGACCACATCAACCGCAAGAACCGTCTTTCCGTTGCCTTTGTTTCCAACGATCAGCAAGTTACCTGTATTGGATGTACCTCTTCTGTTCGTACAATTGCGGTCCTGCTCCAGAACATCCACCAGCTGTTCGCTCATGCCGCGCACCGGAACAAAGTAGGAGAACAGTTTCTTCTGCTCTTCTGTCAGCCCTGCTCTTTTTGCACCCTGTCCGGACAGATCATAGCGGCTGTGTACCAAAAATCCTGTATCGGAAATCGATAATGCATCTGCAATCTCATCCATCGGAAGCGGTGCAGTCTTTCCTGTCGCGATCAGCTTCGCTGTCTCTTTTCTGCTCAGCGGTGTCGTAGAACTCAGAATATCCGACTCAACAGGCTCTTCATCCGGGATCTCACGATCGTCCGGTTCATCACTCAGCGTCGGCTTGAACTCTTCCTGCAGTCCTGCTGCAATCGATTCGTAATCGTCCTCATAATCCAGTTCTTCTTCGAATTCCTCTTCCAACTCCTCTGCTGCATCTTCTGTCAGAAGATCCTCATAATCTTCTGCGCTGTCAACCTCCAGAGTCAGCTCTTCCGATTCCATTCCAAACTCCTCTGCCGCTTCCTCCTTATTCTCAGGAGGTGCAACAGGAGTGCTCGTGTGTACCGGAACCTCCTCACTCTCTTCTTCCGGAATCACACCTTCGATCTCATCGATCATCCTCTGGATATCCGGGGATAAGATCGGGCTCTTTGGCTTGCGCTCGATCTGCTCTACATCCTCTTCATTCACTTCCGGAACTTCCTCCGGTTCAACACCGCCCTCTGCGGCTTCCCACTCAGCAAGAATATCATCAATATCAAGTATATCGTCAACCGGCTCGTCTATTCTCTCATCCTCTTTGATTTCTGTTTCTTCTAATTTAATAGATTCTTTTTCCATATCTTCCTTCTCAGCCTCTTCTGCTACTTCAGGTTCCTCGATTACTTCCACATCCGCTGCATCTGCCGTTTCCGGTTCTGCCAGCTCTTCTAATTCTTTCAGATCAACTTCCTTAACTTTCGTCTCGATCGTCTCCTCAACGATCTCTTCTACAGGTTCTTCGATCACTTCTTCCTCTGCCACTTGATCCAACAATTCCAGATCTGATAATGACTCAATCTCTTCCAGTGCTTCTGCCAGATCTGAGCAATCATCTTCCCCTGTACTCTCCTCGTCATCACCTTCCACCGATCCTGCGTCCTCTTCTGCCAATTCTTCGATGTCTTCTTCGTACTCTTCCGCATCCTCTTCTGAAAGTTCAATCTCTTCCTGCTCCTGCGCTTCTTCTGTTTCTGTATGGAAAAGATTCTGAAGTGCCTCGCCAAGCTTCATCGTATCACCCAGCTTCTTCTTCGGCGGCTCCGCTTTTTTCAGCTGCTCTGCCACTTCCTCCTCACTGAGTTCGGCATTCTCCGGCTCTGCGATCTGCTCAGAACGCTCCAGCATATCCTCTGTATAGCGGGCAGCTTCTTCCTGCTCTCTTCTCCGCTTTTCTTCTTCCTCAGCTTTTATTCTGCCCAGATCGATCAGTTTTTTCGCTTCTCTTTCTGAAGATTTTTCTGCTTCTTCCAGCCTTCTGTCATACTTTTCCTGCTGAAGCGGAGTCAATGGCTTGTATCGCATCTTCAGCTCCATAGCCTTGTATACATACTTGCCTTCGCTGAACCACAGAATCAGATCATCACACTCTTCCAGACATTCGGCTGTCATCCCGGCTTCTTCATATCTCTTGGCCAGCTCGTATGCCCACTCTTCGACATACTCTGCTTTTTTGAACTGCTCCAACGCACGGATCTGCTGCTCGATCGGAGCTCTTCGTGCTCTCAACAGGCGGTATCTTAGGATGTACTGATTCGGATCTTTTGGCGCAGCCTGTACGTATTCATCATAATAGTCGATTGCCTCTTCCAGATTTCCAACCTTTATCGCAAGAGTGCACAAGCGATATAATATCTTTCTGCTCCCCTCTGTTCTATGATAGGCAGCTCTCAGAACTCCAAAACTCTTACGGTAATCTCTGATCTTTTCATATATATTGCTGACGTTTAACAGCATATTTATATTTCTGACACGCTTCCAATCAATGCTGTCAGCAATCTCAGCGGCTCTGTTGTATGCACCGTTTTCCATAAGTTTTAGCATCTGTTCTGTCTTCAACTTATATTCATACTTGTCCACTATGCTCACCTCATTATACTTAGTCTGTACCTCACAGGTATCTTTCTCTTCATTGCCTAGTTTGTTCTAGTTTACCATATGACTCCCGTAATGTCAAAAAAATGCACCCTCAATTGACATTGAAGATGCATTTTACTTTTTATTCAAATTTTTCATATTCTATTTTATAAATCGAAGGAACTATCTCGATTCCGTTCCTGTAAGACCTTTACACTTGTTAATTGATATAGCAGTCTGTCCACTAAGACTGGCTTATATGAAACCTCCTGTTCTTCAATTTAACAATATCTATAACCTAAATCCGACTCGGTATCGGTATCGGTATCATCCTATCATGAAAGTCCTCTCTTCAGTTATTCTCTCTATAACCTTTCGGCTGCTGCAGTATCATCTGACGATATTCCAACATCCTATTTGATTATTCTTTCTATAACTGGGGGTGCTTCATATAAAACTGATATTCCTTATCCATGTTTCTTTACACATGTTCGGGAACTTTGGCTACATGTGGTATCTATATTCAATACGTCTGTAGATGTCGAATCTTTTCATTTTCATCCAGCTTTACAATCTCTTCGATTTGATCTTTTCATTCACTTTTACTGGATCTTATCTTTCGTGGTAAAGGTCTCTTTTACAGGAACCTGCATCTACCGTACCACTGACATATTGAAATGTAACTGATGATATACTGTCCATTGGACCTCTGCCTCCTTAGTTCGTTTATTTTTAATCTAATAGAATGATGTCTTACGAATAAAGAATCATTCTTTAGTTAAATATCCTTTTGAGATGTGTGATTGTTGTATCTCTTTTGGATTGACTTAATAATAACACTATCCCCTTTATTTGTCAACACACTTTTTGTATTTTGTTAAAATAATTTTTTAAATTATTATTTTTTATCATAATTTTCTGAATATTTATTTTGTGTAATCTGCGTATTGTTATTATAATCCGAACCGGATATAATGAGTTTACTTTTTAGCTGTCGTCTGTACAGCATTGGCTTCTGTATTTTAGAAGCTGTCTGTTTTCCGGCGTTTCGCCAGATTTTCAGTTATTTTTAACCGAACATAAGAATAAGAAGATTGCATCTACAGAATAAGTTTTTTATAATGGAGGAAAGTACATGAGAAAAAATAAAAAAAGAAATCACCAGAAACACCCTGTCCCGAATCACAAATATAAGGATCGGCTTTTTCGTCTGGTTTTCAATAACAAGAGGGATCTTTTGGACCTGTACAATGCATTGAATAATACCTGCTATGAAAATCCGAATGATCTTGAAGTAAATACACTGGAGGACGCTGTTTATCTCTCTATGAAAAATGATATTTCATTCCTGATCGGCGGGACACTGAATCTCTACGAGCATCAGAGCACGTATAATCCAAATATGCCATTGCGCGGACTGATCTATCTCGCCAGGTTGTATGATGGATACGTTGAGACGAAAAATATCAATTTATACAGCAGCTCTTTAAAAAAGCTGCCGATTCCTCAATACTTTGTGTTCTATAACGGCACAAAAGAACAACCGGATGAGACGATTCTTCAATTGACGGATGCATTTGAATCTGTATCCGATAATCGGCAGCCTTGTCTGCAGTGCACCGCAGTGATGCTGAATATCAATTACGGACATAACCTTGCGCTTATGGAAAAATGCCAGCGGCTGAAAGAGTATTCTATTTTTATAGATACGGTAAGGATCCAGTGTAAGAAAACGAGTGATCCGAGGCACGCTGTCACGAAAGCGGTGGACATCTGTATTGAAAAGGGAATTCTTCGGGATGTACTGGTGAAGCATAAAGCGGAGGTAATCAGTATGGTTCTGACATCGTTTAATCAAAAGGCTTATGAGAAAGATTTATATGAAGAGGGCGTTGAGGAGGGCATTAAGGAGGGGCTTGATCTTGGTCGTATGCAAATGGCTCAGGAAATTGCCTTACGTTTATTCCAGTCCGGCAACTCCCTGGAGCAAATTGCTCAGTTGACCGGGGTTGATGTTGAAGCTGTAAAACAATGGATTGAAAAAAGGGATTCTTCGGGATCTACTGGTGAAGCATAAAGCGGAGGTAATCAGTATGGTTCTGACATCATTTAATCAAAAGGCTTATGAAGAAGACTTAAAAAACCAGTATAAAGAGGGCGTTGAGGAGGGGTTTAGCCTTGGTCGTATGCAAATGGCTCAGGAAATTGCCTTACGTTTATTCCAGTCCGGCAACTCTCCGGAGCAAATTGCTCAGCTGACCGGGATTGATATTGAAGTTGTAAAACAATGGATTGAAGAGGCTAAATAATTTTTGCAAAACACATCCCCCGGATTTCAGGCTTCTTTCTCCTGAAATCCGGGGGGATCTATTCATTTTCTCTATTTTCTTAGCAGATCTCTGCTCCTGCCGGCATTGTTTTCTCCGGTGTCATCAATGCGAGATTTCCTTCTGCATCTTCTGCGCATAACAACATTCCTTCGGATAATACTCCGGCCAGTTTTGCCGGTTTCAGGTTTACAAGAACCATCACTTTCTTTCCGACCATTTCTTCGGCTGTGTAATGACCTTTGATTCCGGATACGATCTGTTTTACCTGGCTTCCGATCTTCACCTGTGAGCAAAGGAGTTTTCTGGATTTTTTCACTTCTTCGCAGGCAATGATTTCTCCGACCTGGAACTGCATTTTTCCAAAATCGTCAAATGTGATCTCTGGTTTTGCTTCGATATCGATCACATCTTCCTCTTCTTTTTCTTCTTCAACCGGTGGATGCAACTCTTCTACTTTTTTCAGAACTTCTTCCAGATCCAGTCTTGCGAAGAGGATTTCCGGTTTTTCTGTTACATGACCATTTCCAAGCTGTTCCAGAATCTTCTTGCTTGTAGAAGGCATAAAGGATTCCAAAAGCTCTGCCCCGCGGGAAATGCTCTGAATGAGGTTCCAGAGAACTGTTTCCAGACGGTCTTTTTTTGCTTCATCTTTTGCCAGTACCCATGGCATTGTCTCGTCAATATATTTGTTGCAGCGTTTGAAGAGATTGAAAATTTCTGTCATTGCATCTGCCACACGCAGCTCTTCCATCTTGTCTTCGACTGCTTTTGGTGTGCTTTCTGTCACTGCCTTCAGATCTGCATCAACCTCTTCTGCCACACCTTTATCTGTTACAGTTCCGCCGAAATATTTATTTGTCATGGAAACGGTTCTGTTGACCAGATTTCCAAGTGTATTTGCAAGATCCGAATTCATGCGCTCTACCATCAGTTCCCATGTGATCACTCCGTCATTTTCAAACGGCATCTCGTGCAGGACAAAATAACGAACTGCATCTACTCCAAAGAAATCCACCAGTTCATCTGCATAAAGAACGTTTCCTTTGGATTTACTCATTTTTCCGTCACCCTGGAGCAGCCATGGATGTCCGAATACCTGTTTTGGAAGCGGAAGATCAAGTGCCATCAAAAAGATTGGCCAGTAAATCGTATGGAAGCGGATGATGTCTTTTCCGATCAGATGAAGATCTGCCGGCCATAATTTGTGAAACTGCTCCGTGCTGTTTCCATCGCAGTCGTATCCGATTCCTGTGATATAGTTTGTAAGCGCATCCAGCCATACGTAAGTTACATGTTTCGGATCGAAGTCTACCGGGATTCCCCATTTGAATGATGTTCTGGAAACACACAGATCCTGCAGTCCCGGAAGCAGGAAGTTGTTCATCATCTCGTTTTTACGGGATACCGGCTGAATGAATTCCGGATGTGTATTGATATGCTCGATCAGTCTGTCTGCATATTTGCTCATTTTAAAGAAGTATGCTTCCTCTTTTGCCGGCTGTACTTCACGTCCGCAGTCCGGACATTTGCCGTCTACAAGCTGTGATTCTGTGAAGAAAGATTCACATGGAGTACAGTACATTCCTTCATAGTGACCTTTGTAAATATCTCCCTGATCGTACAGTTTTTTAAAGATCTTCTGTACCTGTTTTTCATGATCTTCGTCTGTTGTACGGATAAATTTGTCATAAGAAGTATCCATCAGATCCCAGATTTTCTTGATTTCTCCGGAAACATTGTCTACAAATTCTTTTGGTGTTACTCCCGCCTCTTCTGCTTTGAGCTCGATCTTCTGACCATGCTCATCCGTTCCTGTCTGGAAAAATACATCGTATCCCTGACTTCTCTTGTATCTTGCGATCGCGTCAGCCAGAATAATCTCATAAGTGTTTCCAATATGCGGTTTGCCTGATGTGTAGGCAATCGCTGTTGTGATATAATATGGTTTCTTGTCTGCCATCTCTCTTCTCTCCTTCATAAAAAATCCCGTCTTCCTGCTGCCAAGAAGACGGGTGAATACCGTGTTACCACTTCTGATTTATCTCAGCCTCACGGCTGAAACCTCTGTGAGTGCTGCCAAAAACACTCTCTCGCTGTAAAGGGCGAACCCATCGCAGTTCACATCATGCTTGCTGCGCCGCTCGGGAGCCATGTTCGATCATCTTCCGTTCATCCCTCTCAGCATCGGATCCTTTCTCGGATCTTCCGGGAATTCTCTGTAAAATTTCGGATAACCTACTCTCTCCGTCTTTGCATTTTCCGTATGATTTTTCTACCAGATATGTGTATAAAATACACACTTTCTCGTTGAAAATCGTATCACAGCCGGAATGATAAGTCAAGATTGCACCTTTTAAAAATTTGTCTTATTACGATCCAGCGGCCACTTCAACCAGAAATTTTTTCTGCCGTAATGCCTCTTCGATCAGATCCAGTGTCTCTTCGGAATCTGCCTCGATCAGATGATAGTGATAATTGGAGGTAATATTTTTCAGAGGACTTGATTTTCCCCGCTTAATATCCTCTACAAATTCCATCACTTTTCGTCTGGATGTAATGTTAATCTCTGCCTCCATATGACCGTACACCCTGTGATTGACCATCACGTTCACCACTTTTCCGCCCAGATCCACTACCGTACACAGCTCGTCTTCCAACTCTTCATCCGTGTGATTCACTTTGAAGATCCGGTTCACGGAATGTGGAGTATTCAGAAGATATCCCCGGTTTGTGGATATGATCTCATGTCCCGCTGCCCGGATCAGCGCAATATCCTGCACGATCACCTGCCGGCTGACATCAAATTCTTTTGCAAGCTGCGCCCCAGATACCGGAATACTGCTTTTTTTAATCTGATTTATGATTTGATCTCTGCGTTCAGAACCTGTCATAAATACTGTTCCTCTCTTTCTTTTTCTGCATCTTTATTCCACTGCATGCAGATTCTTTAAAGAAATATCCAGGATCGGAGCGGAGTGTGTCAACGCACCGCTGGAAATATAGTCAACTCCGATCTCTGTCAGACGCGCGATATTTTCTTTTGTCACATTTCCGGAGCACTCTGTCTGGGCTCTTCCGTCGATCAGCTCCACTGCTTTTTTCATATCCTCCGGTGACATATTATCAAGCATGATGATATCTGCGCCGGCTTCCACCGCTTCTTTTACCATATCCAGATTTTCTACTTCTACTTCAATTTTTCTGACAAACGGTGCATACTCTTTTGCCATCTGCACCGCTTTTGTCACGCTTCCCGCTGCTCCGATGTGATTGTCTTTTAACAACACACCGTCAGAAAGGTTGTAACGGTGGTTGTAGCCGCCGCCTGCACGAACTGCATATTTTTCAAAAATACGCATATTCGGCGTTGTTTTTCTGGTATCCAGAAGTTTGATCTTGCTTCCTTCCAGAAGTTTTGCAACAGAATTGGTATAGGTCGCGATTCCGCTCATTCTCTGAAGATAGTTCAAGGCAACACGTTCTCCGGAAAGAAGGACGCGAATATCTCCTTTGACTTTTCCCATCAGCTGCCCGTTTTTCACTTCCTCTCCGTCTTTGCAGTATAATTCGACCTTTGTATCCGGATCCAGAAGTGCAAACACTCGCTCAAATACTTCCAGTCCCGCAATAATTCCATCCTGTTTGCAGATCAGGTCTACTTCACCTGCCACTGCCTCTTTCATCACTGAATTGGTTGTCACATCTTCACTGGAAATGTCTTCTTTTAACGCTTCTAAGATCAGGTGATCTGCCTGAAGCTTCATTGTAATCTGATTCATCTGGTTTCTCCTTTATGTTTCATCTATTCTTTCATTTTATACAGCCTGTTCTTTTTCCAGGCACCATTGCTCTTTGATAAGATTTGCCGCTCTTTTTGCAAATACAAGACTCTCCAGAAGAGAGTTGCTTGCCAGACGGTTCGCTCCGTGCACACCGTTGCAGCTTGTCTCTCCCACTGCAAACAGCTGCGGCATGGACGTGTGGCTGTTCTTGTCTACCCAGATACCGCCCATAAAATAGTGCTGCGCCGGAACGACCGGAATGCACTCTTTTGTAACATCATAGCCTTCCTCCAGGCAATGCTCGTAAATATTCGGAAAATGACTCAATATCGTCTCTTTCTCGATCGGCGCCATGGACAGCCACACAAAATTTGTTCCATCCTTTTCCATCTGTTCCCGGATTGCCTTTGTCACCACGTCTCGCGGAAGCAGTTCATCTACGAAACGCTCCATGTTTTTATTATAGAGAAGTGCGCCTTCCCCACGGACGGATTCGGAGATCAGGAATCGTCTGCCCGGCTTTTCCGAATACAATGTAGTCGGATGGATCTGTACATAATCCAGATGCTCCAGACGAATGTGATGTTTTTTCGCTACTTCCAGTGCATCTCCTGTCAGATGCGGAAAATTTGTGGAATGCTGGTACAACCCGCCGATTCCTCCACTTGCCAGAATGGTATAATCTGCATAAATAGAGGACTCTTCACCACTTTGCGTCTTCACGGTGATTCCCGCACATTTTCCGTTTTCCTCAAGAATATCTGTCATGGTCGTATATTCGTAAATTGTTACGTTATTCTTTTCCCTTACCCGCGCCAACAGCTTACTGGTGATCTCTTTTCCTGTCACATCTGCATGAAACAGAATTCTCGGTCTGGAGTGTGCCCCCTCTCTTGTGTAGGCAAACGCTTCTCCGTCCTTTTCAAATTCTACTCCATATCCTACCAGATCTTCAATGATTTTTCCAGAACTGCGGATCATAATATCGACAGATTCTTTCCTGTTTTCATAATGACCGGCTCTCATCGTATCTTCAAAATAGCTGTCATAATCCTGTTCATCCCGGAGTACACAGATTCCGCCCTGTGCCAGAAATGAATCACTGCTCTCGGCATCTGATTTCGTGATCATGATGATTTCTTTGTCATCCGGAAGATTCAACGCCGAAAACAATCCCGCTACACCGGTTCCAACGATGACAACATCTGCTTTTTTCTTCATAATACTCTCTTTCCTTTCGGCAAGTCTCTTTTTTCAAAAAGACACTCTATTTTGCCAGCTCCAGCATTTTTTCCAATGGTTTTCTGGAGTCCGTTCTCAATGCTTCACTCAAATGCACTTCATTCTCTCCTGTTTTTAAGACGTGAAGGACTTTTTCTAATGTGATCAGCTTCATATCTGTGCAGACAGGCTCTGTCTCTGTAAAATAAAACTTCTTGCCCGGGTTGTCCTTTTCCAGTTTGTAGCGAACTCCATTTTCCGTACAGATAATAAATTCTTCGTTTTCGCTTTTTGCTGCATAATCAATGATCCCGGATGTGCTTCCCACATAATCGGAAATCTCCAGCACTGCTTTCGGACATTCCGGATGGGACAATACTTCTGCATTCGGATGCTGTGCCTTTGCTTTTTTGATCTCTTCCACCTGCATCTTCTCATGGATCGGGCAATAGCCTTCGTTGTATACAAAGTTCTTCTCCGGTACCTGCTCTGCCACAAAATGCGCCAGGTTTCTGTCCGGAATGAAGAAAATATTCTTGTTCGGAAGTTCTTTTACGATCTTCACTGCATTGGCAGATGTCACACATACATCGGAATGTGTCTTCAATTCTGCAGTAGAATTGATGTAACACACCACTGCCAGATCTTCATATGTATCACGCATCTTCTGGATCGTATCTGCATCTGCCATATGTGCCATTGCACAGTCTGCATGCATATCCGGCATCAATACGGTTTTCTCCGGGTTCAGTACCTTCGCACTCTCTCCCATAAAAGAAACGCCACAGAATACGATAGTCTGCTCTTTCAATCCAACTGCAACCTTACTCAGATAAAAAGAATCTCCGATGTAGTCGGCAATGTCCTGAATCTCCGGCCTTACATAATAATGTGCCAGAATGACTGCATTTTTTTCTTGCTTCAATTTCTGGATTTCTTCCACAATTGTCATCTTCTATTCCCTCACTTATCCTGAATTGTTAAATTTTTATCGTTAATTGCTGACCATTATAGCACAAGACTTTACATGTGACAAGACAGTTGTCAGTGATTCTCTGTATAAAAAAAGAGACACAGTCTTTTCTTTTTGACTGCGTCCCTGTCTTTTACACACTTAATTTCTTTTCTGCCAACACACTGGATATGGCAAACAACCCAACACATACCACAATATAGAATCCGTATTCTGCGATTCCGATATAAAGTCCTTTGTGGATTCCCAGAAGCTCATACCTTGCAAACAGGTTGTAAACATACTCCACAATTCCATTGAGCACGAAGAACAGGATCAAAGAAACAATCCCTGCAAATCTGGAATTGATCAATACCGTTCTGGATACGATAATTGCCAGAAATCCGGTTGCGATCACAGATGTCCATGCCAGAAAGAAAAACAGGAAGATTGCCAGAACGGTTACCCAGTCCAGGTTGCCCTGAAACAGCCACTCAAATCCCATACGGATTGCCTGCATAAGCTCTTTCCATGCTCCTTCTTTTGCGATCATCGTCATGACGCACGCTGCACCAGCCAGCACATATGCTGCTGAAATACAGAAGATCTGCAAAACTGCTGCAATATATTTTGCCCCAAGGATCTTCCAGCTTGGCATGGGCACCATCCATAGCATATGGCTCTGCTTTGTCTTCAAATCCCGGTTTAAGATCAGAAGACTTTCAATCCCCATATAGAAGAAGACAAACATCCCAACAAAAATTTCCAGTCCCATACTGATTCCTACCATATTCCCATTATCCGAAAAAATCCCTGCCGCAAATGCCAGTAAAAATACCAGAAGCAGCGCCAGTATGATATTTCTGGATGTCTGCTGTTTTTTCAGCTCATATTTGATCAAACGTCCCATTTTGTTTCCTCTCTTTCTCTTTTCTCATTCTGCCTTTGTTCTTCCTACATGATCTCCAGATAAATATCTGCCACGGATTTTCCACTTTGCATCCGTTCTTCTTCCACTGACATCCGACGCACAACTTCTCCGTCTTTGATAAAGATTGCCTCATCGATAAAACTTTCGATCTCATCGATCATATGTGTGGAAATTACAAAGGTATTTTTTTCATTTGCTGACTCCAGGATCATCCCGAGAATCTCTTCTTTTGCTTTATAATCAATTCCATTGAACGGCTCATCCAGAAGATACAGCTCTGCTTTGCGGCTCAGTGTTGCGATCACCTTCAGCTTTGCTGTCATACCGGTGGACAGTTCTTTGACCTTCATCTTGCCTTCCAGGGACATCCTTCTTACCATCTCGTGAAATTTCTTCTCATCAAAATCCGGGAAGAAATCTTTATAGTACTGTCCGACTCCGTTCACATCCAGAAAACTGTAGAAAAACGGCTCTGTAGACATGTAGGCGATCTCTGCCTTATCTCCATAGAACCACGGATGCTCCTTGAACAAAACCTCTCCGGATGTAGGCTTTGTCAGACCGGAGATGATCTTCATCCATGTGGTCTTTCCGCTTCCGTTCTCCCCGAGCAGACCATAGATCTTTCCGCCTTCCAGTTTCAGCGAAACTTCATTCAGCGCCTTTTTTGTGTAAAATGATTTGCTTAAATCACGACATTCTAAAATCATCTTCTCTCCTCCTTGTAGTCTGCAATTTTTGAGATAATATCATCTTTTTCAAATCCAAGATCCTGCATCTCATGTATAAAGCTGCTCAACAATTCTTCTGCCATTTCTTTTTTTATCGTCTCGAACATCGTCTCTTCCTCCATCACAAATGTTCCAATCCCCCGCTTTGTATAACAATATCCATGTGTCTCCATCTCTCTGTAAATTCTTGCCGCAGTGTTCTGATTGACCTTATAAAGAACCGCCAGCTCTCTGTTGGATGGAAGCTTCTCTCCGGGAAGTATCTTTCCCTGGATCATCTTTTTCTTCAAGTCGTGAATGACCTGCAGATAGATCGGTATCTCTGCATTGTAATTCATCTTCTTCCTCCTTCCGCCTCGTGTATCAGTGCTATAGTTAGATAGTACACTAGGTTTTTAGTTTTGTCAAGAGGATTTATAAAAAACAGGAGTGCCGCAAAATGATTTCATTTCTCGACGCTCCTGTCTTCCCATACTATTTACAATTCAAATATTCTATTTTCTGCGCATCCTTCTGTAAATAATAAATGCTGCCGCTGCAACACTGATTGCAATTGCCGCCACAAACGGAATCACCATGCTGTCATCTCCTGTTTTTACAACATTCTTGTCATTCTTTTGATCCGTATTCTGGCTGGTATTTTTATCTGCTCCCTGATTTGTAGTTTCATCCTGATCAGTAGAAGGAGAAGATGTGTCCTCTTTCTTTACCAGTGATCCGATCGCATTTTCCAGATTCTTTAAGGCCTCTGTAATCTCTTCCTCTGTGGCATCTTCTTTGACTAGAACCTTCTGCGCCATTTCCATGGCTTTCTGCAATACTGCATAACTTTCTTTTGTATACTCAGACTGCGTGTAGCTCTTTGCCATTTCCATTACCTGCTGAAGCTCTGTCTTATCCTGAGCATCTCCGTTATCCTGGTCGCCACCATTGTCCGGATCACCTCCGTTATCCTGATTACCACCATTGCCCAGGATAATCTCTGCTTTTTCCGGATAATCTATGTTTTGAATTACTTCCGTCTTCGTTCCCTTGACCATTTTTACAGAATTTTCAACAACACTTACATGAACTGTTGCACCATTCTCATTTGTTGTATTGATCTGCACATTTCCAAGTTTCAAAGACTCTGTACCATTTTGAAAAAGAGTCTTTGTTCCTGACAGATAAATATTCAGGATCCCTTTTTCTTGATTGTAACGATAGTCTGCTACTTTTGCCACATTTTCAGAAAACTGAAATGTCGCTGTCGTCTCTTCCTGCACATTCGAATCTACCTTCAAGCCTACTTGAAGTGACAATATGTTTCCGCTGACAGACTGCGGCAATGCCAAAGACACACCGACCTGCTCCGCTTCAACTGCCAGTTCAATACTTTCCTTTTCTGCTGCAGATACTTGTAACGGAAGTACCACTGCAATAAGAAGCAGAACCACGATTCTTGCTATATACTTTTTCACACTATACTCCTTTTTGATTACTGATTTCCATTGAGTTCAATTTCCGGCATTTCCTGAGGCACTTCCACATACAGAGAATCACTTACCAGTCTCTGCCCTTCGTTTGTCTGTGCATCATTTACTCTGTAAAGCTCTGCACGCACCTGTTTTCCGGCTAATTGGGCACTATCCTGCGGATCAATCCAGTAAATCCATGTACCATCCGATACATCCTGAATATTCCCCGTTTCCGGTACATCTGCAAGAATGATCTGCTGCGCTTTCAAACTTCCATCCGTATTTGTTCCGCCTACAATATTTCCATCCTGATCATAAAGAAGTACTACATTGTATGCCGGATTTCCTTTATACGAACCGACAAAAACGATTGAACCTGCCGGTATCTTATCTGCTTCTGTTTCTCCGTATTGGTAATCCGATGCCAAACGCCCAATTGCGGAAGTTCCATCTTGAGCACTTCTGAAATTTACATTATCTCCAGTAACTCCCAGTACATCCAATTCCGATATTGCTATTTCGGTGTCTTTCTGGTTATGAATGACCAGTTTTACTGCATCTGTACTGTATGTGCCGACATATTTGCCATCCACATTTTCAAAATATACCGTCTGTACTTTTTTGTCATCAAATGAACCTTTTACAACCTCTGTCCATTCATCATTATCCCCATGCACATAAATGCTGTAATCTTTGATCGCTGTTCCCTCGTTTACTGTATATTTCAATCCTGAAATGATCTGCTTCCGATTAAACTGCATCAAAACTTCTGCCTCATCTCCTGCAATTCCTGTATATGTTGTATCCGTCTTATTGTCCACTGCTTTTAAGATCGGCGCTTCCTGCTGTGGTGCACATGGTGTATCTTCATCTGCTTCTCCCGGATCTTCTGTATGAACTGCCTCCATATTTTTTGTTGTGGTAGTCCAGAATTCCTTATCCAGGCTTCCATCATGTTCGATCTTGACCGGTGTCAATGTCTTCGCTGCCGAACGATTCAAATACTTGTCCACCACTGTCACTTCATAGGTGATGACTCTGTTATTTACAGTTGTCACATGATCACTGAACTGGTTTTCTGTTGTAAATCCTACAACTTCTTTTTCAACCTGTCCTCCCGAAATCATGGTCCGCGTAATTTCATAGCCCAATACGTCTTCTTCCGGAATTGTCTTGGAAGTCAATGTAAAATCGACCTGATTTGCTGTGTCTTTATTGACGCTTACTGTAGTATCATCTCCGACTGCTTCTACATCTCCCAGACTTCCCAGGCTGCTTCCGCTATTTTCCAGACGATACACTCTTGAATCATCATTTACATAATAAATTGCCCTTGTTTCTGTTTCAAACTGCCCTGCGTAACTTCTCGTCTCATCGTTCGGGATCATTCCCCAGCGTTCAAAAAATTCGAGAATATTTTTCTGGGCTACCGCACACGCAAGTCTCATGAAATCCTGATCTCTGTCTCCGGACAATGTCAGCGCGATACCCTGAGGTGCCGGTGCTTTTGCCGTGTTTCTCGCATAAGTATCCACTCTTGCAAAAAACAGATTATTTAACTGCTCTTCATAGTTGTCATAGGTTTTAAAGTTATATCCGGAATCATATGCCAGATGTAACTGCCAGTACATTCCAAGCTGTGTAAATACGTCCTCTGATTTTCCGGTTGTTCCGGATGTCACCTTCTCATAAACTTTCGGATATTCAAACCGAACACTGTCATTTGTATCTTTTGCCTGTGCCAACACTGCAAAATAGTTATTTGTCACTTCTGCATATGCATACGCACTCTGATTGATGTTATGTCCGATCTCATGGGCGATTCCCCAGCCAAAATAGCGTCCGCTTACGTATTTTCCATTATCAGACTGAACCGGAACTCCTGTCATCATACCAGCTGTTTCATTCCATCCGATTCCAATGTGATCTCCTGCCGCATACATAAATGCTCCTGCAAACATTCTCTGATAACGGATATTCAAATGTCTCTGCGGGAATCTGTCTTTTTCATCCGGTGCTGTCTGATTCAATCCCTTATGCTGATAGAACAGATTCATCATACCTTCCATTGCATCCATGGAATCTAACAATTTCTGTGCATTTCCCTCACAGCCGCTTAAAACCTGCTGTGCCGGCAATGAAAACAGCATCTTATCCAGTAAAATATCTGTTGCTCCAAGGATACAGTTTTCTTTGCTGTATTCGTATTCCACAGATTCATTTCCGGAATTTTCATGTACTTTTTTGTGAACAGCTTCCATTTTTTCTACATAGCCCTTCAACGCTTCTACATACTGTTCTGCTCTTTGCTGCCGTTCCTGTGCATCCGTCACTCCATAAAGATCCAACGTCGGAACTTCCACTCCGCCATTGACACGAACAGAATAGCGGTCATTTGCATTATTGCCTGTATATTGAATATATAATGCTCCTCCTGACTCTTCATCTGTTGACCAGATTTTCGGGATCGTTACATCATTTCTTCCTGTTTTCAGTGTTGTTACCACTTTTGACACAGAACCTGATTCTGCGTGATATTGTGTCGCTACAAGCTGAAGGTTTGTGTTGGATCCGGTTCCCATTGTATTGTGTCCGACAAAGAGTGTGATCTCTTCTCCTGCTGCTGCAGTAATTCCAAGTGGCTGCCATGCATTCAGACCACTAAAACCTCTGTCTGTATCTCTTGTTGTAATGGTATTGTGTACCAGAATCGGCTCACTCAACTGATTGTTCAGAATGTCCTCTGCATTATCCAGTTCTTTTTCCAAACGGTCTTTATCCGGATGATACTCTCCACTTGCCTCGTCCTTTGTCTGCAGACGATTCCTGAGGTCCTGTATCGTCTGCTCTGTCACAGATCCTTTCAGAACTGTATGAAGCTCATCCTCATATAGTCCCATAATATCATCTTCCAGAGAGTCATAATTGTAAAAACTAATCTCTGAAACCGTGATAACACGCAGGCCGGAATAATCTCTTCCGATTCCAAAACTAATTTTTTTAGCCTGAATCGGCTCTGCAATCCGAATAAAATAATATCTTTTGTTATTTTTGTCAGTTCTTGCCTCTATTTTCAGATTGTTTTTATCTACAACATGCTCGCTTCCATTTTCATCCCAGTATTTCAGACTGATCCGTGTGAAATTTCCCTGTGCCGTCACTTCCTGGAACCCAATTGTATCCATTGTATACGGCTGATCAAACTCGAATGTAAATCCTTTGTTATTAAAATCGGTATATTCCCCACCGTCATCCCAGTCTGCCATATAAAAATGAGATGCAGGATTGTTATCCACAGTTCCCCATGCCGTCTTACCCTCTAAGTCCAGAGGACTGTCTTTCATCTCCCCACGTCCTCTTGTTGCAGATACGATATGAGAACTTACTTGTCCTTCTTCGGATGTATTGATCTGCTTGTATTTCGGCATGACTGCTGGTTCCAGATCCGTTGTCTGAGCTGTGCTCGTTAAGGATGGATCACTTTCACCCAACTCATTCACACCTGTCAGATAGATTTCATATTTTACATTCTCTTTTAGCTCTGATATTGTATAGCTGTTTGTCGTG
>ENA-OQJL01000642-OQJL01000642.1-human-gut-metagenome-genome-assembly--contig:-NODE-642-length-22872-cov-3.253389_pt1 | contig 22872 bp, 15 predicted proteins | sample MGYA00242604_ERZ504770 | MGnify/ENA primary metagenome ERZ504770 (study PRJEB26092, sample SAMD00036359) | human gut metagenome | host: Homo sapiens | study: EMG produced TPA metagenomics assembly of...
CAAGAGGTGGTGCAGGACTCATTCAAAGTGTTGTAAAGAATTCTACAGTGCCAGTGATCGAGACAGGAACAGGAAATTGTCATGTATACGTAGATGAATTTGCCCAGAAAGACATGGCAGTTAACATCATCATCAATGCAAAGACACAGAGACTTGGAACATGTAATACATGTGAATCTTTAGTATTACATAAGAACATCTTGGAGAGTCACGGTCCAGCGATCATCGATGCTTTATTAGAAAAAGGAGTACAGGTACGTGGAGATGAGAGAGTTTGTGCTTTAAATGACCAGGTCATCCCTGCAACAGAAGAAGACTGGGGAACAGAATACTTAGATTCTATCATTTCTGTGAAAACTGTCGATAGCTTTGACGAAGCAGTGGCACATATCAATCATTACAATACGGGGCATTCGGAAGCGATCGTCACAGATTCTTACCAGAATGCACAGGAATTCTTAAATCAGATCGATGCAGCAGCCGTTTATGTTAATGCATCCACAAGATTTACTGATGGATTTGAATTTGGATTTGGAGCAGAGATCGGAATTAGTACCCAGAAGATTCATGCCAGAGGACCAATGGGATTAGATGCACTGACAACCAGCAAATTTATTATTTATGGAAATGGACAGATCCGCAAATAATAGAATATAAAAGCCAGAATTGTAAATTATTTCAGAATCTTAAGAAAATCTGAAGAAAAACATAGAATTTTGTATGCAAATGCAAAGAAATTGTTAAAAAAACATTGAAAAATAAAAAAGACTATGGTATTATAAGTCTTGTGTTCAAAGGAGTTTTCATTTTATGAGAACTCTTTTTTTTCGCAATGGAAAAAAATGTAAAGAAGAAAGGAAGGCTTAAAATGGCATTGTTTACATTTAGCGGCGGTGTTCATCCGGCAGATGGTAAAGAATTTGCAAAGAATTCACCAATCACCGAATACCTGCCAAAAGGAGATGTTGTTTTACCTTTAGGTCAGCACATCGGTGCTCCTGCACAGCCAATCGTTAGCAAGGGAGACCAGGTGTTAGTAGGCCAGAAGGTGGCAGAAGCTGGAGGATTTGTATCCGCGAATATTTTCAGCTCTGTTTCAGGAACTGTAAAGGCGATCGAGCCAAGAATGACTCCAGCCGGAGCAAAAGTTAACTCTATCGTAATTGAGAATGATGGAGAATTCAAAGAGGCTGCCTTTGAGGCAAAACCTTATGATCAGATGTCTAAAGATGATGTTTTAGCAGCGATCAAAGAAGCTGGAATCGTAGGACTTGGTGGAGCCGGATTCCCAACACATGTGAAATTAGCGCCAAAAGATCCAGATGCGATCGAATATATCATCGTAAATGGAGCGGAGTGTGAACCTTATATCACAGGTGACTACCGCATCTTAATGGAGACACCAGAACTTTTAATTGAAGGATTAAATATCGTACTTGATATGTTCCCAAAAGCAAAAGGTATCATTGGTATTGAAGATAATAAAAAAGATGCAATTGCTAAAGTAGAAGCATTAGTAAAAGGTGATGCAAGAATCAGCGTTGCTACATTAAAGACAAAATACCCACAGGGTGCAGAACGTTCTTTGATTTATGCAACAACAGGAAGAAGCATCAACTCCAGCATGTTACCAGCAGATGCAGGATGCATCGTAGATAACGTAGCTACGATCGTAGCGATCAAAGAAGCTGTCAAAGATGGTAAACCATTATACGAACGTGTTGTGACAGTTACTGGAGATGCGATCAAGAATCCAAGCAACTTTAAAGTACGTACAGGAACAAACGTACAGGAACTGATCGAAGCAGCCGGTGGATTTAAAACACAGCCTGAGAAGATCATTTCTGGTGGACCTATGATGGGTATGGCAATGTTTACAACAGATGTACCAGCTGTCAAAACATTCTCATGCTTCTTAGCATTCACAAAAGATGAAGTTGCTGCGAACCAACCAAGCAATTGTATTCGTTGTGGAAGATGTGTAAGCGTCTGTCCACAGAAGCTGATGCCAGCAAAATTATCTGTATTAGCAGATCATAATCAGTTTGACGAGTTTGAGAAACTTTATGGAGCAGAATGCGTTGAATGTGGATCATGTTCATTCGTATGTCCAGCAAAACGTAACCTTGCACAGTCCATGAAGACAGGTCGTAAACAGGTATTAGCTAACCGTAGAAAGAAATAAAGGAGAGATACATATGAGCGAAACATTATATCATGTGTCAGCCAACCCTCATGTAAGAGATAACGGCTCAACACAAAAGATTATGTTAGATGTTATCATCGCATTACTACCCGCTACAATTTTTGGTATCTATATCTTTGGAGCATCTGCGGCACTGACAGTTGCAATTTCTGTTGCTACCTGTGTTGTCGTTGAGTATATTTACCAGAAACTTATGAAACAGCCAATCACTGTAGGTGACTTAAGTGCGGCATTGACCGGACTGTTACTTGCATTAAACTTACCATCAGGAGCACCATTCTGGATGCCGATCCTTGGTGGAATCTTCGCGATTATCGTTGTAAAACAGGTGTTCGGTGGATTGGGACAGAACTTTATGAACCCAGCTCTTGGTGCAAGATGTTTCTTAATGATCTCATTTGCAGCAAGAATGACAACATTTACATATGATGGTGTAACAACAGCAACACCACTTGCTGTTATGGAACAGGGAAAAAGCGTAGATGTTATGAAATCATTCTTAGGATTCGTTCCTGGAACAATTGGTGAAACATCTGCATTATTACTGATCATCGGTGGAGCATACTTAGTATTTAAGAAAGTCATCTCTCCGATCATCCCATGTGTTTATGTTGCAGTTGTAGCAATCTTCGTACTGATCTTCGGTGGTCATGGATTTGATCTATCTTACATGGCAGCACAGATCTTCAGTGGTGGATTAATGTTAGGTGCGATCTTCATGGCAACAGACTACGTAACATCTCCAATTACAAAGAACGGAAAGATCATCTATGCGATCGTTCTTGGTATTTTAACTGGATTATTCCGTCTGTTCGGACCAATGGCAGAAGGTGTATCTTACTCAATCATCATTGCAAACTTATTAGTTCCACTGATCGAGAGAGTGACAGTACCAACTCCATTTGGAATCGTAAAAAAAGGAGGTAAGAGCAATGAATAAGAATCTCGTAATGGATTGTATCAAATTATGTGTGATCACATTAATTGCAGGACTCCTTTTAGGTATCGTATATAATGTAACAAAAGCACCGATCGCCGCACAGGAAGAAAAGACAAAACAGGAAGCTTACAAAGCCGTATTCAAAGATGCAGCGAAATTCGATACAGTAAAATTAGACCAGAAAGACGTAGCAGCTGTCTTAAAGAAAAATGATCTTGGACAGAACACGATTTCTGAAGTTGTAAAAGCAGTTGACAAAAACGGAAAAGAACTTGGATACGTATTCTCTGTAACAAACCCAGAAGGATACGGTGGAGATGTATCTTTATCTGTAGGTGTCAGAGATGATGGAACAGTCAATGGTTATGAAACATTATCCATCAGCGAAACAGCTGGTTTAGGTATGAAAGCCAAAGAACCAGAATTCAAGAGTAACTTTAAAAACAAAAAAGCAGACAAATTTGAAGTTGTAAAAGATGGATCTGGTAAGAACGATGATTCTAAAGTAGATGCCATCAGTGGTGCAACAATTACTAGCCGTGCTGTCACAAGTGCAGTTAACAGCTGTGTTGCATATTCAAAGAGCCTGAAGGGAGGTAATTAAACATGAAACCAAATCCAATGGAACGATTGATTAATGGTATCGTAAAAGAAAACCCTACCTTCGTCTTAATGTTAGGTATGTGTCCTACATTAGCAGTAACAACATCTGCGATCAACGGTGCAGGAATGGGACTTTCAACAACAGCCGTATTAATGTTTTCTAACATGATCATTTCAGCATTAAGAAATGTCATCCCTGATCGTGTACGTATTCCAGGATATATCGTAGTTATCGCATCTCTGGTAACAATCGTACAGTTCCTATTACAGGGATATGTTCCAGCAGTTAACGACGCATTAGGATTATACATCCCACTGATCGTAGTAAACTGTATCATTCTTGGACGTGCAGAATCCTTTGCAGCAAAGAACGGACCGATCAACTCCTTCTTTGACGGACTTGGAATGGGACTTGGATTTACTGTAGCCTTAACAATTTTAGGAGCATTCCGTGAATTATTAGGAGCAGGTCAGATCTTCGGAATGCAGGTAATGCCATCTGCATACGAACCAATCACAATCTTTATCCTGGCACCTGGAGCATTCTTCGTACTTGCATGCTTAGTAGCGATCCAGAATAAAGTTAAGAGCAAAAAACCTAAAAAAGCCGGAGAAGCAACAAGTGGTGGATGCGGAGATTGTGCTCACTGCGGAAACAGCGCTTGCGGTTCCAGAAGCTTTTTTGATACAACTGTAGATGACAAATAAGGAGGATTAAGATGAAAAGTTTACTGTTAATTGCCATCGGTTCAGCGCTGGTAAATAACGTCGTATTAAGCCAGTTCCTTGGTTTATGTCCTTTCCTTGGAGTTTCTAAGAAAGTTGAGACAGCAGCCGGAATGGGTGCAGCCGTTCTCTTCGTTATTACTATCGCATCAGCAGTTACAAATTTAATTTATACATTTTTATTAGTACCAACAGATTTAACATACTTAAATACGATTGTATTTATCCTGGTAATCGCAGCATTAGTACAGTTCGTAGAAATGGTATTAAAGAAATCTATGCCAGCATTATATGAATCTCTGGGAGTATTCCTTCCACTGATCACAACAAACTGTGCAGTTCTTGGTACAGCATTAACAAACGTACAGAACGACTATAGTTTCATCGCCAGCGTAGTCAATGGTATCGGTATCTCTTTAGGATTCCTGATCGCTATTGTTATCCTTGCTGGTATCCGTGAAAAGATGGAATACAACAACATCCCAGAATCTTTCAAAGGAATGCCTATCACACTGTTAACAGCAGGATTAATGGCAATCGCATTCTTCGGATTCTCAGGACTTATTTAGGAGGTAAAGAAGATGAATATATCAGCAATTTTACTTGCCATGGTTGTTGTCGGAGGAACCGGTCTGCTTATCGCAATCTTACTGGGAATTGCCTCAGAGAAATTTAAAGTTCCTGTAGACGAGAAGGAAGTAGCCATCCGTGCAGAACTTCCAGGAAATAACTGTGGTGGTTGTGGATACGCAGGTTGTGATGGACTTGCAAAAGCAATCGCAAATGGAGAAGCACCAGTGAACGGCTGTCCAGTTGGTGGAGCAGCTGCAGCTGAGAAGATCAGTGCGATCATGGGTGTAGAAGCAGGAGAATTCGTGAAGAAAGTCGCATTCGTAAAATGTGCCGGAACTTGCGAAAAAGCATCTGACAAATACCAGTACTCAGGAGTTCAGAGCTGTATCGAAGCGATGAACGTACCAGGTGCAGGACCAAAAGGATGCGAATTTGGATGTATGGGATTTGGAAGCTGTGCAGCAGTATGTCCAGAAAATGCGATCTCTATCGTGAACGGAATCGCTCACATCGATGAAGAAGCATGTGTAGGATGTGGAAAATGTGCAGAAACATGTCCAAAAGCATTGATCGACCTTGTACCAGAAAACAAGAAAACAAGAGTACAGTGCAGCTCTAAAGAATTCGGTAAAAACGTTATGTCTGTATGTAAAGCAGGATGTATCGGATGTAAAGCATGCGAAAAAGTATGCCGTCTTGGAGCAATCAAAGTTGAAAACAACATCGCACAGATCGATTACGATAAATGTGTAGGTTGTGGATTATGTGCAGGCAAATGTCCAAAAGGAATCATTACAGGAAAGAAATTAGTTCCTAAGAAACCAGCACCAAAGAAAGAAGCTTAATCTTTCTTTATATCATTATAATAATAAAGAAGCAGGAGATTCGAGAGATCAGAATCTCCTGCTTTTTTCTGCTTCTATTCATGGAAAAAAAGAATACTATTATAATAGGAAGAAAAAGGATTCCTGACATGAAATTTCTCGAACTTCGGCAAAAAGATGTGATCAATTGTAATACAGGAGAATGTTTAGGCTTTGTCCTAGACCTCGAATTTGAAATCCATACGGGTAAGATCTGTTATCTGATCGTTCCCAAAACAACGAAGATGCTCATATGCGTTGGCAAGAATAAAGTTTACAAAATCCCCTACAAATGCATTGTAAGGATCGGCAGAGATACGATTCTAGTCGATATCAACGAAAAAGAATGCCTGAAATAAAAGAAAAGCTTTCTTTTCTACAAAAAAAATGATATACTTCAAGCAGTAAAAACACGGAGGTACAAGAAGATGAGATGCCCATATTGTGGAAGTGAGAATTCCAGAGTCGTAGATTCCAGACCGGCAGAAGACAACAATGCGATCCGTAGAAGAAGACAATGTGACGAATGCGGAAAACGTTTTACAACTTATGAGAAGATAGAGACAGAACCGTTGAGTGTCATCAAGAAAGACAAGACACGACAACTCTATGATCGAAACAAGATCCGGAATGGAATCGTACAATCCTGTCACAAACTCCCAGTATCCATGGGGCAGATCGAAGCAGCGATCGATGAGATCGAGACAAAGATCTATAACATGGGAACAAGAGAAGTTGAAACATCTGTGATCGGAGAGATGGTCATGGACAAATTAAAGGATTTGAATGAAGTTGCATACGTAAGATTTGCAGCCATTTACCGTGAATTCAAAGATGTGAACACATTTATGAGTGAATTAAAGAAATTATTAAAATAATCACAATTGTTTTGAATAAACAAGATTGTAAAAATATTACTTTTGTGATAAACTAACCATATCATTTTGAAACCAGCTTCCTTTTTGAGAAGAGAAGGAGTTGAGTATTATTTATCAGGAAGTAATCACAGGAATCGTCAGTGGAGTGAGCGGAAAGCTCATCCACGTAGAAGTAGAGATCAGAAACGGCCTGCCATATTTTACAATGGTAGGCTATCTTTCTAAAGAATCTATGGAAGCAAAAGAGCGGGTTGCATCAGCACTGCGCTCCATCGGCCATCCCTTACCGTCGATGAAGATCACCGTTAATTTATCCCCAGCCAATATAAGAAAGAACGGAACCGCGTTCGATTTCCCAATCGCCGTGGCCTTTTTAGGATGCCTGAATTTAATCGATGCAAGCAAGTTAGATGACATCTGTATCATGGGGGAATTAGGACTAAACGGCAAGATCAGAGGTGTAGGAAACTGTCTTCCAATCGTTTTAGAAGCAAGAAAACAAGGAATTCACAAGTTCTTTGCGGCAAGTGAAGATGAGAATTCTCTAAGAGGGATCGAAGATATCGAAGTGGTATTTATGGACAGTTTACAGGATGTCCTGGACTATTTTCATGGAACATATCATCAAAAAAGTTGCAGAAGTGCAACAACTTATCAAAAGGAAGAGTCAGAAGAAGACTTCAGTGACATCATCGGACAACAACATTTAAAAAGAGCGATGGAGATCGCGGTCACTGGAAGACATCATCTATTGATCATTGGTTCCCCAGGTTCAGGAAAAACAATGGCAGCCAGAAGGATCCCGACCATTCTTCCACAACTATCAAAAGAAGAGAAGATGGAAGTTCAGGCAATTTATGATGCCACTGGAATTCCACGGTATTTAGAAGACAACACCAGACCATTTCGCCAGCCACATCCAATGATCCCGAAAGCCGCATTCCTTGGAGGCGGCAAGACGCCGACGGCAGGAGAGATCACATTAGCACATCATGGCATTTTATTTCTGGACGAATTTATGGAATTTAAAACAGAATGTATCGAAGCACTCAGACAGCCATTGGAAGATGGAACGATCGATATCACCAGAAATGGGATCTACCACAAGTTTCCGGCAGACTTTCACCTGATTGCCACCATGAATCCATGTCCTTGTGGTTATGGATTGGAAGATGGGATCTGCCGATGTACTTATCATGAAAAAAAGCGTTATCTAAAGAAATTGTCCGGTCCGATCTTAGACCGTTTTGACATGGTCCTATGTCTAAGTAAAAAAGAGGCTGATACACAGAAGATACAAAAAGAGAGTCAAGAAACATCCCATCAGATCAAAGAACGCATCGAAACAACCATCCAAAGAGAAAAAAAGTTATTAAAAAACTATCAATGCAGTGATATCAGCCATTTAAGCCACATACAGTTAAACAAACTCCTTCATTTATCCAAAGAATGCAAAGAGATTTTAGATATCGCCTATCGATCTGGCAAGATCACAAGGCGAGGAATGGATAAGATTTTAAAAGTAGCACTGACGATCATGCTTATGGAAAATGAATCAGAGATTAAACCGATCCACCTGATGGAAGCCATGACCTTCAGAAATACAGAATTTATCAAAGAGGTGCTTGAATATGGAAGATAAATTATATTGGTACTGGCTATGCGGCAAAGTCCGATTGCCGATCAAGAAGCAAAAAGAATTGATAGATATCTTCATTCATCCAAAAGAACTCTATAAGATCAACCCAGCAATCTTAAAAGAACACATGACACAACTTGAATACGATCGTTTCGTTCATTCCAGAGATGAAACAGCGATCAAGAAAGGCTATGAAGCCTTGCATCGTGAAAATATTCGTTTTATCATTCAAAAAGAAGCTGCTTACCCGAATCGATTGAGGAAGATCTACGATGCTCCGTATGGGATTTTTCAAAAAGGTCAGCCATATGAAGAAAAAGAACTGTCAATAGCGATCGTTGGATCAAGATATCCGACAACTTATGGATTCGAAATCTCAAAAAAGTTCGCAAAAGAGCTGGCTCAGCAAGGCGTACAGATTGTAAGTGGACTCGCAAGGGGCGTAGATGGGACGGTTCACCGTGAAATAATCGACAAAAAAGGACAGGCTGTTGGGGTTTTAGGATGTGGGATCGATCTCATTTACCCAAAAGAAAATTTTCAGTTATTTTATGACATGTATGCGAATCAGACAGTTATTTCTGAGTACCCGCCAGGCAGTGAACCGCTCAAATGGCATTTTCCAGAAAGAAACCGCATCATCAGTGGACTAAGTGACGGAATTCTCGTCACAGAGGCCAGAGCAAGGAGCGGATCGCTGATCACGGTGGATTGTGGGCTTGATCAGAACAAAGAAGTATTCGCGGTTCCTGGAATGATCACAGACAAACATTGTCAAGGATGTCATGGATTGATCAAACAAGGAGCAAAATTAGTTGAAAATGTCGACGATATTTTAACAGAATTTTCAGAATTCACGGGATTTTCACGAAAATTTCCAAAGCATAGTGCAAAATCTCTTGCAAAGGCAGAAAAAAGGGTGTATGATATGTTGAGTTTGAAACCGAAATATATTGATGAGATTTTAAGTGCATCCCAAGACTCTTATGAAGAAGTGATCCAAGCTTTATTTCAATTAGAAGCGAAAGGATATATCAAACAGATCCATCAGAACTTATATATCAAAAAAATGTAAACAAGGGGTAATACTATATGCCAAAATATCTAGTTATCGTCGAATCACCGGCGAAAGCCAAAACAATCAAAAAGTTCCTGGGCAGGAATTACGAAGTGATCGCGTCCAACGGGCATGTTCGCGATCTGCCAAAGAGTACCTTAGGAATAGATATCGAGAATGACTTTGAACCAAAGTACATTACGATCCGTGGGAAGGGTGAAGTATTAGCAGCTCTTCGTAAAGCGGTAAAAAAAGCAGACAAAGTATACCTCGCGACTGACCCGGACCGTGAGGGAGAAGCCATCTCATGGCATTTATATTACGCATTAAAACTAGAGAACAAAAACTACAGCCGAATCACATTTAATGAGATCACAAAAACAGCTGTCAAAGACTCCATCAAACACGCAAGAGACATCGATATGAATTTAGTCGATGCACAGCAGGCAAGACGTGTTCTGGACCGAATCGTAGGATACCAGATCAGTCCGATCCTCTGGGCAAAGATCAAACGAGGTTTAAGTGCTGGACGAGTTCAGTCCGTAGCTCTACGCCTGATCTGTGACAGAGAAGAAGAGATCAACCTGTTTATTCCACAGGAATACTGGTCCTTAGAAGCCTTATTAGATGTCAAAGGAAGCAAAAAGCCATTAGAAGCCAAACTGATCGGCAATAAAGAACAGAAGATCGAGATCCACAGCGAAGAAGAGATGAATGAGATCTTATCCTATTTAAAAGGAAAAGAATTTACCGTCGAAGGAGTGAAAGTCACAGAACGATTAAAGAAGAGCCCACTTCCATTTACGACAAGTACTCTTCAGCAGGATGCATCCAGTAAGTTAAACTTCGCACCACAGAAAACAATGCGTATCGCACAGCAGTTATATGAAGGTGTCAATATCAAAGGACAGGGGACTGTCGGTCTGATCACATACTTACGTACAGACTCCACACGTATCTCTGTAGAAGCCGATGCAGCAGCGAAAGAATATATCAAGGAAGCTTATGGAGCCGAGTTCGTTGGAGCAGGAACTGTCGCCAAGAAAGACGACAAGAAAGTACAGGATGCACATGAAGCCATCCGACCAACCTACATGACAAACTCACCAGCAAGCATCAAAGATGAACTATCAAGAGATCAGTTCCGTTTATACCAGCTGATCTGGAACCGTTTCATGGCAAGCCGTATGGCACCAGCCAAATACGAGAATACATCCGTAAAGATCGCTGCCGGAGATTATCGTTTTAATGCATCCGCAAGCAAGATCGCCTTCGATGGATTCCTATCCGTATATAACATTAACAACGAGAAATCCGAAGGAAATGTAATGTTAAAATCCATCGATGAAGACACCAAACTTACATTGAATGATTTAGAACCAAAACAGCATTTTACACAGCCACCAGCTCATTATACAGAAGCATCCTTAGTTAAGACACTAGAAGAGTTTGGAATCGGACGACCAAGTACTTACGCACCAACAATCTCAACGATCACAGCAAGACGTTATGTTGTGAAAGAAAAGAAGAACTTATACGTCACAGAGCTTGGAGAAGCAGTCAACAACATGATGAAGAAAGCATTTGCAAGTATCGTCGATGTGAACTTCACAGCGATGATGGAAGGTCTGCTTGATATGGTAGAAGAAGGTAAAGTCCATTGGAAATCCGTCATTGAAAACTTCTACCCAGACTTTGAGATCGCAGTGAAGAATGCAGAAAAAGAATTAGAGAAGGTTAAGATCGAAGACGAAGTCACAGACGTTATCTGCGATGAATGTGGAAGAAATATGGTCGTGAAGTACGGACCATATGGGAAATTCCTTGCATGCCCTGGATTCCCAGAATGCAGAAATACAAAACCACATTTTGAAAAAGTCGGAATCCCATGCCCAATGTGCGGCGGAGAAGTTGTCTTAAAGAAAACGAAAAAAGGAAGAAAATATTACGGATGTGAAAATAATCCGGAATGTGAATTTATGTCATGGCAGAAACCATCCACAGTCAAATGTGAAAAATGCGGAAGCTATATGATCGAAAAAGGTAAGAAGCTTGTATGCTCTAGCAAGGAATGTGGATTCGTATGCAGCATGCCAGAAGATGCAAAAGAGAAAGAGACTTCTGGGGAGTCAGTGTCAAAATAAGGAGAAAAAATATAGATGAGTAGTATACAATTACTAGATAAAACAAGAAAGATCAACAAATTACTTCATAATAACAATTCACAGAAAGTTGTATTTAACGATATCTGTAAAGTCCTGACAGAAGTAATGAATTCAAACGTCCTTGTCATCAGCAAAAAAGGAAAGATCTTAGGTAAAAATGAAGCAGATCACATCGAAGTGCTTCATCAGCTGATCTCAGGAAATGTCAAAGATTATGTTGATTTTTCACTAAATGAAAGACTATTAACGATTCTTTCCACCAATGAAAATGTCAGCCTTTCCACACTGGGATTTGAGTCAGACGTTGATGATTACTATGCGATCATCGCACCGATTGATATCGCAGGAGAGAGATTCGGAACATTATTTATGTACCGCCAGAGAGAAAATTATTCCATTGATGATATTATCTTAGCGGAATATGGAACAACCGTTGTCGGACTTGAAATGTTAAGATCTGTAAGCGAAGAAGTGGAACAGGAACGAAGAAAGAAAGGAATCGTTGATTCCGCGATCAGTACGTTATCCTTCACAGAACACAAAGCAGTGATCCATATCTTAGAAGAATTAGAAGGCAATGAAGGAGTCTTAGTTGCAAGTAAGATCGCAGATAGATTCGGGATCACAAGATCTGTTGTCGTAAACGCACTAAGGAAACTAGAAAGTGCCGGAGTTGTTGAGACAAGATCCTCTGGTATGAAGGGAACATATATTAAGGTAGTGAATGACTTTATATTTGACGAGATCACAAAGCTTGATTAATTCTTTTAGAATTAAAGAAAAAGTTCTTGCAAAGAAGGACAAGGTTTGATATACTGTCATAGGTAAAAATAAACACGCTATTGGAATTCTGGTAAGTGCCCAAGAGGTTTGTCAGAACGATGAAAATAGCGGAAGCAAAAACTAAAGGAGATTTAAAATGAGCGTTATTTCAATGAAACAGTTACTTGAAGCAGGTGTACATTTCGGACATCAGACAAGAAGATGGAATCCTAAAATGGCACCATATATCTACACAGAGCGTAATGGTATCCATATCATCGACTTACAGAAATCTGTAGGAATGGTTGACGATGCTTACAACGCAGTAAAAGATTGTGTAGCACAGGGTGGAAAGATTCTGTTCGTAGGAACAAAGAAACAGGCTCAGGATTCTATTCAGGCTGAAGCAGAACGTTGCGGAATGTTCTACGTAAACCAGAGATGGTTAGGTGGAATGATGACTAACTTCAAGACAATCGAATCTAGAATCGCTAGACTGAAAAAGATCAAAGAGATGGAAGAAGACGGAACATTTGACGTACTTCCAAAGAGAGAAGTTTTAGAACTTAACAAAGAAAAAGACAAATTACAGAAGAACTTAGGTGGAATCGAAGAAATGGGTGGACTTCCAGACATGATCTTCGTTGTAGACCCTAAGAAAGAAAGCATCTGTGTACAGGAAGCACATACTTTAGGAATTCCTCTTGTTGGAATCGCAGATACAAACAGCGATCCTGAAGAATTAGATTATATCATCCCAGGAAACGATGATGCGATCCGTGCAGTAAAACTGATCACATCTGCTATGGCTGATGCAGTTATCGAAGCAAACCAGGGAATCGATGCAGACTCTGAAGAAGTTGCAGAAGACGCTGAATAATTTATTCACATTTTCATTTTAGGAGGAAAAGAATCATGGCTATCACAGCAGCAATGGTAAAAGAATTAAGAGAAATGACTGGTGCCGGAATGATGGATTGTAAGAAAGCTCTTACAAACACAGACGGAGACATGGACGCAGCAGTTGAATTTTTAAGAGAAAACGGTCTTGCAAAAGCAGCAAAGAAAGCTGGACGTATCGCAGCTGAAGGACTTGTTGCAGTAGCATTATCTGATGATGCAAAAGAAGCAGCTATCGTTGAAGTTAACTCTGAAACAGACTTCGTAGCTAAGAATGATACATTCAGAACATATGTAGCAGAAGTAGCTGATCAGGCTCTTACAACAAAAGCAGCTGATATCGAAGGATTCTTAGCAGAAGAATCTAAAGCAGAAGCTGGAAAAACTGTAAAAGAAGCATTAGATGGTAAGATCGCAGTTATCGGAGAAAACTTAAACATCCGTAGATTCGCTAAAGTATCTGCAGCAGACGGATTTGTTGCATCTTACATCCACGCTGGTGGTAAGATCGGTGTATTAGTAGAAGTTGCTACAGACGTAGTTAACGACGAGATCAAAGAGATGGCTAAAAACGTAGCAATGCAGGTTGCAGCTATTTCTCCAAAATACACAAGCAGAGATGAAGTTTCTAAAGATTACATCGAGCATGAAACAGAAATCTTAAAAGTTCAGGCTATGAACGAAAACCCAGACAAACCAGAAAACATCATCGAAAAGATGATCGTTGGACGTCTGAACAAAGAATTAAAAGAAGTATGTCTGTTAGATCAGGCTTATGTTAAAGCTGAAGACGGAAAACAGGCAGTTGGAAAATACGTAGAACAGGTTGCTAAAGCAAACGGAGCTAATGTAACAATCAAAGGATTCGTTCGTTTTGAAACTGGTGAAGGTATTGAAAAGAAAGAAGAAGACTTTGCGGCTGAGGTTGCTGCTCAGTTGAAATAATTCTTTCTGGAATTAATTTGATAATTTTTGAAGGGCATATATCCTTATGGATGTGTGTCCTTTTTTTGTGTGAAAAATAAATTTATAGAATATCTTAGTTAATCATAGTATAATAAAATTAATACATACAAGAAAGGAAATCACTATGAAGAATTCAAAATCACAAGAGTTAATGTCTGGTTTAACAACTGCATTTTTAGATCAAAATAATAATTCCAATTTAGCATATCGCCCAGAATTTGTTTATAACGATTATAAACAAGGAAAGAAAGTTCTTGTTTCTCTAGAACAAGAATTAAAACGATGCGACGAATTCTTTATCAGTGTGGCGTTTATAACAGACAGTGGTTTTGAATCTTTAGCTATGATTCTGAAAGAATTAGAACGAAAAGGAATTACAGGGAAAATCCTTACGACAGATTATTTAACATTTAGTCAACCAAAAGCATTAGACCGTTTGGCACAGTTGACAAATATCGAATTAAAAATGTTTCGAACAAATTCTGAAGTTGGAGGATTTCATACAAAAGGATATATATTCCGAGAAGATGAGTTGTACCGAATTATTATAGGAAGCTCTAATATGACATCAAGTGCCATTACAAAAAATAGGGAATGGAATACTAAGATTGTTTCTACGGAACAAGGGGAAGTTGCGCAGGAAATATTGGCGCAGTTTAATGAGTTGTGGGATTCACCAAATAGTCAGGTGTATGAAGATTTTATAGAAGATTATAAAGAACAATACATACAAAACCAAATTATAAAAAAGCAGCAAAAACAAGCTGTAAAAGAACAAGTTGTTGAACTTGAAAGATATAAATTAAAACCAAATAAAATGCAGGTAGCATTTATCAATAATCTAATGCAAATGAGAGAAGATGGAATAGAAAAAGCATTATTGTTATCTAGTACAGGAACAGGAAAAACATATGCTTCAGTATTTGCAGTTCGAGAATTAGGATATAAAAAAGTTTTATTCTTAGTTCATAGAAATCAAATAGCAGAACAAGCAATGAAATCTTATCAAAAAGTATTTGGTGGATCTATTAAGACTGGAATGGTTACTGGAAAATCTCATGATTATGATGCAGACTTTATTTTTGCAACCGTTCAGACATTATCAAAAACAGAAAACCTTGAAAGATTTCCAAGAGATTATTTTGAATGCTGCATTTACGACGAAGCACATCATACATCAGCAGATAGTTATAAAAAGGTAATGGACTATTTTACACCGAAATTCACACTAGGCATGACAGCAACACCAGATAAGAGAGATGATCATATAGAAGGACGTAATATCTATGAGATTTTTGATCATAATATTGCTTACGAAATCCGATTGCAAAAAGCAATGGAAGAAGATTTATTGTGCCCATTTCATTACTTTGGAATTACAGATTTTGAGATTATTGATGATGAGATGGTTAATGGTAAGAAATTAACAACAGAGCAAAAACTAGAGAATTTTAGATTTCTAACTTCAGATGAACGGGTAAAATATGTAATGGAACAAGCACAATATTATGGTTACAGTGGAGATCGTGTTAAAGGTTTGATTTTCTGTAGTAGAATTGAAGAAGCTCAGGAATTATCAAAGAAATTTAACAAACATGGATGGCGAACTTTGGCATTATCAGGATCAGATTCCGAAGAAGTTCGTAGAGATGCAATCGAGCGTTTAGTAAATGATGATATTAATGAATTAGATTATATTTTATCAGTGGATATTTTTAGTGAAGGAGTCGACGTACCAGAAATCAATCAGGTAATTATGCTAAGACCAACTCAGTCACCAATTGTATTTATCCAGCAACTTGGACGTGGACTTCGAAAGGCAGAGGATAAAGAGTATGTTGTAATAGTTGATTTTATCGGGAATTATAAGAATAATTTTATGATACCGATTGCGTTGTCTGGGGATCGAAGTTATAACAAGGATAATGTACGACATTATGTTATGGAAGGAAGTCGAATTATTCCAGGAAGTTCTACGATACATTTTGATGAAATTAGTAGGAAACAGATTTATCAAGCAATCGATAACGCCAATTTTAGTGATCTGAAATTGATTAAAGAGAATTATTTTAACTTGAAAAATAAATTAGGACATATTCCAAGATTAGAAGAATTTGATCAATATGGAGAAATGGATGTTTGTAGAATTTTTGATAATAAGAGTCTTGGATCATATTATAAGTTTTTGTTCAAATATGATAAAGAATATACAGTGCGATTAAATGATGAAGAAGAAAAAATCATAGAATTTATTTCGAAGAAGATTGTTAATGGGAAGAGGGTACATGAATTAGAATTATTGTCTTTGATGATACATCATAATCATGGACTAATTGGAAAATTACAAAATAATTTACAAGAAAAATATGGAATAATATTAAATGATGATTCTATTCAAAATATTATTAATATCATGACAAACGAATTTCCAACAGGTTCTGCAAGAAAGACATATAAAGAATGTGTATTCATAGAACAGGAAAAAAATCCAAAGATTTTTGAAGAGTTACAGACAGAGCAGTTACATAGAAATATGGAAACAAGAATGACAGCATATGCTCAAAATTGGTTGTCAAAACACATAGAATATGGCGTAAGTGCGCCATTAAAAGAAATGTTGCATAATTCGGATTTTCTAACTATTTTAGAGGACCTAATCAATTTTGGAAAAGCCAGATATGAAAGAGATTACAGCAATCGCTATCAAGATACTGATTTCGTTTTATATCAGAAATATACTTATGAAGATGTATGTAGACTCCTTAATTGGGAGAATAATGAAGTTCCATTAAATATTGGTGGGTATAAATTCGATAAAAGAACAAAGACATTTCCAGTGTTTATCAATTACGATAAGGCAGATAATATTAGTGATACAACAAAGTATGAAGATCATTTTGTAAGTAATAATCAGTTAATTGCAATTTCTAAAAGTGGAAGAAGTTTGGAATCAGAGGATGTACAAAATTTCCTTCATGCAAGAGAAAAAAATATAGATGTTCAATTATTCGTCCGTAAAAATAAGGATGATAAAATTTCAAAAGAATTTTATTATTTAGGACGAATGACAGCAACGGGAGAAGCAAAAGAATTTGTAATGCCGAATACGGAGAAAACAGCAGTTGAGATTCTTTGGACATTAGACGTACCAGTGAAAGAAGATTTATACGAATATATTACGAGTGAATAAAGAGGAATAATAAAATGAAGACAATTAGAGTAGTGGCAGCAGTTATAAAAGTTGAAGATAAAATATTTGCAACACAAAGAGGATATGGAGATCTAAAAGGTGGATGGGAATTTCCTGGAGGGAAGATTGAAGAAGGAGAGACACCAAAGGAAGCTTTGAAGAGAGAAATTATGGAAGAATTGGATACGGAGATTGAAGTTGGAGAGTTGATTGATGTGATTGAATATGATTATCCGGATTTCCATTTGTCTATGGGATGTTATTGGTGTTCTGTTGTTTGTGGAGATTTGGTTTTGAAGGAGCATGAGGATGCGCGATGGTTACGTAAAGATGAATTGATGGACGTTGAGTGGTTGCCGGCGGATGTTAAAGTGATTGGGAAAATAAAAGAAAAATAAAGTTATTTGTTACATATCAATGAGATCGAACGTTAGTTCTGAAAAGTTTGATTTGAGATGTTAAAAACGATATACTATGTAAGTATCTAAAAAAGAAAATTTTTTAATAGAGATAACTAAAAGAAAAGGAGCTACAGATGTTATGCTTAGACATGATATGATAGAAACTGTTGGAAAGGAATTTTTGACAAGTAATATAGAAGCAGGTGAATATAGTTATGTTCAGGAAGCAGGTGGAAAAGCAAAATTAGAAGAAAAAGTTGGGCATTCAATATCACATTTTAAATTGGATCTCCGATTTGAGCTGAATGATGTTGTTGTTTTAATTGAAACAAAGCAGAACTATGTGGATGATGATGAAAAACAGTTGGGTGAATACTTGGAAGAAGAACGTGCAATTCATCCGAATAAAAAAGCTATTTGTATTCTTGCTAATACAAATAATGATAAGATTAAAGTTTGGAAGTCATTTGTTGATGATGAACATGTATTGAAAGATGAAGCAATGCTAGACAGAATGGCTCATTATGTAAAACTATTTAAAATTAATAAATCTAATGATCGTGAAAAAGTACTTAGAAATACATATTTATTGAATGAGCTTTTACATAAAAAAGATATTGACGAAAATCTTCGAAGTCAGTTTGTAGGAACATGTCTTTTATATATAAAAGATATTGTTAAAAAGAAAGGAGCTGTTCTAATTTCAAAAGAATTTTTTAATTCGATGAAAGAAGAGTTTTGGGGATTAATGACACCAAGCGCTATTCGCGGTGCTATAGAGGGTGTATTATCTGATTTATTGGATGGTTCGACTGATAAAGCTAAGAAGATTGAACTGCTTCAAAAGAATGTGCTAGAAAATCAGAAAGTTAAAGGTTTGAAAACAACTGATTGGATAGAAATTTTTGAAAAAATTATGCTGAATATTTATAGATATATTGATACTGACAGTTCAGAAGGACAGGACATTTTGAATATGTTTTTTATTGCTTTTAATAAATACACAGGAAAAGCGGATAAAAATCAAGCATTTACACCTGACCATATTACAGAATTTATGTGTCGAGTTACGGGCGTAGATAGAACAAAGCGTATTTTAGATGCAACCTGTGGAAGTGGTTCTTTTCTTGTGCAAGCAATGGTAAAAGAACTTGCTGATTGTAGACGTAGCAAACGTGAGATAGAAGCTGAAGAACTTATCCATAAGGTTAAAACAGAACATATATATGGTATTGAAGTTGAAGAAAAAGCCTATGGGCTTGCTATAACAAATATGTTGATTCATGGTGATGGCAATAGCAACATTAAATTTGGAAATTGTTTTGATTATAAAGATTTTATCAAAGCTGCAGATCCTGATATTATTCTTATGAATCCACCGTATAATGCGAAACCGATTGGAATACCTGATAGATATAAAGATAACTGGGGAAAATCGAAAAATGGAAAGGAAGATCCGACAAAAGGATTTGTATTTATTCATTATTTATCTGATGTAATTAAAGAGATAAATGATGAAAGAGAGAGAGATGGACAAACACGCAAGACAGTGAAAATGGCAGTGTTATTACCTGTAGCAGCAGCGATAGGGACCAAAACTATTATTCAGAATGAAAAAATAGAAATGTTAGAAAATAATACATTGGAAGCTGTGTTTACACTTCCAAATGAAATTTTTTATCCAGGAGCTTCAGCATCAGCTTGTTGTATGGTATTTACATTAGGTGAACCGCATGTTAAAGCTGATGGAACTGTGAAAGAAACTTTTTTTGGTTATTATAAAGAAGATGGATTCAAAAAAAAGAAAAATCTGGGAAGAGTAGAACAATTTGATGATAATGGAGATAGTAAATGGAAGGCTGTTGAAGAAGAATGGCTTAGATTATTTCGTAATCATAAATCTGTTGATGGGCTTTCTGCAACAGCAGAGATATCTGGAAGAGATGAATGGCTATGTGAAGCGTATATGAAAACAGATTATACAAAACTATGTGAAGAAGATTTTCAGAAAACACTCAATAATTATCTTGCATACCTAATAAAGGAGGGCAAGATCTATGAATCTTGATATTAAAAAATCGGGAAAATTTATATTTGGGAATTTGATTTCTGATATTTATAAAGCTAAAGCTATCAATAAAGATGAATTAACAGTTGCAGTTGATAAAACAAATGCAATTAACTATATAACAAGAACTGGAGAAAATAATGGTTGTGAATTATTGGCGGATATACGAGATATTGACGAAAAGTTTATTGAAAAAGGTAATGCTATTTCAATAGGAGATACAACAGCTACTTGTTTTTATCAGCCTGAGAACTTTATTACAGGAGATCATATTGTTATAGTTCGAGCCGATTCTTGGCTTAACCAATATACTGCTTTATATATTGTTACATTATTAACTAATGAACAATATAAATATTCGTATGGTCGAGCTTTTTTGTTGGATAGAATCAAAAACACGATATTGAATCTCCCGATTCGACAAAATGTGGATGGAACACCATTTATTGATGTGCATAAAAAGTATTCAGACGATGGGTATGTTCCTGATTGGAAGTTTATGGAGAATTATATAAAATCATTACATTATAAACCAATGACTACAAAAAAACATTTATGTGACGTATTAGACTTTGATATTAGTTCTTGGAAAGAATTTCAAATTGAAAAATTATTTAAGATTTCCAGAGGAAAAACATTATCCTCAAAAAATAAGGAAGAATTTTTAGGAAATGATTATTCCTGCATAAATGGAGGTTCATCTGATAATGGAGAACTTTGTAAAATGAGCAAAGAGCTTCAAAATGTGGGGTTTGTATTACAAAAGGTTCCAAGTTTGTCCTTGTCAAGAGTAGGAAATGCTGGATTAACTTTTTTACAAACAAAACCATATTATATTGCAGATAACGCGTTTTCATTAATTTTAAAACAGCAGAAAAATAAATTTGTATATTTATTTCTTAGTACATGCTTAAATAAAGAGCTTTTTAAATATTCTTATGGTAGAACAATTTCAAGCGAAAAATATATGAAGACAATTATTAAACTACCTGTAAAATATAATAGAGATGGAACAATATTTATTGAAGATAAATGCAGGTATTCTAAAGAGGGATATGTTCCTGACTGGGAGTTTATGGAAAATTATATTAAGTCATTGCCATATGGTGATAGATTGTAAAAATTCTCTAATTGCAAAAAATATTAACAATGTATAAAAATACAACAATAGGATTCGAAGAAGACATAAGTGAACTTAGGAGATTATACGCTATACTTTTATATACAAAAGTAAAATTAATTATGAGGAGGACGCATGGCAATAGATAATCATTATCCTAATATTACATGGGCACAGTTTGCTGTGTGTAATGATGATGTAACAACAAATTTTGAAAGCTTAACTCGACGTTTATTTCAAAGAGAATTTGTTGAGGAAGGAACTAGGCTACATTCAAATAGTAATCATCCAGGGATTGAAGTTTCTCCGGTTATAGAAAAAAAACAGGGTGATTGTACTGAAAGAAGAAAAATTAGCTTTCAGTCGAAATATTTTGAACATAAAGTGAGTTATTCTCAAATAAAAGAATCATTAAAAAAAGCTATAGAATATTATGAGGGAAATTTGGATGTAATATATCTGTTTTGTAATCAAACAATTAATACGTGTTCGAAAACTTTTAAATCGTTAGAAAAAATACTTAAGGATGCGGGAATAGAAATTTATCCTATATCTAATACTGAATTGTTAGATATGGTGGCGAAACATAAAGATATAGCAAATTATTTTTTCTTAAAAAGAAAGGGCCCAGATGATTTGGCAATTAGTCAAGTATATGCTGGAATTGTAGTACGCGATGTTGGAGATGTTTCTTTTGATCAAGATAATGACAATTCAATAAAAAAAATCGACGTAGCTTTGCTAGAAAGTCTTGTTTTGGAAAAGATAGAAACTTGTGAAAAATATATCATTGATATGAATTTTACAAAACTTAAAGCGGAACTGAAAAATGTTTTTATATATGATTTAGAGGGTGTAAAAGGTGCTGAAACATTATATTTTTATAAGGCACTAGATGATTTGCACGATGGTAATTCAATAGAAGAGTACAAAGAAAAAATTTCAGGTAACATTAAATCAGATATTGAATGGGTGCAAAATTATTTTAGAAATCCTAAGCCTATAAAAGCATATTCATTAGGTCAACATTGTATTGAAGCACAATTGCTTGTTATTGATAAAATGTTTTCTATTCAATTATGGGAATCTGTGTATTTATTGTGTAAAGACATTCTTTCAGATGAATCTTTAGAAGGAATAGACACTATCAGACTATATTATGGGCTTACGGCATTTAATTTGCAGAAATATGATGAATCCTTTGAGATATTGAATAGTTTATATCAAAGAAAGCATACAGAGCAATATTTAATTTATGTTGCGTTTGCAGAAATAAAAATGATTAATGTACAATGGAGACTAGAAGGAATTCAAAATAGTGAACGATTAGTCGAACTAATTAATATACTTGATTCATTAAAAGAGACCGAGCAATATGTTGTAAATAAGACAATGGTAAAACTTCTTCGTTTGGAAACAGCGTATAATATTGGCTTAAATGATAAAGAATATTTGGAATCTGCAATTGTAGAATATGAAGAACATGAAGATTTTCTAAAGGATGATAATTCAGTTAAATTTTTCTACGGCTTGTGTTTAGAACTAAATGGCAATGTAGATAAAGCAATTGGCATATATGAAACATTAAATTGGGAAAAAGAAGAGTCAGTTGCTATTAGATATATGATTTGTAAGATTTTTACAGGTAGTTATAAAGAGGTAATAGATATTTTTGAAAAGACAGTTGTAGATATTAGAAGTGTAAAACTTAACAGTCTTTATTTTACTGCATGGTATCATATCAATAGGGAAATTTATAAACGAAAGATAGTTGAGTATATCCAATTTTGTGAAAATAATTTCCAAGACCTTATA
>ENA-OQJL01000679-OQJL01000679.1-human-gut-metagenome-genome-assembly--contig:-NODE-679-length-21547-cov-3.515091_pt1 | contig 21547 bp, 19 predicted proteins | sample MGYA00242604_ERZ504770 | MGnify/ENA primary metagenome ERZ504770 (study PRJEB26092, sample SAMD00036359) | human gut metagenome | host: Homo sapiens | study: EMG produced TPA metagenomics assembly of...
GTTTGATGGAGAAGAGCGTTTTGCCATTTATCAGATTAACCATGAATCAAAAGCAATGGAATATCAGTTTATGGGAATGGATTTTGTAAAATCTCAGGGAATGGAAGTAACTGCCGGGAATTATCAGTGTGTGTATTCCGGAATTCTTCAGCCATCGGATAACTTGGATACTCTCTACAGTGTATTTAACCAGAACCATCCGGCTGATTTTAGAGGCCATTCCATGTCCGTCAGTGATGTGGTCATTACAAATCAAAATGGTGATCTCCGGGCTTTCTATGTTGACAGCTTTGGTTTCACTGAACTGCCGGATTTTGTAAAACAGAGACAGGAAATGATCGGAATAGAAAATACTACTCTTCCACTGCATCCGGATGAGGATAAATCTCACATCAGTTTCTATGTGGCAGAATGTTCCGAGTTTCCAGTTCTCGGAGAATTTCATCAGAATCTGACTCTGGAACAGGCTTTTGATATTTTTGATCAGATACCGGGCAGCCGGATGAACGGAATAAAAAGCATTGGTTTTAATCTGGAAGATGACAGCGACTACGCTGGAATGTTTGATCTGTATGTGGGAAGGACGTTACAAAAAGAAATCATCAACTCTATTCCCGGATACTGGGATAACAGGCTGGTACAAAAAGCATTGTCAGATGCAGAGAAGATCATTGAGAAAAGGCAGAAAGAAAGAGAAAAAACAGAAAGTAAAATGCCGGAAGAAAGACAGAAACCGGAAAGACAGAAGACAAAATCACAGCACAGAAGGGAGGCGATGAGTTTATGAAACCAGTGAAATTCGAAGAAAATGAATTAATGGTAATGGCGATCTTTGCCGAAAAGACCAGACAGGATACTGTAGAGACATTAAAAGAAACACTGGATGTTCTGGAAGAAACAAAAGAGGATGTATCCGATGAAGAAATGATTGAAATTGTATCTTCGCTGATCGACAAACTGCAGCAGATTGAAGACAAGTATTACTACACACTAGATCTGGATTCATATCTCTTGACATCGGAGGATGATGAGTATGAAGATTAATCAATTTGCCCTTTATCGTGTCAATAAGATGACTGCCGGACGGAAACTATGGCATCTGTCTTACAACGAGGTTCGGGAAAAGAATTTTGATGTTCGTGTGGAATTTTACCGGCATATGATGGTCGGCGAAATGAAGCCGGATGAGACCGCTAATGAAATCTGGAAACGGATCCGGTATAAAACAGAAGTCAGTGATGTGCTGGTGCTTAACCATGAAGGAGAAATCTCCTGCTTCTATCTAAGTGATGATCATCCCAGAAGAATCAGCGGATTCATCAGTATGGGTACAACAAGAAGTGTTCTGTCCGTGGATACCAGAGATTATAAGATTGATGGCTATTCCGGAAACTGGAGAGTGACAGACTATATCATTATCGACGGAAAACAGTTTTATCTTCTGGAGCATCAGGAATTCCGGGAACAGGCTGCGAGGATTATTCTCGACAGTTACGGAAAATATGTGGCAGAAACCGGAATCGGAGGTTTTGATGAAACGGCTAAGCAGAAAATCCGTGAATATATTCATCCTGAGGATAAGTATCCGGAACGGATGAAACAGCTACAGACCAAGCTGGAGCTCTATCAGAAATATTTTCAGAATGGGATGTATGAACGAAGCCATGAATCAGGGACAGAAGCCAATTATGATATGGTGGATGGTCAGGTGAATAACCAGAAGAAAGGTGCAGAGCAAATACAGCATCCAGCAGCAAAACGTCCGAAGAAAAGGACTTCTGTGATAAAGAAGCTTCATGAGAAACAAATTGCCATTGCAAAAAGATCCGGAAAGCCGGTGCCAAGATATCTGGAACAGCAGATGGCACAGGAACGAAGCAGGAAATAGGAACAAGATATGAAGTATACATTGCCTTTACTCTCGAATAAGTAAATTAAAGGTCTGGGGAGATTATTTCTCTCTGGATCTTTTTTGTGCTCCAAAATAACGTTATAAAGTGTTAAATAGGTTACTCTTCTATTATTGAGACACGACATTTTAGTTGTGCTCTTTCCAAAATGTTTACGAAAAATAAAAAATTATGTATATGATATAATGCATTTGGTTGATAAAGTTCGCTGTTCGGATTATAATTTAATATAATGTATTTTTGTATAAAATGATGTTAGGAGGCTGTATGGAATATTTATCAACAACTCAGATTGCTCAAAAATGGGGTATATCATCAAGAAGAATACAAAAGATGTGTACAGAGGAAAAAATTCCAGGAGCAATGCGTATCGGAAACTATTGGGCGGTGCCTGCAGATGCAGAAAGACCTAAAGACGGTAGGATAAAAAGCGGACGGTATATTAAGTTAAAAAAGAAACAATAACTATTATTTATTAACCAGTAGGGGTTTCATTTATATGGATAAAGCATTTGACTCTGTGTTTCAGCGAGAAGTTGATGCGTTGGAACTTTCAAAATCTATAGAACCATTGTATGGTACACAGTTTAGATATCAATGTTTATGTTGTGGAGAAGCAGTATTCCTTGCTGCGGCTGAAAGTAGCGAGAAATCGCCTCACTTTCGTCATAGAAGAGGAAATAATGATATTGAATGTGAGCGCTATCTTGGACAGCCGGGTGCATTAGAACGCTATGTGTCTATAAGAAAACATACTATGGACAGTATTGGCTTTTGCTTCAATATAGACCACATGACTTTTGAGATTTCGCTGACGCTTTCAGATAAAGATATCAGCAACTATGCAGAAAATGGCGGGCAATTCTCTTTACATACAAAATATAATGCGCCGGCATTTTTTAGTATGCCGATTAACAGAGGAAACCTTATACCTGATACCGGAAATTATTACACAATTTCAGAATATTCCAACGATTATTACGTTTCATTTAATGCTGAAAGTACAAAAACATTATGTGAGAATGTACTGAAACGAAACAGTAAGTTGAATATTTACAGGATAAGTCAGTCCAGTAACCATTACAAACGAATCGTATCCGACATCTTGTATACAAATTATTGTTATTTAGCAATTTCTGAAAACGAGGATAACATTAAAGAATTAATTGCTCTGCAGAGCACAGAGATAGATGGTGAACCTTTTAAATTTTTCACACAAGGCAGACAATTCTTCGCTGTACGATTTGTCATTTATTCTGCCGATTATTCTGCGAAAATCTATTTTCAGAAACATGAATTTCGGGTGGAGAAATCGGAGTCTATGGATATTCTATGGCCTCCTGTATTTACGAGAGACGAGGATGTCATTACTGAATCAGATAATGTTTTTATATTACCAAGTTTTGAATTGATTCCTCACGGAAATATTGATGCCAACGGGATGGATGTTAAAAAAGTATGTTCTGATGTATATGAACTCACTTTTAATGAAAGAGTAACTATTTGCGAAAAGAATATTCAGTGTAGGATCGTGAAGGATGAGAAAACGATTTTGGGTTCAACTTACGAAGAACCTGAGATCATTCACGCTGATAAATACATTGTTCCGGATACATATGACTATTTTATATTTGATAAGAATGGATGTGATCGTCTGGTTGCTGGAGCGAAGGCATACCTTTCTGAAACAGATCACATTCTCGGATATAAAAACGGACATGTTCGTGTTATTGTATTGGCAACTTCAAAAAAAACAACTGATAAAAAGAAATTGATAAACGATATTATAAAATATCATCCTCAGTCAGAACCGTTTGAACCAGATGATTTCATGGAGATTGTTGCGGATGAAGCAATTTTACTATATTTGGAAAACTGTTATAGGAGCGGACAGATCAATACGGTCATCAAGAAGTACATTAAGGAGGGTCTGATTTGAATTATTTAATAGATCTTACAGAAGAAGATATAAGATATGTGTGTTCTGCTATCCCATATCAGGAGACAACTTCATATTTTAAAAGATATCCAAAGGAATTTGCTAAATTGAGACCCGGTTTTCGTGTGAAATCCCTCACCAAAGAAATGGTGTCTCGTACACTTTATGAATTTCGGACAAGGGATTTTGTTTCATCTTATTTGATCAAACATATTGACAGATGGATTAAAGAAATTGATGAAGAATTAGCAAAAGCCAAAGAAGAAGGCCTTAACCAGGATGCTGCTTACATAAACGTTCTGTCGCATTCGTATTTTGCCGAAAATGTGGCTCTTTTCTTTAAAATAAAGGAAGAAGAAAAATCAGAAGATTATCTTAAAGTATTGAGTTCTGCAGTATCTTTTGAAGCAGGCTACAGAAATAAAGAAAAGGAAGAACTGAATTCAATAAAGAATCAAATAAAAGTACTTTCTGAAAATAAAAAAGAGCTTGAACAGCAGGTCGCTGACGAACAGAAAAAAGCGGAAGAATTTAATAGATGTAAAAAAGAACTGAAAGAAAAACTGGAACAAAGTTCTTGTTTACTGGAAGAAGAACAGGAAAAGTACAAAAAAGCAAGAGAAAGAGCTGAAAAATATGAAGCTGAACTAAAAAAGACAAAAGAAGACGAAATCTGGAAAACATCAGAGATGCAGCAGAAAATCGAAGCCTTGACTAAAAGAATTGACGAACAATCTGTTCTGGCGGAAGAGTATTTAGCGAATCTTTCAGAACTGAAATCTAAACTTGCTTCTGCCGAAGAAGATATTCAGACTTGGAAAAATCAAGTACGAAATCGTAAGAAGCAGATTTTCACTTTCAAAGCAGAAAGAGCTACGTTATTAACAGAGAAAGATGCTGACAAAAAGCAGATTAAAGCTCTTAAAGAAGCTCTTGAGCAGGAGTTAATAAAAGAAAATCAATACAAAGAGCAGTTAGCGTCTGTTCGTACTGAAATGAAAGCTCAAGCCACGGAAGCTGAGATCATGAAAACAACCGATGACCAGGAAGATATCAACATTGCTGTAAAAACTATCTCAAAGAGATATCATGATAGTGAACGATATATGCCAATGTGTCCTGAAAACATGGATGATTTTGACGAATATTTCTGCTATAACCTTGAAAATATCGGTTTTGATCAAAGCGAAGATGATTCAGTAGACTTCCTTTGTTATCTTGAAAAAGTATTTTTTCAGGGCGTTCCAGTACTGATTAAAAGAGGTCCTGGAATAAATCTTGCTAATTCTCTTTCAAATACGCTTTATGGCGTACCAATTGCGGCACGTTTACTTTTTTCAGAAGGTGCTAATATACAAATCATTGATGAGTTTCTAACTAAAACACCAGACAGAGTTGTGTGTTTGGATGGCTTTGTAGGAAACTGTAATGTAATGGAACTCATTCCGGTACTTGAGCAGCACCGGAACAAAATCATCATACTTACATATATGTTTGACAGAACGCTGACTTTTGTACCAAATGAGATACTATCACATGTTCATTTTATCAACGCAGATGAATTTAGTTCTTTATTAAAAATCAAAGATATTACGGAAAATCCTTCAGAAATAAAGGAAAAGCCATTTGCGTACAAAGGCATTACCAATCCAGACTCTCGTCTGCAGAAGATATTCAGGGATATTGCTTGTGAGTGTGGAGTAGAAGAATCTGCAGCTGTAGCGATGGCAAGCATGATTGAGAATGATAATCACTTGAATGAGATGCTGATGTTTACACTTCTTCCGTATGTAGCAAAGGTTATCGGAAAGAATCCATACAACTGTTCTAAACGCCTTCAGAGATACGCAGGAGAAACTGGACGGTGCTTAAAGAAAGATATAATAATGAGGTGGTTTGGATAATGAACAGATTGATTGAAATTATGGCATCCGATATGGGCATTCGGTCATATATGAATGAAGAGGGTGCGTCCTTCGGATTCAGGGTTATCTATTCTGCCTTAGGTCAATGGTGCCTAAAATCGGCACTAAGTGAAAAAGAGCATGAGAAGGGAATCAGCAAAAGTGCCCAAAGTATATTGCTACATAATCTATTAGATAAATACGTAGCCCTTTGTCCGGAAGCAAGACCGTACGTGTTTGTTTCTAAATATATAGATATTGCTGTCTTCATTCGCAATCTCTATGAACAAACCGGATATTTGCTTACCAAGGAAAATAACAGAAATATTTTAAACAACAGCAAAGAGACAGTTCGGTTTTCCGACAAGTTATACCTATATCTAGGGATTCCAGAGGAAAGTTATACAATTAATGGTCTCGGGATCCATGTAGACAGAAGCAATTTGGAAATATCGCTTAACGAATTTCTTGTTCGCGACAGCCTTACTCCTGATGAATATTTGAACGTTGTTTTTGATGAGTGCGATTTTGATACCAAAGACATCGATTTAGATGATCTTGAATTCTTTAACCCATATTACTATGGCAATGTATCCAGTTCTTGGCACAGACGAATGAAGTCAGATATTACGATGGCACGAAATATTGCTTTAGGACTATATTACAGAGTCATAAGAAAAGAGGACGGAACATATCTCTTTGCAGATGATAACAATACGGATGATCTTGATGCACTTACAGGCGCAGAATTCCGCAGAAAATATATAGCATTAAAAAAGCATTACGACAATCCAATGCAGCTCCTTATATGTCCGATTGATGAGGAATACTCGCATATACGCATTCTTGGTCAGCTCCCCAATAGAGAATATTATTATCTTCTCATGAATGCATGGCCAAAAAACAAATTTACAGATCGGAACAATTTTATTATTCGTAACAAATTAACGGAACAGGTTGCAAAAGTCCTTGGCGCAATTGGATTTACTGCAAGAAATGGTGAATTTTATGGATAGAAACACAAATGGTGTACAACAGTACTATCAAACAATCAGAGATCGATTAGCAAATTATATTAAATCTGATTATCTGGCAAACAGTGAGACGCTTCTTTTGTATGCAGATGATATCTTAGGAGAAATGTGCCCTGAAGAAATTAATATTGCAAAAGAACCTTATATCGAAACATCTTCTTCTTATCGAAAAGTAAATGATGGAATCAGGGATGCAGAAATACCGGACAATGTAAAAGAGGTTCTCCTTAAACTTGTTGAAGCGAAACTTGGTATTTACTCCACGCCTTTTGAGCATCAGGTTAAAGCTCTTGAAGGGGCAATGAACGGAAGAGACTTGTTTGTATCTACAGGTACCGGTTCCGGTAAAACAGAATGTTTTTTATGGCCGATCATTTCCCGGGCTATAGAAGAATCATTAAACAGACCAGATGATTTCAAGCTTCCAGCAGTCAGAACACTCATTATTTATCCGATGAATGCACTTGTATCTGACCAATTGGCAAGATTCAGAAAAATCATGGGTTCTAACATTTTTAAAGAGATTTTTACATCTTCTTCAAATGCAGAACGCATTCCCCATTTTGGAATGTACACCGGTAGAACTCCATATTCAGGAGAATCAAAGAATAAAAAGAATATAGAACTTGCAGAAAAGTACCGTGAGCACTATCTTATTGATGAATCAGCATCAGAAGAAGATCAGAAAAAGCAGATTAGAAGAATTAATGGTTACAAGAGCATCAATAAATATCCTGCCAGAAATGGTGGTGAAGAAGGACTTAGAAAATTTATTGAAAATCTTGAAAACGGTATTCATCAGCCAGGGCCTTTTGATGCTGAATATATCACAAGATTTGAAATGCAGGGGAATACCCCGGATATTCTGATTACAAACTATTCCATGCTCGAATATATGCTGATGCGTCAGATGGAGTCTGGTATCTGGGATGACACAAAAGAGTGGCTCGAAAAATCAGAAGAAAACAGACTTCTTATCGTGCTTGATGAAGCACATATGTACAGAGGGTCTTCAGGTGGGGAAATTGCGCTATTATTAGACCGACTGTTCTCACGTCTTGGACTCTCTCTTGATAAAGTTCAGTTTATTCTTACCACTGCGAGTATGCCTGAAGGGGATGAAGAGGCGATTTCTGACTTCTTTAACGGACTTACTGGGAAAAAGTATTCTGAATGTGTCAAGTTATTTGGTAAGCGTGAAGCTATACGTACAGAGTATAAAGTTATGACTGATGCTGCATCGCTTGCGGTAATCGGAACAAGTCAGGTGACTGAAACAGAGATCAGTGATCGAGTAAGAGCTTTTGCTCATAGCGTTTTTCATGTGGATCTTTCCAGTGATATTTCTACGGAAGAAGCCCAAGCATGGCTTTACGATAATCTTCCTGATTATCAAGCTTTTGTACAGCTGCATGAACTTTGCAGAGAAGGAGCAAAATCGTATTCTGTATTAAAAGAAGAATTATTTGGCAATGACGAGAAAGGCGCAGATGCATTTGATGCTTTGCTAGTGATTGTTTCTCTTGCAAAAAAGGATGATGAAATTCTTTTTCCTGTAAGACTTCATATGTTTGTTCGTGGAATTCAAGGACTGTATGCTTGTTCCAATCCACATTGTAGCTGTGATGGGAAAAAGTATTCTGAACAAGAAAAGCTTCCTCTCGGCAAGGTTGTTTCTGTTCCTCGATATAAATGTAAATGTGGAGGAAGAATGTATGAATTGGTAAACCATGTAAAGTGCGGTGCTCTGTATTTTAAGGTGTACGTGCAAAAACTTGAGGGTACTGGATACTGGTATGTGTTTCCGAATAAAGGCCTTCATGGAGGGGCAAATGAGTTGACAGAGATGCTTTTGTATATTTGTCCGGATGACTATGAACTTGAGGGGAAAGACAGACCAGCATATCTTGATCCGATTACGGGTAAACTATACCTTAATTATAATGGGGATGATTCTCTGTTAAAGGTTTTGTATCCGGATTATGATGAAAAAAATGACCGCTTTATGTTTGGAAAGTGTCCAAAATGTAAAAAAAACATGCCGTTAAAGAAGCCAACAGATTTGGCAACAAAGGGGAATATTCCGTTTTACAACCTTACAAAAGCACAGTTTGAACTCCAACCAGCAAGAGATGAGCAATTGATAAATGAAGGTAAAAAAGTACTTCTATTTTCTGATTCGCGACAGAATGCAGCTAAACTTGCCCTTGATCTGTCAAAATCGTCTGATGCAGATGGTTTCCGTCAGGCCATCATGCTTGCATCTAAAAAACTGGCAACAGATGGAAAAGAGCATTCTCTAAAAGAACTTTACAATGCATTCTTAGCTGTATGTGTTGAACAGAAATTGGACTTTTTTACTGGTGAAAGTGCTGGGATTTTCCACGTTCATCGTGAGAAAATAGAAAAGCGACTAAGAAAAGGAAGAGACATAACGAGGGAGAATTTTGAACCGCTGCCATACGATTATTATGAACAGCTTTTGACGTTCTTTACGGAAAGTCCTCGCTCCTTCAAGGATATCGGCCTCGGTTTCCTTGGTCCTATGGATGATGTGCTTGAAGAATGCATCTATGAACTCGAAGAAGATTATGATATTGAAATTGACAAAGAACTTTTACACTCTATTTTGGTTCTTCTTTTTTGGGATGTTATGGATGATAATGCTGCTTTAGGAAATGTTATTGATGATGAAATTAGAAAAAATCTCCCTGGTCGTAGCAAGATACTTAAATTTGGGCTTGGAGCCGATTTTATGACATCGATTGATAAAGAGTTTATCAACATAGTCAAAAATACGACAGGTTTCAGTGATAAAAAAATGGAAGATCTTTTGAATTGTATCAAAAGTAACTTCTTTGGGCCGGGAACTAATCAGCGCTATTATCTAAAACTCGACTCAGTTAAGATCGTCATTACTGACAAAGACTTCAATTGGTACAGATGCGAAAGATGTGGTAAGATCTCTCCATATAAGATTGGTGATACCTGTGGTTCCTGTTTTAAATCTAAAAATCTTCATACGATCACGAATGATGATCTTTCAAGATTTGATTTCTGGAGAAAGCCTGTTATTGATGCAATCGAAGGAGAGGAGCGGATTCACACAATCGATACTGAAGAGCATACAGCACAGTTGTCACATAAGGAAACAACCAGTGATATATTGAGTAGAACAGAAGATTATGAGATTCGTTTTCAGGACATTGATGCTGGAGAATCGGGTGAAAATTCTATAGATGTTTTAAGTTGTACTACAACAATGGAAGTTGGTATTGATATTGGTTCGCTGACTGCTGTAGGATTAAGAAATATTCCTCCGATGAGAGAGAATTATCAGCAGAGAGCAGGTCGTGCCGGTCGAAAGAATTCTGGCATTTCCACTATCGTAACATATGCTTTTGGCGGCGTTCATGACAGTCACTATTTCAGGCACCCTGACGAGATGATCTCTGGTGCGCCAAGAAAACCATGGATTGACAGATCAAATCCGAAAATCGAGCAGCGTCATTTTAATATGAAAGCGTTGAATAGTTTTATGTCAACGGAAAAGATGAAGAGCCTTTATGACAGCATTGAAGAAGTAGGGATTGTTTCTTTTTGTGAAAACTATGTCGACTTATTTATTGAGCACTGTGAAACCCTTGATTTCCCAGTGGATGGAACGATCGAAAAAATCTGCAAAATCCGTGACTTGGTGCTCGCAGAAGGAAAAAGAAATGAATATTTTAACGGTGACAAAGAAACATCTGCATTTGATGTTTTTTATTCAGAAGGGTTTATCCCGTCATATTCGTTCCCTAAGAATGTGGTAAGATTCTGTGTGGAAACAGATTCAGAACGCGGAAGAAGAGCTCCTAAGGACATCAAATATGCACCAGAAAGAGATATTGCTGTTGCAATAAGCGAATATGCTCCGGGCCGTTTTATCACGATTGATAAAAAAATATATAAAAGTGGAGGTTTGTATTCTAATCCAAGACCGAGAAATTACGAACAGAATCAGGCTGAATACTATTTTAACAGCAAGGATTATAAAAAAGACATTATTGTTTGTTCGGAATGCAATTGGTTTGGAGGGGCACAGGAAACATATACAGAATGTCCATACTGCCATGCACGTGTCGAACATCGCACGATGATCAAACCATGGGGCTTTGCTCCTGTAAAGGGCGATCCTGTAAAGTATGAAGATGAAGAAGAAGAAAAAACATACGCTGAGGCACCGTATTATTCTTATGTACCAAAAGAAACTGAAATGAAGACGTATAAAAAGAGTCGTATTCGTTTCGCAAAGTTGGAGGATCATCATGTTCTTACTGTAAATATGGGTAAGAAGAAAAATGGTTTCAACATTTGTAAAAAATGTGGTGGTGCAGAAGTTGCATCATCAATTTCAACGGGGGAATACCATTTTTCTCAACCTTATCACGACCGTTATATCTGCAAGCATGAAGGAACGGTGGCTACCAATATTTATTTGGGATACGAATTTCTTACAGACATGTTTATGATTGATATCAAGTATGATTCTGAAAAATTAGTGTCAAGATATGACAATGAAGAAAGGAGTATTTTAAGAGCTGCTGCTACGACGCTTCACGAAGCAATGAAAAAAGCGGTTTCTCTTTCCTTAGATATTGACTATAATGAAATCAACGGCGGATGGAGAACAAGGTATGAAGATAACGGAGAAGCGCATATTGAAATGTTCTTTTACGACAACCTTACCAGCGGTGCCGGTTATTCTTCTCTGATGGGTGAAGAAGGAGTTCTTGATGATGTAATGATTCGGACAAGAGAGATCCTTTCAGAATGTACATGTTCAAGATCTTGCAAAAATTGCCTTGATAACTTTTATAATCAGCGAAATCATGATTTATTTGACAGGACACTTGCTCTTCAGCTGTTTGATTATGCATTGAAAGGAAAATATCCGGAAGATTATTCTGAAGAAGAACAGAAAGAATTGCTGGTTCCTCTAAAAAAACTGATCAAAGAATCAAAAGGGGAAAACCCTGAAGATATGATAGAATTTGAAGTGATTCCATCATTAAGAAAAAGAATCCGAGATGAAAATAGAAAGCTGTATTTGAACCCATATAACCTTTCAGATTGGATTTATAATGCATTTTTGGAGTATAACGGCAAGGTTAATGAATAGAGACATACACAAAAGCAAAGGAGGTGATGTATATGTATTATTCGCCATTAAGATATCCAGGAGGGAAAGGAAAATTAGCTTCTTTTATGGAGTATATGATTGATCAGCTTGGGCATCAGGGCGGCACATATATTGAACCATTTGCCGGCGGAGCCGGAATTGCAATGGAATTGCTTTTAAGAAATGTTGTAAGCCGAATTGTGATAAACGATTATGACAAAGCGGTATGGTCTTTCTGGAAAGCTATTCTCACAGAGACTGATCGTTTTGTTGAAGAAATCAGAACGGTTCCTCTTACTGTGGATGAATGGCAGAAACAGCACAAAATTCTTGTTACCCAAAACGATAAATATAGCTTTGAATTAGGATTTGCTGCTTTTTATCTGAACCGCACCAACCGTTCCGGCATTATTAAGGGTGGAGTTATTGGGGGACAGGAACAGGCAAAAGATTGGAAAATGGACGTACGTTTCAAGCGAGAAGAACTGGTAACACGTATACAGAGAATTGCTGCTCGGAAAAAAGATATCAAATTGTACAATAAGGACGTAAATAGTTTTATCAAAAATTATGTTCCTCTGTATGAAGAGAATGCACTAATTTATTTTGATCCTCCATATTTTAGAAAAGGACAGCAATTATACATGAATTTCTTTAATTATAAGGATCATGTTCGTATTGAACAAGAAATCCGCGAACATGTAAACTGTGATTGGATAATCACTTATGACTATGAACCGCAAATTGAAGAAATCTATCACAATTATAATCTTCGCCTTTATGATTTAAACTACAGCGTTTCAACTAAACGTAAGGCAAACGAACTGATGATCTTTAAAGATGGAATTTTCATTCCATCTGATGAAGAATTGAATTCAAAGAAAATTAATATTCATATTAGACCGCTTAGTTTGGTGGACTAAAGTCTCAGTAACTGAGTACACCATTATCCCAATATGTTTGTTTTTGTTCTTGTTGTATCTAATGGGAAGAAAGGCAGGACAGAGGCAAACTTGGGAGTGGAAAACAACAACTTAGCCCACTATTTGCAAGGTTGTATCAAAGCAAAAATATGAATGAGACCGACAGTTCGTGGCTGTCGGTCTATTATTTATCGTATGTTTTTTGATTCTTCTGGCATACTGCCTTAATAGACCTTTTCTTTCAGGCTTTTCAACAGATGAGCTGAACTTCGGTCAGCATGTGCCGAAACACGGATCATATCAATTGGACTGACGTGCGGTCTAACTGCGCTGAAATGCGACCTGGGTGGACCGGAGAGCCGAAATAATCAATCACACCGTTTCAAATGAAATGTTCACACTGGTCGAGCAAAATTTGCAATGGATTTGTTTAAATGAGGTATAAGTAAATCCGTCTTATTATTATAAATAAAATCTTTTCTCTCCCATTTCATTCATCCAGAAGAATGCTGCAGAGAATTCCTTTGGTTTTGTGAGTACCGGCACAGTAAGAATATCTTTCTGGACGCCAAGTACCTGTGCCAACTTTTTTAATAGCTCCTCTCGTGGAGTTCGTGCATTGGTTTCATACTGAGCAATCCGGACATCAGCAGTATTTTCAGGAAATCCAACTGCCATGCCGAGTTGTTTCTGGGTAAGATTGTTTTTACGTCTTAAATATCGTATTTTTTCTCCAAATGTAATCATAGTCATATCCTCGTGTTTTATATTGGTCCTATGTCAAGATTTAGTACAAGTTAAAATGAGAAATTTCTCCCCATTTTAACTTGCCAGAAGCTCCGCCTCCGTATGTGTTCTTTCATACACTCGTTCGAATTCATCCGGTGACATGTAGTTGCAATGACTATGAATTCGTTTTGTATTGTAGAAAGCTTCCAGATATTCGAAAATCAGTCGGTATGCCTGTTTGTAATCGCGGATTTTGAAGCGATTGAGCCATTCACGTTTGATGATCGAATGAAAGGATTCAATGCACGCATTATCCCATGGAAACGCTTTCTTTGAATAACTACGTTTTATATGCTCTGTTGCTTTTATATATTCTTTTGCAACGTACTGGCTGCCACGATCAGAGTGAATAATAAGTGGCTGATCAATATTTCGGCGGGCTTTCGCTTTATTTATAGTATCAATCACACAGGATACCTCCAGTGTTTCTGAAAGTGTCCATGCAATGATTTTTCTGGAAAATAAATCCATAATGCTGGTCAGATAGACAAATCCATCTATCGTCCAGATATAGGTGATATCCGAACACCAGACAGCATTCGGACGGTCAGGATTAAACTGTTCATCAAGGATATTTTGTAATTCAGTGCTGAAATCAGAATCTTTTGTGGTGATTGTCCAAGGCTTGCTCCATTGAGCACGGATTCCCATTTGGCGCATATATGTACCAACGGTTCTTTCTGAAATAACTTCACCTGTTTTTCGCAGTTCTACAGTGATTTTTGGGGCACCGTAGTTCTGCCTGGAGTTTTCATAAATATCCTTTATCTTTGATTTTACAGCTTCACGATGTTTTTCCGTATTGGAAGGTATGTGGTGGAGCCATGCCTGATATCCTGAACGTGAGACACCTAGAAGTTTCAACATTCCGGAGACGGAAACCCGGCGTCCAGCCTTTTTGGCAGCTTCCGTCTTCTCAGACACTTCGAGATAAATGGCTTCTGTCATTTTCCCAGAATGTTGATTGCTTTTTTTAATACATCAAGTGCATCTTTGGCATCACGCAATTCGCGTTTGAGCCGGGCGATTTCTTTCTGCTCATCGGATGCATAATTGCCAGAACCGCGAACAGGGATATCACCAGATTCCCGGAAATCCTTCAGCCACTTTGTTAATGTGCTGTATCCGATTCCGAGGTTTTCTGCACATCCACGTACTCCTAACTCTTTATGATCCTGGTAGTACTGGACTGCATCAAGTTTAAACTGTTTGTCATGTTGCTTTGCCATAATGAGATCCTCCTTCAGCATGTTTCTATTGTACCATGCTTATATATATTTGGAACTTCTCATTTTGACTTGTACTATTTATATTCTAGCACCATATGTATCTGTGTTGAGGTGCCGGTCTGGCACCTCAGTTTTAAAGTAACAATTATTCTCCGGAACTTCCAAAGGCATCCGTGCCTCTCTCTTTTCCCAGATCAAATACAAAATCTGCAATAATGATGGGTGTGATCACCAGTTGCCCTACTCTCGTATCCTTGGATATAGTCCGAGCTTTATTGCTGACGTTACTGATAATGGCATGAATCTCTCCGCGGTATCCGGAGTCAACCGGCGGTAGTTCACAGGTCAATCCTTTTTCTGCCATGCTGCTTCTGGGAAATACGAATCCGGCATATCCGTCTGGAAGAATCAATCCGAATCCCAAAGGAATTTTGACAATTTCTCCTGGCTCGATGGTACAGTCATAAGGCATATACACATCGGCGCCGGCATCGTTTTCATGTACACGGAGTGGATTGTGTCCGGGAGTAAGTCCAAAATCAATGAGCCTTATTTTCATACTGCGTCACCTCTGAAAAGTAATGGATAATCCAGATGGAGAATTTCATCGGGCAGCAGGATATGGTCAATGGGATGCCCACAGCTCATTTTGCCTTCCAGACATTTTCCTTTCTGACAAAATGGACCTGTCTGTTCTGGAGTAAAAAGAGCTGGACTCAATTCATACAGATTCTGCCAGATCATGAGCATCACAATTCTCATTTCATCCGTATTTCTGCGGCAACAACGCTGACCGATCATATGCTTCCATTGATAAGGGGTTGCGCTGATGATCAGTACATTTCTTAATCCCTGTGGTGTTGCATAACCGGCAGCATCATGGCTGATCCCAGCATTGCACAGGCGGTCATAACAGACCATGTCTGCCTGACTGCTTTCCAGATAAAGTGTCCGAATCTGCGGAGATGCGGAAATGATCTCATATGGAATAGCAAAATCAGCTTCTCCGGAATAGTTGCTGTACTGTAATGATGCGCTCATGAACTTTACTTCGTTCTGGTGCCGAGTAATCTGGGAAAGGAATCTTCTGCTGGCACCAACGACAGCCAGGGTAATTACTGTAAATTTCTGAATGGCAGGGTGAGGAAGTTCTCCCAGATTGGTTAATGTTTCATTCGTAAAGGATTGGTTATACAGATCCATCAGGTCATTCATGGAATGGATGATATGCCCTCTCTGGGTCAGCCTTGCGGCAAAGACCATATTCTTTTCTGCCTCTTTTACTGCAAAGCAGTTCAGGATTTTTGTTTCGATTCTATTCATGGGCACCCTCCTCTCTGACCAATGCATTGAGCAGGAACAGATAATTCAAGGTATCTGTAATCTTCTCATTCCAAATGCTCTGATCATAAGATTCCTGTTCTGAAAAGCACATATCATAAATTGAGATGATATGTTTCGCCATCATTCCGGCAAGAGCTCTTTCGGGTGTACATTCTTGCAGAGCTGCAGCGGTTTTAAATGCGCTGAGTCTGTCCGGACTGTTTCCGGTATATTCTTTTGCTTTGTTCAACAGGGTTTCTTCACAACGTTTCACCTGCTGTTCAAAAGTCAAATGAAATTCTGTTTGTGTCATAATGTCTTGTCCTCCTTCTTTTTGTGTTGTGTATTAGTTTTTGATTTTTCTGTTTGTGCCGGTTGTTCATAAGAATTGTGAACCAATGGTTCTTCCATTCCGAGAATGGCATCTACATTTGCACCGGCGATTTCCAGTTCTTTGTGATAATCCCTGAATTGTTTTACAACTGATTTCTGGGTATCAATAGATCCCTGTAATTCTGTTTTTTGAGATTTCAGTGCTTTCATCGACAACATCTTTCCGTCCGGATAGAATGCTTTTAACCAGTCGCGGGCTTCTTCATAAAATCTGATTTCTGAAGAATGCTCCTGCCGGAATTTCTTTTTATTTCGTGATTTCAGAAATTCTGCATACACTGATTTGGAAGCAAAATACTGACCGGTGTAATGGATCTGTGAGTTCAGAGTTTTCATTTTGGAAGTGAGATCAGAAAGCTGATCATGAGCCTCTTCCATTTTCGCCTGAATGTCTGCGGTCTGCTTTTCCAGATCCTCTCTGGTGTCATAACCATGATCCTGGATATAAATCAGGGTATTTGCCATTTGCTGGAGATTGCTGATCTTCACCTTCCGGGCGTAAGCCTGATTCTGCATCGCCTTTACATTTGTCTGGAGATCCGTCACGAGACGAAGTTCTGATTTTATGTAAAAGATGACAAATGGATCCTTATGATAATCGGCTTTTGTAGCATTCTCCGATTGGTGAGTGCTTTTGTGAGAAAGATCTTTCCTGTTTTCATGATTCTGAAATACCTGTTCCAGAAAGTCTTTTCCATAGTTGGTACCCAGAGATTCTGCAGAGATTCGTTTGTTTCGGTCCGGATGAAGATAACGATAACTTCCTCTTTTCTCGATGACAGAAATATTGTACCTGTCCAAAAGCAGCGACTGGAATTCATCAAAACTTCCGGACAGTTGAGAACATTCATCAATCGCATCCCGCAGAAACTGTTTCTGTGTCTGGAATACGGTGGAAGCCGGTTTAAGTCCGGCAGCGCGGATTTTCTCATTCACTTTATCCAGTTCATCCTGCCCATGCGCCTTTGCCCAGTATTCTTCTTTAGTTATTTTTGCGGGAGCAGGAGAAAGAAGGTCAACTTGATGTAGTCCTTCCCGGTTGCACATATCCATGACTTCCTGTTTCAGATGATCCAGTAATTTGTTTGTGGAGCGGTGTTTATATCCGGCTTCCTGCTCATGAGGCTTGTCCATGTAGTTTTGTCGTTCAACCGCATATTTGCGGACACTGTTGATGACGATATGGGTATGAATATTACCGGAGCCATTGTGTCCATCCGTATGAGTGACTACCAATGCCTGATAGCCGGGAAAGTTTTTGCGGGCAAATTCCAGACAAAGAGCCTGGGCTTTTTCGCCGTTAAGTCCACATTCTGTTGTATCTGCCGGATCAAAACTGATGATGTAATGATGGCTTTTGATATCTCCTCTTTTCTGATTTTTGTGAAAAAACTGATTAGTCTTCTCGCACTCTTTGTCAAAAGACATCGGATCACAGTTTAGTCCATCCATATAAAATTCTTCCCGCAGGATCTTTCTGCCGGAATCATCCAGAACCGGTTTTCCTGTTTTTTCATTGTGTTGAAAAAGCAAATATTCCAGAGCATCAGAATAGTTCGCATTTCTGCTTTTAATGTGTTTGATTATGGCCATGTAATTCACCTGCCATTCGTAATACTTCTTTTCTCAAAGAGAACAGTTCGGAAATACATTGCCGGATTTCATCCTTTATTTCCTCAGACCATTCTCCGCCGGTGTTAAAATACCTTGCAATCTGATTGAGATTCGATCCGATTTTTCCGTATTCACTGACCAGCTTCCGAAGTTCATCCATGTCAGCTATTACCTCGATCGTGTTTGTAATTTCCTTTTCAAGAAGTAATTTTCTTAGATACTCTGATCTGGAAATCCCAAGCATAGATGCTCCCTGGTCTAAAAGAGCCATCTCTGCATCAGTAAGTCGTACAGCTACAAAATGTGGATGTGTAACTTCTTTTCTTTTATTTTTTCTCTCCATATTCCTCCCTTCCAACGGAATCTTTCATCACATTGTGATGCCAACATAGGTATAAATGGCTGTCCCTTCCATTTGTACTATTGTTGCTGCGACCACTTTTTCAGTGGAAGCCAAAAGACATCTGTGATGTCAAAAACGAGGGCATGGGGAAACGGAATCCCCATCAAGATGAAAACCCGTAAGTGTAACAGTTGCCAAAATGGCACTACTGTTAAACACGGGTGGATCTTGCTCTTAGAAAAAGAACCTCTCACTTATATGGGAGATGAGAGCACCTTATACAACATGGAAATGAAAAAACCTCGCTATGGAAGAAATATGATTTTGTTGATATAATCAGAATATGATCAGAAGAAAAGAGGGATTCAAGTGTACGATATTGAAAAAGTGAGGGAATATGCATGGGAACAAAAGGACTGGATTGCTCATAGAGATGGGTATTTCCTACTGAAAGATTGTGTTTTCTTCTATCATAAAGGACAGGCTGTTATTTATCCCTGGGAAGATTTGGAGGGAAATGGTATTGATGATCCTTTTTCTTACTATGGATCAGATAAAATGGATGAGTTTTGCAAACGAATTATAAAAAAGAATGACAAAGAAGATCCTCATAATACGGTTACTGTTGATGGTAAGATTTTAGAATTTCTTAAAACACTCTATTTTGGTGTGACAGACAATCCCTTTGAAGCTGCAAGTAAGAGTGCTTACACTGATATGTGTAGAACGATTCGTTTTAAGGGGAAAAATGGCTATTATTTACGAAAGTCTGTGGATAAACTTCTGGAAGAAAAAATACCAGACCTTATTTTTGTAAAGGGTGAAAAAGAATTTACACAATGGCATCATTCTATTTGCAATCGAATTGTTGAAATGTATATGTCAGAGGGAGTTGAATTTTACATCGGGCAGGCACAAAAATGGGTCAACATGACATTGAAATATTTATATGTATTAGAGCCGGATGTTGTAGAGCCTTTCTATCATCTTCTACATATTCCTCTGGATAATTATATTATGGATATTGCAAAAAAGCAGTATGGTGTTCCTGCTTTATCTTGTGCATGGAGTAGGATAACTGAGTATGATGAATACCTGAATTATGAAAGAAAGCTTATGGAAGTCATTGATGAAGTACCATTGGATTGGGAATTTTCAAAATGGGTTGAATCTGCCAGACAACAGAAATCTTTAAAGGCCAAATGATTATTTTGGAGGAACAATATGCAAATACATTATTTTCAAAGATATCACTCAAAAGAAAATGTTGATACATCCAACACGATGTTGATGCTATCCCGCTTGTATAATTATAATGCGGATAAATTTTTCTCTATGTTAAATTCACTCATTCTTGGAGGCGATGAAAGTCCGGAAATTACTTTTGATCTGCAGGTGGCCGGAGATGAAAGTGTACCAGATGCTGTAATTAGTCAAAAAAGCTTTAAGATAGTTGTAGAGACTAAATTATATAATCAATTTGATAAACAACAACTTTTGAATCATCTGAAACAATTTGGGACAGAGGATATCAAGGTGTTACTAACCATTGATCCCAAACCAATGAAACGACAATTATTTGATGGAATGTCTGTAGAATTGAAAAAATTCAATTGTGAAAACATGGAAAAACTTATTCATCCTATAAAGCACGTGAATCTTACTTTTGAACAGCTTGTGGAAGCAATGGAAGACGTTATTGATGATAGAGATACGGAGATAGTATCTGTCTTGGACGATTTCAAAAAATATTGTTTTGACGAACAACTAATTCCTGACAGTTATAAATGGATGAGGGCAATTGTGGCAGGAACAACTTTTCAGGATAATATGGATTTGAATTTGTTTTATGATCAGGAATCTCGGAAATATTCAGAACATGGATATGTAGGATTATATAAGGACAAAAGTATTCGAGCGATTGGAAAATTAATAAAGACAATTCTTGCGGTAGAGATCGATGGTAATATGGAATATAAATCTGAAAATGATGATCCTGTAACGCAAGATGAAATGGATCGAATTAATGAAGCAATCTATCGGGCGAAAGACTATGGATACAATCTTCGAACAATCTGTCATAGGTATTTTATGGTTGAAAAGTTTTATCCGATAGATTTTAGAAAAAGCAGTAAGAATCCAATTCAGAAAAGTAAATTCTTTAATCTTGCAGATATGTTTGGATATAATATTATGCCTGATACAAAGAAGATTGCAGAAGATTTAAATGGTAGAACCTGGGAAGAATTTTAGTTTATTTATAGAACATATTTCATTTGTGATGAAGTTTTTAAGGAGTTTTATATGATCGCTGAAATTTATCATAAATTTACTACATATCTGGAGGATAAGTTGACAGGAGATTTTTTTGGAACAATGAGATATTTGCCTTTTAACAGAGGGTTGAACCAGATTTTTAAGAATCATGCGGTTAGCGAAGACCCTCAGGTAAATCAAATTCTGGCTGGCCTTTCGGACGAAGAGTTTGATATTGAGTTCTGGAAACGATCAGAAAATGGTTTAGTCGAGATTGATGGATATATACCCTTATCCAGTGTAGGAATTGGGATTGAAGTAAAATATCAAAGTGGATTATCCGGAGAGAATCAATTAGAGAAAGAAGCAGAAACTCTTGTGAATGAATGGTGCAAATGTAAAGATAAAGTATTGTTACTAGTTGCCAATGCTGAAGATGCAAAACGAATTTATACAGAAAATAAGGATAAACCGATTTTTCGTAGGGTTCATCTGGCATATGTTTCATGGCAGGATATTCTGTTAGGGTTGAATCAGGTTATTACTCTTTCTTTATATGAAAAAAGAATGATAGAGGATTTAAAGAAACTTTTAACTGAAAAGGGATTTATAGCATTTGAAGGATTCGATTGTATACAACCAATGGTGGGATAGTGTCAAATGACCTATGAAAAAGCAGAGCCAAAGAAAAAGGCTCAATGAACCTTGAAAATTGTAGATATTTTT
>ENA-OQJL01000698-OQJL01000698.1-human-gut-metagenome-genome-assembly--contig:-NODE-698-length-20742-cov-4.075538_pt1 | contig 20742 bp, 9 predicted proteins | sample MGYA00242604_ERZ504770 | MGnify/ENA primary metagenome ERZ504770 (study PRJEB26092, sample SAMD00036359) | human gut metagenome | host: Homo sapiens | study: EMG produced TPA metagenomics assembly of...
ACCCATCATGACAGAGATGTAAATGCGGCGGTAAATATCAGAAATGAGGGAATGCGGCTGGTAAATGCATGACCTTAGAACAAATACAACCGTGGGACACACGGGGATAGCTCGCTTATGCTTAGCACAGTGGTGTTATCGAACGAGAACCAAACTTGCCGAGATTGGGAAGCCCCCACCTCTACAGGTGGGGGGGAGGATGTCACTTATCATAGTCTTCTTACAATTCAGCATAAAATTTTATTTCAGCGGCTGTCTGGTTTTGATAATAAATAGCAAATTAATGATTTTTGTTGGAAAAAGAAGGGGATTCCCCATTCTCACCAACTGTAGATTTAGAATAGCCAGAAAAAAGAAAAAAATAATACATCCCAGATGCGGCTTGGGAGCGTGTTTAAGATGCGAACGAGCATCATAAACACAGCGACTATAGAGCAGAAGGGATGTATTGTTTTTTCTTTTTTCGTCTATTACCAAATCTACAAATCAATCACTGGTAGATAAAGATATGCTTCTTCTCCCTGATAGCATTCAAAACACATCCCCTGATGTGATATTTTATACTCTTTTTGCGTACAGAGCCATTCGGTAAAGACGTAACGCCAGCCATCCCGTACAGCATCCGCTACTTTTTCAGGAGTTTCCTGTGATTTAATTGTAAAAATTGCGTATCGTCCGGCAGGAATCTCCACCTTATGGAAACCATCCGGAATTTCTGTAGAGTCAGTTAAAAAGCCAAAGAAATAGTGTAATTCACCGCTGATATGGTCGGGATGGGTCCATAGTCCAACTTCGCCATAATCATGGATTCCTTCTGGATAGGCAGGGTATTCTTTAAAATTAATGTGATTCCAGTAAGCACCGGATTTGCTGTAATCACTGTCATATTCGCCGGGAATCTCGTACCCAAGTGCTGTCTGTGACCGTAATGCTTTAATTTCAACGTGTAGCATAATAAGAACCTCACTTTCTTTATTTTGTTTTAAATATTCTCGTGCGCTAATACCATATTCTTTGCGAAATGCTTTAGAAAAACCGGAACTGGTTTCAAAGCCATTATCAAATCCGGCCTGTGTGATACTCATTCCAGATAAAATATCCTTTTTTGCTTTTTCCAAACGGAGAAGGCGTATGTATTTTCCCGGTGACATATCACAGCAGATTTTAAAAATGTGGCAGAAATGATAAAGAGAGTAACCATAGCGGGAAGCCAGAGATTCTGCTGTTAATGTGTCTTGAAGGTGATTTTTTATGTATGTAGTACAATCTTTTATTACTTCTAAAGAATTATTTTTATTCACGATCTCTCCTTTCCGCAGTTTCTATGAGTGCAGTCGGTGCGACTGCTCGACTTGAATATAAATATCATACACCAATACACAGGTTATGTTTTATAAATATTGTATCAGAGAAAAGAAAAAAGACTTTTCCAGAGTTGCGAAGTTTATCTGAAGAATAGAGATTGTCCGTAGTGGGAGTTGTAAATTGACAGAATGTTAGTGGTGATTTACAATATAACTAAAAAACATTTGGATAATAAACAATAATAATAAAATAACAGAGAAAATGAAAGAAAAAGAAATAGAAATAATAGAAGGATAGAGAAAATGAACACAGTGAATGAGACAAAAACATTTTCCTCACTTCCGGAGGAAGAATCAGCTTTATGGGAACGTATGAGAGACACTCTTTTGTGCCTTCAGACAGATAACAGCATTTCGGTAAAAGATCTGGCAAGCAGACTGGCATACTCTACGCAGGAATTCCTTTATCTGGCTGACATTTTCTTTGACAATTCTCTTGATACAATCAGGGAACAGGTGCAGGGATTAAATATTGAAGAGGATTATACAAATCAAGTCCTTCCATTTGAACGGATTCCTGATAGTTCTATGATAGAATATAAAGTTGTGAGAAGAATGGCACAGACAGTAGAGGCAGATATGCTGCCTTTAGAAGGCGATATTTTTCAAAACGGAATGGAATATATCGAGAAGGATGTAAAGGAAAAGTGGAAGGAGAGGGAGCGTGCCGGAGAGTATATGCAGTTTTGGTGGCATGATGATTCATACCATTTCTTTTATATGATTGGGCAGGAAGTTCCAAAAGATGCCGGAAAGGAAAGTGAAAAGAAGAGAATTGATATTGGGGCATCGGATTATGCAGTTTTTACGTTAAAAGAGCAATATTGGGATAAACAGGCACCGGATATTATAAAAATGTTGATAAAATATGCGTTATGTGACTGGATAAAGCAAAGTGAAATGCACTATGACAATCGGAAAATGTATTTTATTTCTTTTGAAAACGGACTGTACTCAGTATATCTTCCTCTTAAAAAAAGAATGCATTCGGATTATGTAATGAAAAATAAAAAAGAGGAGAAAAAGATTTATGGAGTTGACGAGTGGATTAGTTATATTGATGAGCATATTACGGAGAATTTAACAGCAAAAGGTCTTGCAAAGCTGTTTCATTATTCCGAGAAACACTTAAAAAATATTTTCCAACTTTATTATGAAACGAGAATCACCGATTACATAAAACAGAGAAAGCTGTACTTTGCTGCAGAAGAATTAAAAGAAGGAAAGAATCCGGAAAAAGTATGTGCCAAATATCAATTTGCAAGTTATAGCGTTTTTTCTAATGCATTTCGCAAAGAATACGGCGTTGTTCCGGCAAAGTATTACCGGATGGAATTTCAGAATATTGCATGGATCAATTACATTGATGAGCATATTACAGAAGATATCACACCAGAGATGATGGCGGAACATTTTAACTATTCCAGAGACTATTTTCGCAAAGCCTTTCAGGATGATTTTGGAATGGGACTTAGTGCGTATATCAGTCAGAGGAAAATACAAAAAGCAGCCAGAGAATTACGTCAGGGTGTCAAGGTAGCCAGTTTAGCAAAAAAATATGGTTTTAAGTCGAGAAATGGATTTGATAAAGCCTTCCGCAAAGCCTTTTGTACTAGTCCTTCCAAATATGCTAAAGCAAACACAGAAGTTGTTGACTTAAATCAGTTTTACTCAGAATATAAAGATAAAATGAAAGTATCCTTTATGGACGTTGATGATATCAAAATGGTTGGCTGGACGATCATCCCAAATCGTGGACGGGAAGTAGATATACCGGCACAGATAGCATTCTGGCTCGATGAGGACTCACCATACTTCAAGAAAATGAACTCTGTAGCCGGAAGTGCGAATGGAAATGATAAGATTGCCATGTGGTATCATGACCCGGAATGTATCAATATTCAATATGTCCTTGGACCGGTTGTAAACAACTTCACGAATGTGCCGGACGATGCTGTGAAAATAGAGATAGCCGCCGGACGATTTGCCGTATTTGAAACAGACCGCGAAAGCGATGTGGATAATCTCGCAGATACCATCCGTATGTTTTCCCGGTGTGTTTTTTATGGCTGGATAAAAGAACACCGCGATATGGTCTCTTTACAGAACTTTACTTTTGAAAGATACATCAATAAAAAAGTATACATATATGTTCCGATAAGAGTAAAATAATAAAAATACCCCGTCAGATCATTCAGTCTGACGGGATTTTTTCTGCAAAAAATGTCAAGCATTTTTTAAAAAAATCTAAAAAAGGTTCCAAAATGACGAAAAGACATCCGTCTGGTTGGAATACTTTTTAGAAAAGCTATGTTATAATAAATGTACAAAAAAATACATTCTATTTTAAGAAAGTTGGGACAAACCACACAGGCTTACCCCTACTGTGAAAGCGGATGCCCTCACAAATACCACTGGATCTTCCGGGAAGGTGTGAAAAGGCAGAAGAAGCTTAAGTCAGGATATTTAAAATAGAATTCTAATGAACAGGACTTTGGGTGGGAGTGCTGAGTACATTCATTCGATACGTTTAGAGAAATCTTTACAGAAGTCGAAAAGCAAGTCTCAGTTTATTTGTTTTTATCTAATGATTTCTATCCGAAAGTTCCACACATAAAATCCTGACACAGCGTTTGGAAATTGCAAATATCTGTAATTTTCAAACAGGTAATATCAAAGGAGGTAAAACAACAATATACAGTTATTTCATATGCAGATAATAATGTGAGAGTAGTTGAGACCACAATAAAAAAAGGTTCAGTAGAGAAAGCACATAAGCAGATAAATCGTATAGAAGTTGTTTTAAATCAATATATTGCTAAAGGAGCTATCCGTTGGCAATGGGAGTCGCGACCCATTAGTAACATGTAGACAAAACCAAAGAATGCTATCTAAATAGCGGAGTTTCTAAAGGAGGAAAACTTATGAAGACTTTAAAAAGAATGCTCGCAGTGATGCTCGCAGTAGTTATGATGATGGGACTTGGTGTAACATCTATGGCAGCAACACCATCTGCTGATGGAAAGTATACAATTTTAGTAGAGATTGATACTAATGGCGATGGTAATGCCGAAGATAAGATTCCAGTATATTTAAATGCGGATGGTTCATATACAGGAACAGATGGACAGACGTATAAATATAGTCAGCCTGACACCAATGAAATTGAAAACTATGGAGTAGCAACAGCATTTGATGCGCTGTATGCAACAGGTAAAGTAAACAGTTTTAAAGCAGTGGAGTATTTAGATACTACAACATGGGAAGGAACTGGAGTATATGGAATAGCATTTGATGAATTTAATGGAACAAAGAGCGATTCTAAAAAACTTGATTCTGGTAAAACAAGATATTATTACTGGGAAGTTTCAATTAAGGATGACGGGGCAGAAAAATATGTTTCTGCACAAAATTATGCTACGAACTACTTAGCTTCTAATATTCAGTCGGTAAAAGTAACCTATACTTATATGGACTATTAAAAGTTACATAATAATAACATAAAATGAGAGAAGGGGCTGTAGCACTGGGAAGATGGTGTTGCAGCTCTGTTCTCTATATAGAAATATAGCGTTTAAGTGGACGGGAGAGGTAATGAAAAAAATAATAGAAAAATATCTGTTGAGCATAATCATATGCTTCCTTTTTATAGCAGCAGTGCCTGTAGCTGTTTCGGCACAGGAGAATACTAATACATCTACAAAAAATGTATTTAAAGAATTATATATGATTCGGAAAAATGGACCGTATGGAGGAGAATTAATCTGGAGATGCACTCCGATTGATGAGGAAAATAATATTTATGTTCAAAATGAAGTGCTTTCTGAGACGGTGGGAGTTAGTGGAGATGCTTATTCAGGGGGGACTTTTTGGTACTATGGATTTTCTGGCACGCTTTCTTCAGATACGGCATATATATCGGAGATGCGGCAGTGGGAGAATGGAAAGAAAATAACAAAAGAAAGTATCAACACAGAATTGGCATACTGTCTTCCAGAAAATACAACATATGGCACTTTTTCACTCAATAAAGGGGAGAGTTTATCTAAATATCCACAGTATATACGAGAAGAAGGCAATGTATTTCATACAGAAGATAGCTTTCCAGTTTTCAGAGCTCAGGTTTTTGACGTGATAGTATGTGACAAGAACGAGGAGACACATTGTACTATTATTACAGAAGTTACCGATCGTAATAACGAAGATTATGATGACTGGACCGACACATCGATGAAAGGAGTAAGGGATCACATCGATTTGTATGATGGGAGTGATAAACAAACAAAAAAGATAGATAAGTTTTCGGACAAATTAACTTGGAGTACGGGAAAACGCATTTTTGGATTAAAAAATTATAAGTTAGAAGATAGGGATGTAATAGAAGTTCCGTCAGATATTCATTCCATACGGATGTCTTATGACAATAATTATCCTGAACAGGAAAACACAAATACTTATGCATTGTCTCCGGACTTGCCAGATATAACATCTGTGAATGACTATAGTGAGAGGCAGATGATTTATTATAATTACCATTTTTATCGGAATAAGTCAAAAATGGTATGCATTAATGGGGGAGAATGGTATCAGGTTCATCAGACGGAAAAGAGTCCGGAGTTAAAGTTAAGGAAAGGGATAAATATTATTTTTTTGTCAGGAACCAGCCCTGACCAGGCGAAAAAAGTAAGAGATAGAGATGTAAACGGAACTTCATATATATATATATTATATTGGGATGGCGATGAAGATTATAAGATAACAAAAAGTTCCGATGCATCACTAAAAAAAATAGAATGTTATCAGGCTGCCTACAATATGGGAGAAGGAAAGGGATTATTCGCTAATATTCCGGTAAATGAAAAGACGAATGCCGATGGAAAGACCTATAAGGAGATTTCCATGAAAGCAGATGAACCATATATTTGGATAAATGCAGTACCGGCAGATTCTGGAGCATCAGTATGGGTGGATAATAGTTCGGAATTGCTTGGTGGATATTTTAAGCATTTGAGTAGTGCACAAGATTATTTTGATGTGAAAGTGACTTCTGCTGATGGAAAACAGACTGATACAGAGAGAATCTATATCAAATGGAGTGCGGGCGGTACTGATTTGAAGAATCTGGAAGTGATTTCCGGAGGCACGATGGAAGAAAAGTATACGCCAATAACCAGAGAATATTATGTGAAAATGAAAGAATCTTCGGGAAAGATAAAGTTCTCTTATGAGACAATGAACGGGACTACAGTAAGAATATATGAAGACCGGCAGTTAAAAGATACGATAACACAAAGTGGAAAATATGAGTTAGAGGCAGAGAAAGGTGTAAGAGAGATTCAATGGGAGGTGACTTCCCAAAATGGAAAATCTGTCAGTTATTCTGCATATTTTGTCGGAGAAAAAGAAGAAGGAATATCGTCGGAAACAAAGCAGCGTGCATCTGACATGATTAAAAAAATGGAGAAAAACGGGTATGTCAAGTATCTTACTCAGCAAGAAGGAGCTGATTATTGGAAGACATTTGGAGCGGCCGCTTTAGGAGAAAAGTATCTAAATGGTATGCTTGGCTATAATGTGCTGAAAAAGAATTTTAGTCAATCTACAGATTATTCAGCGGTCATTTTGGAACTGGTTATGTCAGGAGAGAATCCGTATGATTATCTGGGAGTAAATTATGTAAAGAAATTACAGGAATTTAACAATAGTGGTGATTTTGGGATGTACTCGGCTAATATATGGGCGTTATCAGCACTTCAGGCGGCGGGGGCGCCCGTTCCAAAGGAAACAGTGGAAATCGTAAAGAAGCAGGCTCTTTCTGAAACATTTGATTTGGATATGAGAGGCTGGGCTTTATATGCGACGTCATTGTATAAAGATACGTTTACGGACAAAGAGTATGCAAAATTAATCCAGTCAGTGAAGGATATTCAGATACAGAAGACTACGGATATGAATGGAATTGATGTGACAGGGGTTTTTGAGAACTTTTATTATACGAATCGGAATATTATGTCACATGCCTGTATGGTGACAGGGCTGACTGCTATAGGAATTGATACTGGGAAAAATGAATGGAAAGGACGGAATGGAGCTGACCCGGTAAGTGTTTTAGAAAAATATCAGTTAAGTACCGGAGGCTGGTTCTACTCTCCGGAGAATCCTTCCCAGGGAGGCTGGAATAAAGATGCGGTTATTGCAGTGGGAGACCTGTACAATGGTTCAAATGTGTACACAAGATATTATCTGACACCATCAAGATATAAGAAGCTTCTTGATAAAGCAGAAAAACTGCTTGCAGGAACGATTACGGAGGGCACAAAGCGGGAGGCATTACAAAAAGCATATGAGGAGGCAGAAAAATATGCGGATGAGAACAATGTTACTTCAGAGCATGGAGATGCCTATTATGCCCTTCAGGAAGCAATGTATGCAGTGGACGAGAGTGTGAAGCCGGGAGTATTTCTTGGAACTGCTAAAGAAAGAGAACAGGTGAATGCTGTTATAAAAGCAATTGACTCGATTTCTTCCTACAGTTATAAGGATAAGACAAAACTGGATTCCATCAAGAAACAGTATGATGTATTAAAGGAGAAGCGCCTGTTCCACTATGTGACTAATGCAGATGTGCTTGATAAAGCACATCAGTATGTGAATGGAATCGACACATTCCTTGAAAAGACAGAAAAGATAGGAAAAGTCAACCTGACAAAGACGGCAAAGATAGAGAGAGCCAGAAAGGCATATGATTTCCTGAATGAACAGCAGAAGAAGGAAGATGCAGTACAGAAAGCGTTCCAGATCTTATCTAAAGCAGAGACAAAGCTAAAAGATGCCAAGACTGCCGATAATGTCGTGCAGGCGATAAAGGCACTTGGGGAGATTGTGACTTTGGATTCTGAGGAAGATATTGAATCCGTCAGAGCTGCCTATGAGAGTCTGACAGACAGCCAGAAAACTTTTGTTACAAATATTGATAAGTTAAAGGAGCAGGAAGACGGTCTTAAAAAGTTACAGCAGCAGGAAGAGAACAAAGAGGCGGCGCACAAGGTCTCAGACCTAATTGACAAGATAGGAAGAGTTACAGCAAACAGTGCAGATGATTTAAGACAGGCAAGAACTGCCTACGATGCATTAGAGAATGACGAGGCAAAAAGAATGGTTTCTAACTACATACAGTTAGAAGATGGAGAAAAGATTTATGCGAACCTTCAGCATGAGAATATCATATATGATGTCGTAGATAAGGCTTCTTATGAGATTGGTCAGATTGATACTGCATATGGAGAAAGTGCGGACATCACTGCTGAGAATGCCGATGCTGTAAGAGAGGCAGTGCAAAAGGCGGAAAACTATATAAAAGAAAAAGAGCAGGAATATGCATATTTTAGGCTTATGCTTTCTAATTATATGGACTTATCAGCGGCAAAGACAGCCCTTGTCCAGTATGAACTGTCTGAGAAAACAGAAGCTTCTGTTGAAGAATTTAAACAGGCAGTGGGAGAAATCACAGGCTTCGGTATAGAAGAACAGGCAGTGATAGAACGTGCAGAGATACTGTACGAGCTTCTCACAGAGGAAGATAAACTGACAGTTACAGAAGAATATGCCCTGTTACAGCAGGCGGAAGAAGCTTTTTCTGTATGGCAGGCAGAGTTTGATAATGTGCAGGAAGTGGTATATGGAACAGAGCAGATGGGAGATGTTACCATAACAGGTGCAGAATCTTATCAGGAAGTAAAAGATGCTTATGATATGCTGTCAGAAGATGCGAAGAAGCTTCTTCCTGACGAGATAAAAGAACGGCTTTCTGAGGCAGCGGATACATACCAGCAGCTACTTGCACAGCAGGAAAAAACAGAGGAGGTCGTAAAGAAGATTGACGATGCTTCAATCATTTCAGATCTGTCAGATGAGGTAGCAGTAAAAGTGGCAAGAAAGGCATATGATGCACTGGAAAACCCATACCGCGTGACAAATTATGAGACGTTGCTTGAAGAGGAAAAGGAAATCCTTTCTCTGAAAAAAGTACAGGAAAATCAGGAATTTGCCAATACCGTAATCACACAGATTAATGCACTGAAAAAAGTTACTTTATCCGATAAAGAAAAGGTAGAAGCAGCAAGACGTGCCTATGACGGACTGACAGATGCACAGAAAAATCTGGTAGATAATCTTTCAGTATTAGAGGCTGCAGAGAGCCAGATAGAATCCCTGCAGAAACAGCCATTAAAACCGGCACAGCCGCAGCCGGCGAAAAAGACAGAGACCAAGAAGACTTCTTATAAAAAGATTGTTTTGAAGAAAAAATCTTTGAAAAAAACAATTTATTTTAACGGAAAGAAACAGACGTATTCTCTGGCACTATTCGTAAATAATAAGGCAGTTAAGGCGGAAAAGATAAAGTGGAAATCAAGTAAACGGACAATAGCGGCAGTATCTAAAAACGGAAAGCTGACCGTAAAGAAAGCAGGAAAAGTTACAATCACAGCTTCTTATAAAGGAAAGAGATATAAATATAATCTTGTGATTAAGAAGGTTCAGTTGAAACTTAAGAAAAAGAGTATCACTATCAAAAAGGGGAAAGCGGTGCAGATAAAAAGTGTGGCATCCCCTAAAAGAAAGATACAATATAAAAGTTTAGATACAAAGATTGCATCTGTAACCAAAAAAGGGAAGGTGGTAGGAAAGAAAAAAGGAAAAACAAAGATAAGGGTAAGCTGTAATGGGCTTGTCCGGTATTGTAAAGTTACTGTAAAATAAGGCAAAGCTATGAAAGTATCGGAAAGGAAAGAAAATGAGAAAGTTTTATTCAAGAATACTTGCAGTATGTATGGCAGGTACAATGGCATTTACACCATTTACACCAGTGGGAACATTGATTGGCAATAATATTACGATAGAGGCAAAAGCAGCAGACGCTGTAGATACTTCCTGGTATGATAATCGTACAGAAGGACAGACAGAATTTACAATTACTACGGCTGCACAATTAAGGGGATTAGCAGAACTTGTAAATAAAAATGAAGATATTTTTTCAGAATGTAAAATTAAACTTGGAAAAGATATAGACCTTAATAATGAACAGTGGACTCCAATAGGAAACGGATATGAATTTAATGGTGAGTTTGATGGCCAAGGCCATACAATCTATAATTTAAAGGAATCAGAAATAGAAGATGCAAATTATATAAAAGCAGGTCTTTTTGGAGTGGTCAAGGGAATATCAGTCGAAAAGGAGGATGGAACTTATAATATTACACCTGCAGTTATAAAAAATGTAACGATTGAAAATGCCGATATAGAGGTGACCAACACTAAGAATAATGTGCCTAACACATTGGGGGGAACAGGGGCATTGGTTAGTTATGGAGTAAATATTAATATTGAAAACTGTAAGGTAAAGAATGCTAAGATTACTGCGAATAATAGTTCTCCAAGAGCAGGAGCAATGTTAGGAAATATAGAGGCGGGTAAAATTACAAACTGTCAGGTAGAAAAGTCAGAGGTAAATGCGGGTGCTAATGACAGAGTAGGTCTTTTATGTGGTTATATGCAGGGGGCAAGTTCTTCAAATAAAAAAAAGGAACAGGCAAATGCAATACAAAATGTAAGAGTACAAGGTTCTGTAAAAGGAAGAAATTCTATTGGTGGGGTAATAGGTTATTATAAAGAGCAGTATAATGCAAGCGAAAGTATTTTTAAAGGTGCTGTCACACAAGAGGGAACAACCGTTGAAGGCGTAAGTGCTGTTGCTGGTATAGCTGGATTTAGTTGGAATATAATCGAAGAATCCATAAATAACGCATCGGTTACAGGAACAACAAATGTTAGTGGAATTACTTCTGTATCTCAAACAAACAAAAATGGAAATATAAACGGTGGAAATGTGAGTAATTGCATAAATAATGGAGATGTAACGGGTGATAGCTATGTAGCAGGAATTCTTGCCTGCAAAACAAGTTATGCTGCCTGGACAGCATCTGCTATAGATAATTGTTATAATAGGGGTAATATAGTTTCTAAAGATGATAATGTAGATGCTATTGCAAAAATTACTGGAGGTAGTAAGTATACAGGTACAACGGTTTCTAATAGTTATAATTTAGGTAATGTAAATAGTGCTTCTGGCAATATTATTTTTAATGAGAGTAATAAATATACAAATGTTTATTTTAAAACGGATTCTTCTGAGATAGTATCTCCAAAAGGAACAATTGGTCAGACAGAAGCCCAGTTCAAAGACCGTACAGTAGTAGATGCCTTAAATGCTAATGATGGTGTAGAAGAAACTGTATGGTACCAGAACACAGAAAATCCAGATTTAGCTTTCAACATGACTGTAACCTCTGATATCACAGTCCCAGGAACATTAAATGTAACTTTAGGAAAAACAATGAAATTACAGGCTTCTATAACACCGGAAGATGCTACTAATAAAACATTAGTGTACACTTCTTCTGATGATACGATTGCTTCTGTAAAAGAAGATGGAACCGTAAGTGGTCTGAAACTTGGAACAGCAGATATCACCGTAAAAGCAATGGATACCGGTAAGGAAAAGAACGTAAAGGTAACAGTAAAAGAAGCAGAGAAAGAGCCAGCAAACCCAACAAACCCAGCAAAACCTTCACAGCCTACAACTAAGACGGTTAAGAAGGGAACAAAACTTACAGTAGGAACCAATATTTTTGTTGTAACAAACGTAAAAGCAAAAACAGTTTCTTATAAAGGAACTAAAAAGAAAAAGGTAGCAAAGATTACAATTCCGGCAACAGTAAAATCAGGCAATCAGGTATACAAAGTAACTGCTATCGCAGATAATGCATTTAAAAATAATAAGAAAATAAAAACAGTAGTAGTTGGAAAGAATGTTAGAACAATTGGAAAGAAAGCATTCTATGGATGTAAGAATTTAAAGAAGATTACTGTACAGAGTAGTATTATTAAAAAGGTAGGGGCAAAAGCATTTAAGGGCATTAATAAAAAAGCAGTCATTAAAGTCCCTTCTAAAAAATACAAAGCTTATAAAAAAGTATTTAAAGGAAAAGGTCAGGCAAAAACAGTTACAATTAAGAAGTAAATATCAGATGATATGAGGAGCAGGGACTGCTTAGATGGAGCAGTTCCTGTTCTGTAATAGGGTACTATAGTGATAACTGAAAGGTAATTGCAGTACTTTATAAAGTGAGAGGTGAGACCGAATGCAGAAAAACAAAAAATATTTGCTGACAATGCTGACATTTGCATTTGTGATAGCATGTATATTCTTTTTTCAAAAGGATGTAAAAGCAGCAGAAAAAACAGGTACCGTTACATTTTCAATTGAACGTTTTACGATTGGACAGGGGTATTTAATAGAGCCATGTCAGGTAGATATTTATGATACAGATAATATTGCATCTGTAGTGGATAGAGTACTTACACAAGAAGGATATGGTTACGAAAATAAGGGAAAGATACAAGATGGATTTTATCTTGAACAGATTTATAATGGAGATACTGGAAAGGTCAGAATCCCATCTATTATTTCTGACGGACAGCTTCAGCCGATAAAAAATAATGCGGGAGACCTTATTCCGATTCCTACGAACGCAGTAAATGACGGAAATGATTATGGCAATGAAAGTGGACATTTTGCATTGGGAGAATTCGCGTATTGTAATATGTCTGGTTGGATGTATACGGTAAACAATGTATTTCCGACAGGAATGTCCTTAGTAAAACCAAAAGATGGAGACATCATTCGTTTGCAGTTTACGCTTTACGGTTATGGAAGAGACCTCGGAGAAAAACCTGCAGATGAAGAAGATAACAATTATTTGAAATTACCGGATAGGGATGCGATTACAAAACGACTTGCAGTAATGCTAAAGTATAAAGCAAGCTGTGACGAACATGGTTATAAACAGGCTTATCAGAAAGCATATAATGCAGTGATTGACTGGAATACAACAGAAAAGAAAATGAAAGAAGTATTTTCTGCACTTCCGTCAGAGAAAGAAATTCTTCAGTGGGGAGCAGAATATAACGCAAAATTTGCTGAAAGTGTGACAAAAACCATTAACGCTATCGGTACAGTAGATTTATCTAAAGAATCTCAGATAGCAGAGGCAAGAAAGTCTTATAATGCGTTAACCAGTGAACAAAAGGAACTTATTTCTGCAGATACATTAAAAGTATTAACTGATGCTGAGAAGAAAATTGTCAGTCTGAAAGCTGAAAAGAAAACTCAGGATGAGGCAAAGAAAAAGGCAGAAGAAGCCGCGAAAAAGAAAGTTCAGCAGGAAGCTCTGAAAAAGAAATACACCCCATCTAAAACATCTATAAAATCCATTAAGAAGCTGAAAAAGAATCAGGCGAAGCTTACGTGGAAGAAAGTAAAAAATGCAACTGGCTATGAAGTATACCAGTCCATGAAGAAAAACAGCGGCTATAAGAAAGTGAAGACAATTACCAAAAATAAGACAGTGACTTATAAAGCCGGAAAGCTAAAGAAAAAGAAAACTTATTACTTTAAGATTCGTACTTATCGTAAAGCAGGAGGAACAACTTATTACGGTAATTACTCAAATGTAAAGAAAATGAAAGTGAAATAATTGTAGGACAATTTCACCTGCTTAATTTCCTAAAATGAAGCAAATACACCCGTCTGGTTGGCATATTTTTTTTAAAGTCTATGTTATAATATGTACATGGCTTGCTTCTCAGGCTCACTTAGGGAACGCTCCTTATTTTCATTCTGAATTGCCAGCCATTTGATTTTAGAATGAAAACAAATATCTGGGCTAGAGAATGTAACAGTTTTATAAAAGTATTTGGCCTGTGCACCTAATGCATGGGCCTTTCTTTTCTACGGAAAACTCTCAATTTCTCTTGGATATTTTGTAAAATGAGTGAAGGAGAGGGTAGAATGAACAAGATGTATCAAAGGTTAAAAAGAAAATGTATATCGCTTGTACTTTTTGCTCTGCTTGTGGCATTTATAGTTCCATACTATGCATATGCGGCAGATAATGGGGCAGAACCGGCCGCGGCAGCTTCTGCTGCAGAGAGTACAGGCGATTTTTCTATGTCAGAAAGTGAGACGTCAGAAAGGGAGGAGACGGAGTCTTCGGAAGAGGAGGAGCAGCAGACCAGGGAAGATGCAGATGCATCAACAAATACAGAGGCAGATGTACAGGAAAGTACACAAGAGCAGACATTAACAAAAAAAGAGAGAAAGATTGTCCGTAAGAATTTGCAGCTTGGAAGAAGTTATGGTTTTTATGCTTGGGGTGCAGAGGAAGATGCGGCACAGGGACAGTCTGATGAATCAGGAGTGGCAGTGCAGACGGAAGCAGAGGCGGAAGTCTTAAGCCCGGATATTGATACGGTTTTATCTAAGGTAAGAAGCTATATCTTAAGTAAAGATACGAAGCCGGATTACAGTAGCATATGGAATGTTATTGGTTTAAAAAGGAGTGGGCTGTATGTGCCGGAATCTTATATAAATCTTTTTTACAGTAATGTGATTGCATACTGTGAGAGTAAGGACTGGCAGATTACAAGAGCAAAGTATTCGGATTATTCAAAGCTTATTCTTGCATTAACAGCGATTGGTGTTGATGCAAGAGATGTGATGGGACATAACCTGTTAGCGTATCTGTCAGATTATGAGAATGTAAGCAGACAGGGGAATAACGGCACGATTTGGGCTTTGATCGCGTTAAACAGTAATCCGGCATATGAGATTCCAGAAGACCCTTCTGCAGTGCAGCAAAACTCAGAGGAGTTACTTGTTAAGAAGGTTGTAGGGATGCAGTGTCAGGATGGTGGCTGGACAATGATGGGGACAACCGGAGATTCTGATATGACGGGAATGGCGATGCAGGCGCTGGCTTCTTATTATAATAAAGATGGATATGAGGATGTTACAGCGGCAATTGACAAGGGACTTGCATGGATAGAAAAGAATCAGCTTTCCAGTGGTGGTTTTGGCACGATGAAAACAGAAACTTCGGAAAGTGTGGCACAGATTATCACAGCTCTTTGCGGCGTGGGAATAGATTGTGGGGAAGATGCCCGTTTTATTAAGAATGGGAAATGGCCGATGACAGGATTATTCCAGTATTATATGCCAGAAGGGGGATTTATGCATGTAGCTGCTGATGCCGGGAATAATGGTGGCGGTGCCGGTGGCATTATCGATGGAATGGCAACGGAACAGGGATTGTATGCAACAGTTGCTTACCGTAGATTTTTGGATGGAGAGACATTTCTTTATGATATGAGTGATGTGGCTATTTCGGCAGGAACGAAGCCGGTAGTCAGTCCGACGATTGATACGGGGAGTAATAGTGGAGGAAATTCTTCTTCAACGACAGCAAAAAAGACAGAAACAAAACCGGCAGCTTCTAAAGTAAAGGTAATAAAAGTGGGATTAAATTATAGTACGATTTATCTTACAAAAGGAAAGAGCAAAACGTTAAAAGCGACGGTTTCTCCGTCAAATGCCACGAAGAAGTCAGTGAAATGGTCTTCTTCTAATAAAAAGATTGCAACGGTAAATGCAAAGGGAAAGGTGACAGGAAAGAAAGCAGGGACTGTGACGATTACAGTAAAGGCAACGGATGGAAGCGGAAAGAAAGCAACCTGTAAGGTCGTGGTGACTGCACCGGCAACAGCGACAACCGCCAAAAAGACAACAACAACTACAGCAGCAAGAAGTCAGACAAAAAGAATTACAACACCGACATCGGGAACAACGAATCGTTCAGTAAGTACAGGAAGTGGAACACCAACTGCTTCGGGAACGACAAAGACACTTTCTTCCGGAAGCACTTCCGGTACAGGTACGGGAAGTACTGCGTCAAAGAGTGCAACAGGAACGACAGCGAAGAAGAAAGATACGGCAGCAGAGGCAACGACAGGAAGCTGGAACTTTAGCGGAGAGGATTACGTACCGGATACTTATGCGGCGGATGAGACAGATGCAGCGGAAGCGGACACCACAGCCGAAAAGGATAATGATACCTCAAAGATTGTGGCTGGTTTAGGGATATTTTATATAGTCAAAAGGATTTGCGCTATTGCAGTGGTAGTGATTATTGCTTTCATTTTATATAAAAAGCGTCATAGGATTGCAAGTGCATTACGCAATTTTCAAAAAGGCGGAGATAAGGAATAGATTAAAAAGATAATCTGTTTTTTAAAGAAAAATAAGGTGTATAGTGAGCAGAGTTAAAGCTAAGGATATACAAAGAAAGGGAAAAAGTATTTATGAAGAAAAAGGGATTTATGCGTGTCGTTCTGGCACTGCTTATGAGTATGTTATTGATTGTTTCAACCGGTTGTGGAAAGTCCGGTAATGGAGGAAGTTCTTCCGGTAAAAAGTCCGGCAAGACAGCAACACTTGCGGATATGAATGAGATTCCGGAGGATGGAATTATTACGAAGGAACAGTTTAAGACCGTTGCAGGAGACAATAAAAAGGTACAGTTTAAAGGGACAACAGATGATGGAATTACATATATCTGGACGTATGACTGTTCAAAGATTCAGAATCCAGCAGATCAGAATTTGAAGATTGATTTTTCAGAGAAAGGTCTTGATGATTTAAAGAAGCAGGCAAACAATGCAAATGATGCATTGAAGATGACAATGTACGGGAAAGGGCTGATCTGTGTACCGGATCTTGAGGTACAGCTTCCGGAAGCGTGGCAGTCGAATTCTGCTTATCTTGTAAAGGAACAGGCTGGAAAGCTTGCAAGGATGAGCGATGTTGTGGTAACAGCACAGGCAGAAGAGGATTCTTCCAAGAAAAAGGATACATCTGCATCACAGAAGGATTCGTCTGATAAGGTGAAGGAAGCAACGACTGCTGCCAAAAAGGATACAAAGCCACAGAAAGGAACCACTTCTTTAAAAATGAGCGTAACTTCTCTGGACGGAGATTGTTATATTATCGGAGGTATTACAGAACAGCAAAATAAAGGAGCAAGCGCAGCGAATAAGGCAGAAAACGGAACAACGAACAGTGAATCGGAAGGAAGTGATGAATCGGGGAATTCAGGAGAGAATTCTTATAACGAAGAAGGAAGTTCAGGAAGTGGAGATGTTTCTGATGGAGGAGCTTCTTCTTCTGGTTCTTCCGGCAAGCAGGATGTTGCAAATGATGAAGAAGTTTCAGGTTCTTCCCATACGTGTACGATTTCAATCAGCTGCGCGACGATTCTTAATAACATGAGTGATTTAAAAAGTGGCAAGGAAGAATTTGTTCCTTCTGATGGATGGATTCTGGCAGCTTCCGAGGTAGAATTTACGGAAGGAGAGTCTGTACATGACGTATTACAGCGTGTATGTAAGGATGCAGGAATCCAGATGGAGTCTTCTTTTACGCCGGCTTATAATTCAGCTTATGTGGAAGGAATTAATAATCTGTATGAATTCGACTGCGGACAGCTTTCCGGATGGATGTATAACGTAAATGGCTGGTTTCCTAACTACGGATGCAGTAAGTATACGGTACAGGACGGTGATGTGATCAACTGGGTTTATACATGTAATCTTGGTAAGGATGTTGGAGATAATTCGATGTATTAAGGATGTATGAAATAGAGATTTGATATAATAAAGATTTAATGTAATAGAAATTTGATGTAATGGAGATTTAATTTAGATGAAAGATACATTTTCGACATATCATCCTGTTTTAAATATGCTGTATTTTTGCGGGACAATCGGGGTGACGATGTTTGTTGTTCATCCTGTGATTCTGGCAATTTCATTTATATGCGCTGTTGCGTATTCCGTTGTTTTAAAAGGATGGAAAAAGACAGTAAAGTTTAATCTGCTCTTCTCATTACCGATGATGATTATTGTTGCCCTGATCAATCCGATGTTTAATCATTATGGAGTAACGATTATAGGATATCTTCATAATGGAAATCCGTTTACATTAGAAAGTTGTGTGTACGGTCTTGTGATGGCAGTGATGCTGGTATGTACTCTTGTATGGTTTTCCTGCTACACAGTTGTTATGACATCAGATAAGTTTATTTATCTTTTTGGAAGGATCATCCCGGCACTTTCTTTAGTACTTTCCATGTGCCTTCGCTTTGTACCGAAGTTTATCAAAGAAGCATCTGTTATTTCTGATGGGCAAAAGTGTGTCGGGCGAAGTGTAGAGAATGGGAGCCTTATTAAGAGAGCAAAGCATGGAATTACAATTTTTTCGATTCTGGTTACCTGGTCTTTGGAGAATGCGATTGAAACATCGGATTCAATGAAGTGCCGGGGATATGGAGAGAAGGGCAGAACCGCCTTTTCCTTATATCATTTCGATAAAAGGGATTTTTTGTGCCTTATTTTTATGATCATTACATTCGGAGCAGCGATGTGGGGCTTTTCAAAGGGGTATGCATTTTGTTCTTATAATCCTCGGATTGTTGTAAAGGGAGTACCCTTTACAGCAGGCAGCCTGCTTGTCTTTGCCGCTTTTTTATTGTTTAGTATCATGCCAGCAGCGATGGAGATTTTAGACCGAAGGATGTGGAAGGCGAGAAGAGGACAGGTAGAAAGTGCAGCACCGGCTGGGTACCGTTTGTGGGAAGTTGAATAGCCGTATATACAGGAGATAAAAAGCAAGTTTGGAGGTGCAGGGTGACAGCGAATGGTTTGTCAGAAAAGAAAAATAGTATATTAGAAATCAATGATTTGTGTTTTGCTTATCCAGAAGAAAAAAAGAGGGCGCTAAATCATGTTTCTTTGCATGTGGAGGACGGGGAATTCCTTGTTCTTTGCGGAAAGAGTGGATGTGGAAAGAGTACACTTCTGACACATTTAAAGACTCCCCTGACGCCGCATGGAAAGCGAAAAGGAGAGATCCTTTTTCAGGGAGTACCAATCGGGGAGATGAGTAACCGGGAGCAGAGTCAGAGGATTGGATATGTATTACAGAATCCGGATAATCAGATCGTGACAGATAAAGTGTGGCATGAGCTGGCATTTGGTTTGGAAAGCCTTGGATACAGTAACGCAGATATCCGTATCCGGGTAGCGGAAATGGCAAGTTATTTTGGGATTCAGGACTGGTTTTATAAAAATGTATCGGAACTTTCCGGAGGACAGAAACAGCTTTTGAATCTGGCATCTATCATGGCCATGCATCCGGATATGCTGATTCTTGATGAGCCGACCTCTCAGCTTGATCCGATTGCAGCTTCTGATTTTTTGGAAACAGTAAAGAAGATTAATCGTGATCTTGGAACGACAATTATTCTTACGGAACATCGTTTAGAGGAAGTATTTCCTTCTGCTGACAGGGTAGTGGTCATGGATGAAGGGCAGATTTTATGTGTTGGCACACCGCCGGAAATCGGAGAAGAATTAAAGAAGCGCAATCATGAGATGTTTTTAGCTATGCCGGTGCCGATGCAGGTTTATGCCAAAGTAGAGTCAGAGCAGCCCTGCCCGATTACTGTTCGTGACGGGCGAAAGTGGCTGGACATAGTTTGCAAGAAAAAAGGCATTTCACCAGCAAATGCATCTTCTTCATATAGAAAAGAGAGTGATTCCCAAAAAGGAAAATCTTCTTTTGCTAAGATTACAGAAAAGTTTACAGAGAAAAAAGAAGATATCATCTTAGCGTGTGATGATCTGTGGTTCCGCTATGATAAAGAACTGCCGGATGTCGTAAAGGGACTAAGCTTTTTCTTAAAAAGAGGAGAATTCTTTGCATTGCTTGGAGGAAATGGAACCGGGAAGTCAACAACACTTTCACTTTTGAGCCGTTTGAGAAAGCCATATCGTGGAAAAGTACTTTTAGAAGGTAAGGATATCCGTCGTTACAGCGATAAAGAACTGTTCCGCAATTTTCTTGGAGTACTGCCGCAAAACCCGCAGTCCCTTTTTGTAAAGAAAAGTGTGGAATTAGAACTGTTTGAAATGGTAGGCGGTGTAAAAGAGAAAAAGGATGAAGAATATCAGCTTGCCATGGATAAAAAGGATGCGGTGGAAGGAATCATTAAAGTAACACATTTGGAAGAATTACTGCATCGTCATCCGTATGACTTAAGCGGGGGAGAGCAGCAGAGGCTTGCCCTGGCTAAGATTTTGTTATTGCGGCCAAAGCTTTTGTTGATGGATGAACCGACCAAAGGACTTGACAGCTATTTTAAAAAAGAATTTGCCGGAATACTGGCATTACTCAAAGAGCAGGGCGTAACTGTTTTTATGATTTCTCATGATATTGAGTTCTGCGCTTCTTATGCAGACCGATGTGGTTTGTTTTTTGATGGAAATATTGTGGCATGTGGAACTCCGGGAGAATTCTTTGCCGGAAATAATTTTTATACAACAGCGGCAAACCGAATGGCTAGAAGGTATTTTCCCATGGCGG
>ENA-OQJL01000793-OQJL01000793.1-human-gut-metagenome-genome-assembly--contig:-NODE-793-length-18429-cov-24.734416_pt1 | contig 18429 bp, 17 predicted proteins | sample MGYA00242604_ERZ504770 | MGnify/ENA primary metagenome ERZ504770 (study PRJEB26092, sample SAMD00036359) | human gut metagenome | host: Homo sapiens | study: EMG produced TPA metagenomics assembly of...
CCCTAGGCGAGCCGATAAATTGCTCTACACAGTTCCGGGTGTTCCTCGATTTGGCACTAGAAAAACCGGTGAACCGCCTGGCAGTTCTCCCGGAGATATATTAGCAAATCAAATCCGAACATTGGTTCCGCCCGTTTCGCAGGTTGCCCCGCCGAGGGAACGTATTCCATCGCTGTCAGTAATTTTTTCGCCCGGTTCTAAGATCGGACATACTCCGCGGAAATAACCCATCACGACTATTGCCGGATGACAACCTCCCGCATCTACGCATATCGCTGGCCTGCACGACTTGTATCGCACAAGCCTTTTGCAGCCAAGAGATATTTTATCACATCTGCGTGCATTTGGCAAGTGTTTTTTCAAAAAAATCGTATTTTTCTTTTTTATTTTCTCCGCACGGTCTTTTGGCACATTTTTTGTGCATTTTGCATACTGCGTTCCACGTTTTTGCGTGGAAAACTCCCCCGCCTTTCAGGATGCACCGGAATGGGGCGCTTTATACAAAAAGACCCTCTCCGTCAGGGCCCGCAGGCTTTGACGGAGAGGGTCATTCTTTACTTTTTCTGTTTCAGCTGTTCTTCCAGCCCATCCCGGGGCGTGATGTAGACGGTGGTGTACACCTCATACAGAACCATGCCGGGCTTTGCGCCGTTGGCCTTCCAGATATTCTTCACCTCGGTGGTGTCCACGGCCACCTTGGCACCGGTCCCGGCCTTGTAGGCGCTGGAATAGATCACGGCCAGCTCGGCGGCCTCCTGCCGGGTAGTGTCCGGGATATCCTCCCCCCGGCTCATCACGACCACATGGCTGCCGGGAGCCTTCTGGACGTGGAACCAGAGGTCCTTGCCCCGGGCAGTATGGAGGGTCAGCTTGTCGTTCTGGGCGTTGTTGCGGCCCACAAGAATTTCAAAGCCGTCGCTGGAGGTAAAGCGCAGGAAGTCGGCAGGCTTCTGGCGCTTGTCGCGCTGCTTGTAGTATTTCAGGTAGCCCTGACTCTTGAGCTCTGCCCGGATCTCGTTCAGTGCCGCCTCACCGGCGGCGGTCTCCACCTCGTAGAGCACCGTTTCCAGATAAGCGATTTCCTTTTCGCCTTCTGCCAGCAGGTCTACCAGCATCCGGGCGGCGGTCTGTTTCTTCTTGTAGTTCTTGAAGAAGTTCTGGGCGTTCTGGCTGGGGCTGAACCGCAGGTCCAGCGGGATGGTCACTTCCCTGCCCTCATCGTACCAGTTGGGCACGGTGATGCTCTTCATTCCCTTCTGGGCCAAATAGAGGTTGGCCGAGAGCAGCTCCCCGTAGAGCCGCAGCTTCTCGCTCTTGCCGCTGGCGGCCAGCTCCTCCTGCCGGGCGGCCTGCTTGCGGACCGCACGCTCGTACATGTTGTGCACGGCCTTGTGCAGCTCCTTGCTCTTGGTGCGCAGGCGCTCGGCGCGGTCCTTCTCGGCATAGTAGCCCTCGAGCAGGGCGTTGAAGGACGGCCACTCTTTTATAATATAGGTATCGCCGTACTGCATGGGCCGGAAGAAGGTGAACTCCACCGGCTTGCCGTCCGGGGCAGTCACGCTGCAGGGACAGCCGCCGTTGTGGTGGAGCTCCTTCAGCTCGTCGATGGCGGCCATCAGCTTCCGCTTCTGCGCATCGTCCAGCTCGTTGGCCAGCAGGTGTTCCCCGTCGAAGGCGCGCCAGGCGGCTTCCCGGCAGACCACCGGGCCGACACCGGCCACGGTCTTGTTCAGGGCATCGGCCACAGGCAGGTCCCGCTCACAGGCTGCCGCCACGATAGATGCGGCGCTCACCTGCAAAAAGTCGGGGCGGGCCGGTTTGGGCGGGATGGTATAGGGCAGGCCCGGCAGCAGCTGCCGGACATCGCTGTCCTCAAAATCCACCCGCTTGAGGGCATCAATGATCTTGCCATTCTGCACCAGCACCAGATTGGAGTAGCGGCCCATCAGCTCGGCGCAGAGGATGTTCTGCACCAGGTCACCCATCTCGTTGGTGCACTGGAAGGTAAAGTACACGATGCGGTCACCCGGCTCCATCTGCACATCCAGCAGCTTGCCGCCGGTCAGATGCTTGCGCATCAGCATACAGAAGGAGGGCGGTGTCTCGGGGTTCTCGAAGCTCTCTTCGGTCAGGCAGACCCGGGCCGAGCCACTGCGTGCCGAGAGCAGCAGCGCATAGGTCTCGGTGCGGGTGCGCAGGGTCAGCACCAGCTCGTCGCGGGTGGGTTCAAATATTTTTGCGATCTTCGCATCGGTCAGGGTCTGTTTCAGCTCCCCAGCCGTCAGCGCCAGCGTCGCGGCATCAAGTGCCATCTTATAATCACCTGTTTCTCTGATAGAATCTCTTATTCGTTTACGCAAAACGCTCCGGTTTTGCCAAGGGCTCCCCTACTAGGGGAGCTGGCGAGCGTTAGCGAGACTGAGAGGTTTAATTCCTTATTATATATAAGTAAACGGATCTCTGTTCTCTCCGCTCACCCGCACCTCCAGCTCCGGGAACGCAGTGCGCAGACGGTCAGCGATGGCGGCACACACCGGGAACTCGGTGGCGTAGTGCCCCGCCGCCACCAGCGACAGCCCCAGACGCACGGCATCTATGGCCGCGTGGTGGTTGGCCTCGCCGGTCAGCAAGCAGTCTGCCCCCACGGCAAGGGCATCCTCGAACATGCTTCCGCCCGCGCCGCTGATGACCGCCAGCCGCTTTACGGTTCTGCCGGTATCTGCAAACTTGACCTGCACCGCGGGGCCGCTCCGGGGCCGGTTGCACCGCCCGCCCAGCACAGCCTGCGCCTTGCGGGCCAGCTCCGGCACCGCGATGGGCTCAACCTCGCCCACCCGGCCGCAGCCATCGGCAAACACTTCCCAGTCCCGCATCCCGAAGATGCCCGCCAGCACCTCGTTCACACCGCCCTCGGCGGCATCCAGATTGGTGTGCATACAGATGGCAGAGATGCCCTTTTGCACCAGCTGGAAGGATACGTCCCGGGGGGTCAGCTTTTTCAGCGGGCTGAAGATGACCGGGTGGTGGGACACGATGAGCTCGCAGCCCCCGGCCGCAGCTTCCTCCACCACCTCGGGGGTGATGTCCAGCGTTACCAGCACCCGGGACACCTCACGGCCGCAGTCCACCAGCAGGCCGGGGTTATCCCAGCTCTCTGCCAGTTCCAGCGGCGCATAGCGCTGCATCTCAGCGTAAATATCATTGGTTGTAGCCATAAAGCTGTACCTCCGATTTCAGCAGCCTCACCCTCTCCGTCATTGCTGCGCAATGCCACCTCTCCCGAAGGGCGAGGTTTTGACAATCCCCACAAAGTTTCCGGTTTTGCCAAGGGCTCCCCCTTTGGGGGAGCTGGCGAGCGTCAGCGAGTCTGAGAGGGCGAGCCATCTAACAATTTATCAATCTCCTCTGCCAGCTCCGTCCCATCCGGCACGCCCAGCCGGAAACGGGGGAGCTTGGCCTTCTGCCAGGCGGCATATCCTGCACCCTCGGGCCATTCGGCTGTTCTGCCGAACAGGCACTCGGCAAAGGTGGGGGTGTACACCTCGCCGGTGTACTCGGCAGCCATCACGGCGTACCAGCGGCCCGCCGCCTGCACGGGGCGGTCTGCCGCCAGCGCAAAGCCGTGTTCCCACAGCCAGCGGCGCAGTTCGCTGTGGCGGGTGGCCGGCACCATCACCAGCCGTGGCCCGCCGACCTGCGACACCCACGGGGCCTGTTCGATGATCTCCCAGGTGGTCTGTGCCGAAACGCCCGCCAGCACAATGGTCCCCACCTCGCCCGCAGACAACACAGAAAGACCGTCGCCGAGCCGAAGCTCAACGCGGTCTTTGCATCCTGCATGTTCCAGCGTCTGTTCTGCCTTTGCCAGCGGGCCGGGGCGCAGATCGGCCCCGATGACCCGGGGGTATTTCCCCGAGGCCGCCAGTACCGCTGTCAGCTTGCCGTGGTCACAGCCGATGTCGGCCACCGGCTTGCCCGGCAGCACCAGCTCGGCGGCGGCGGTCAGACGTGCATCCAGTGTGGGGAGCACTCAGGCCTTCTTGGAAGCCAGATGGGCGTTCAGCTTCTCCAGCAGCTCGTCGCAGTCCACACCGTGGACCTCACAGGCCTCGGCAATGGTCTCGCCGCGGGAAGCGGGGCAGCCCAGGCAGTGCATACCGATCTCCATAAAATAAGGAGCGGTGGTCTGATCCATATCCAGAATATCGCCAATGATGGTCTCGCGGGTCACCTGCATCGTCTTGTTCTCCTCGTTCTTCTTGAGCATATTAAAAATATCAAACATGATGTTTTTCCCTTTCTGTCCGGATAATGTTGCGGCGTATGGCCGTTCTCTTATACTATACCCTATTACTAGGTATTTTTGCAAGTAGTTGACACAATTTTTAGCGACCTCACCCTCTCCGTCATTGCTTCGCAATGCCACCTCTCCCAAAGGGAGAGGCAAATGCGCTCCCAGATTCAGCTTCTGTTGACCGTGAAGATGCCTTGGCTCCCCCTTTGGGGGAGCTGGCAAAGCCGAAGGCTTTGACTGAGAGGGTGAGCAACTTCCACACAAAAAGCCCCCGCCATCTTGCGACAGCGGGGGCCAAGCTTCAGATTTTAAAATCAGCGCTTAGTTCTGCTTCATGCGAGCGAAGCAGTCGGAGCAGTAGACCGGACGGTCCTCACGGGGCTGGAAGGGAACCTTGCAAGCCTTGCCGCAAGCTGCGCAGACAGCATCGAACATCTGGCGCTCACCGCTGTTGCTGCGTGCGCCGCCGTTCTTGCGAGCGTCACGGCAGGGCTTGCAGCGCTGGGGCTGGTTCTCAAAGCCGCGAGATGCGTAGAACTCCTGCTCACCAGCAGTCCAAACAAACTCCTTGCCGCAGTCTTTGCAAACTAAAGTCTTGTCTTCGAACATAGTAGTATCTCCTCTTTGTTTAGTTCTTGCCCGCGGAAGGATTGTAACCATACCTTTGGTTTTTAGGGACCATCGCGCTGATCGTAAGCTACCAGGGGCTTGAATGATAGAACATCCTCTGGTTGAGGACTTCTCTATTGTACCGTTCTTTTTTTGATTTGTCAACCAAAAAACAAACCTTCGCCTTCATTTTTGTGCATTCGGCCCAATTAGACAGGGTTTGCGCCCCGGAAAACAGCAAAAGGGAGCGCGCCCCCATCCAGAAGCGCGTTCCCCTTTTTTATTGCATTGTAAAAACCGCGTAAAATACAAACGGCTTACTTCTCGACAACTTCCTTGGTGTCGCGGGCGATCATCAGCTCCTCATCGGTAGCAATGACCAGCGTGCGAACCTTTGCGCCCCAGGCAGTGATCTCACAGACATCGCCCTGGATGTGCTTGTTCTTGTCGGTATCGATGCGGATGCCCAGCCAATCCATGTGGTGGCAGATCTTTGCACGGGCAACAGCATCATGCTCGCCGATGCCGCCGGTAAAGACGATGGCATCCACGCCGCCCATGGCGGCAATGTAGCTGCCGATGGTTTTCTTGATCTGGTAGTTCAGCATGTCAGAAGCCAGCTGTGCGCGCTTGTTGCCGGCCTCGGCTGCCTCCTCCACATCGCGCTTGTCGCTGGAGACACCGGAGATGCCCAGCAGGCCGGACTTCTTGTTCAGGATCTCGTCCAGCTCGTGGCCGGTGATGTTCAGGGTGTACTTCAGGTAGTTGACCACAGAGGGGTCCAGGTCGCCGCAGCGGGTGCCCATCATCAGGCCGGCCAGCGGGGTCATGCCCATGGAGGTATCCACGACCTTGCCCTGGTCCACAGCGGCAATGGAAGAACCGTTGCCCAGGTGGCAGGTGATCAGCTTCAGGCGCTCAATGGGCTCCTCCAGGTACTCGGCAGCCTTGTATGCAACATACTTGTGGCTGGTGCCGTGGAAGCCGTAACGGCGGACACCGTACTTCTCATAGTACTCGTAGGGGATGGCGTACATATAAGCCTTCGGGGGCATGGTGCTGTGGAAAGCGGTATCGAACACAGCGACCATGGGAATGTTGCCGAACACCTTGCGTGCAGCCTCAATGCCCAGGATGCCTGCGGGGTTGTGCAGGGGGGCCAGGGGGCTCAGCTCCCGGAGGGTATTGATGACTTCATCGGTGATCAGGCAGCTGGCCTTGAACTTCTCGCCGCCGTGGACAACGCGGTGGCCGATGGCGTTGATCTCGCTGACATCGTCGATGCACTTGCCCTCGCCGGTGGTCATCTTCTTCACGACTTCAGCAAAAGCCTCAGTGTGGGTGGGGAAGATCGCCGGGGTGGTGGCCTTGTGGCCGTTGGCCTCGTGGGTGATCATGCTGCTTTCCATGCCAATGCGCTCGCACAGGCCCTTGCACAGCACCTTCTCGCCGTCCATATCGATCAGCTGATACTTCAGGGAAGAAGAGCCGCAGTTAATAACCAGAACTTTCATCTTCTTGTGCCTCCATATTCTTTTCGGTTCGCAGATGCGGACAGAATTTTACAGATTCCTAGAAATATTATATAATAGGTTCCAAGGGTTTTCAAGCCGCAACCGGGCAAAGGGTTCCACAAAGTATCCATGCTTTTTTGTACACCCTGCCCACAAATGGAAAGAGACGCAGGTTATTTCTGTATGAACGATATAAATTTCACAATGTACAAGCTCGCCGGGATCATTGCCGAATACGATCCTTTCCACAACGGCCACGCCTGGCAGCTGCAGCAGGCAAAGGCACTGGGTGCTCAGCGGGTGGCGGTGGCCATGAGCTGCGGGCTGACCCAGCGGGGCGCGCTGCCCCTGCTGCCCGAAAGCGTGCGGGTGCAGGCTGCGCTGACCTGCGGGGCCGACCTCGTGTTCGCCCTGCCCGCCCCTTATGCCTGTTCCGGGGCGGAATGCTTTGCCCGGGCCGGGGTGCAGCTGCTGGCCGCTGCCGGGTGCGACGCTCTGGTGTTCGGGGCCGAGACCCCGGATGCGGCGCTTCTGATGGAAGCCGCCCAGGTGCTCTCCGGCGCGGAATACCGCACCGCCCTCAAAGCCCGGCTTGCCGCCGGGGCCCGCAGCTTTGCGGCAGCCCGGCAGGCAGCGGTGGAAGCAGTCTGCCCGGGCACCGGCCTTGCCGCCCTGCTGGACAAGCCCAACAACAATCTGGCCGTGGAATACTGCAAGGCCATCCTGGAGCTGGGGGCTTCTCTGGTGCCGATCCCCCTGCCCCGGCAGGGTGCCGGTCATGGGCAGGCCCTGACCGAAACAGGGGGGCAGTTTGCCAGTGCCAGCGCCCTGCGCACGCTCTGGCAGAACGGCGGAGCTGATGCCGCGGCTCCCTATGTTCCGGCGGAAGTCCTGCCGCTCTACCGGGAAGCCTTTGCCGCCGGGCAGTACACCGATCTTGCGGCCGCCCAGCGCTGTCAGCTGGCGCTTCTGCGCAGCCGGTGCGCAGGAACCGCGCCGTTTGCCCAGGTGCGGGGCATTTCGGAAGGTCTGGAGCACCGTCTGGAAGCCGCCGTGCGTTCCAGCACCACCCATGCGGAGCTGCTGGACAGCCTGACCACCGTGCGCTATCCACGGGCACGGATGCGCCGCCTGGCCATGGATGCCGCTCTGGACTATTCTGCCGATGCCTTCCCCGCCCTGCCGCCCTATCTCCACCTGCTGGGGGCGCAGAAGGATGCCCTTCCCCTCCTGAAGGCTGCCTCACTGCCGGTGTCCCACTCCCTTGCACGGCTGGCCGAACAGAACGCCCCCTGCCGGGCGGTGGTGGATGCACAGCTGCGGGCCTGTGATTTTGGCGCGCTGTGTCGTAAAAAGCCGGAGCCGATGGGGGGTGCACTTCGTCAAAAAATTATCTTTTTGACGAAATAGCAAAATTTTCTCCTGAAATTTTTACATTTTCACACTTGTATCCCGGCAACGGTTCGGTGTATCATAATGATAGTATTGGATACAACGAAGCGTCCCCAGCCTGTGGGACAAGAGGAGGAACTCCATGGCATTACACGTTCTGGACGAAGCCAACCGCTGCCTCGGCTGCAAAAAGCCCATGTGCCAGCAGGGCTGTCCCATCCACACCAACATCCCCGAGGTCATCCGTCTGCTCAAGGCAAACGAGCTGGATGCCGCAGGCCGGATGCTGTTTGAGAACAACCCCCTGACCACGGTCTGCTCTCTGGTCTGCAACCACGAGAACCAGTGCGAGGGCCACTGCATCCGCAACCGGATGCCCAGCCACGATCCTGTCCACTTTTCCATCATCGAGGACTATATCTCCACCACCTATGCCAACAAGATGACCAAGGGCCCCGCCCCCAGGAACGGCATGAAGGCCGCCGTGGTGGGTGCAGGCCCTGCCGGCCTGACCATTGCCGTGCTGCTGGCGCGCTGGGGCTACGATATCACCATTTTTGATGCCCGGGATAAGATTGGCGGCGTGATGCGGTACGGCATCCCCAACTACCGCCTGCCCGACAGCGTGCTGGACGATTTCCAGTACCGCCACCTCGAGCTCAAGGGCATCCATGTCCGGCCCAACACCACCATCGGCAAGACCATCACCATCGACGACCTGTTCCGCGACGGCTACAAGAGCGTGTTCATCGGTGCCGGTCTGTGGAAGGCCAACGCCATGCACATCAAGGGTGAGACCCTGGGCAACGTGGCCTTTGGCATCGACTATCTGGCCAACTCCAAGGCCTTCCGGCTGGGGGACGACATCGCCGTGATCGGCGTGGGCAACTCGGCCATGGACTGCGCCCGCACCGCCATCCGCAACGGTGCCCGCCACGTCACCTGCTATGCCCGCCGGGACGAGAGCTGCATCAGCGCCTCTGCGTACGAGGTCAGCTATGCCAAGCTCGAGGGCGTGGGCTTCCGCTTCTGCAAGGCCCCGGTGGAGATCCGGGAAAACGGCCTGATCTGCCGCGACACGGTCAAGAACGAAGAGGGCAAGTTCGTGCAGGTAGAGGGCAGCGAGACCTTCTACCCCCACACCGGTGTCATCGTCTCGGTGAGCCAGGGCTCGGAGAGCAACCTCGTCAAGACCACCACCGGCATCGAGACCAACCAGAAGGGCCTGCTGACCGTCAGCGAGGACGGCAGCACCACCCGCGAGGGCGTGTTTGCCGGCGGCGATGCCGTTATGGGTGCCCGTACCGTGGTCGAGGCCGTGGCCATTGCCAAGCAGGTGGCCGAATCCATGGACAAGTACATGAAGAGCCTGCCTGCAGATACGACCCCCGATCCCTACGCCGACATCCCCACCTTCCAGACCCCCACCTCAGACGTTCTGGGCAAACAGGAAGTCAAATAATGCTTTTCCCGCCCGGCTGGTCTGTCCCGCCGGGCGTTTTATTTCTCATCGGTTTCCATTTGATTTCCAATTTGTAAATTTTGCGCCCATTTATCCATCTTTACCGTTTCTTAGTTGACCCCTTTTTCCGCTTTTCGGTATACTATTCATATATCTGCATGCATTTTGTACACTGCGGAAATATTTTCTCGAAAGGTCGGTGGACATTATTCTCAAGGCATCCATCCCCAAACTGCGGGAAAAATTATTGGAAGCGCTTCAGGCGGTGCTGCCCATCGTGGCCATCGTGCTGGTGCTCTGCTTCTCCATTGCTCCCGTCTCCCCCAGCATCCTGCTCTGCTTCCTGCTGGGCGCAGCTATGATCATTGTGGGCATCATGTTCTTTACGCTGGGCGCGGAGATGAGCATGAGCCCCATGGGCGAGCGGGTGGGCGCAATGCTCACCAAAAGCCGGAGCGTGCCGCTCATCATCGGTGTCGGCTTTCTGCTGGGCTTCCTCATCACCATCTCGGAGCCCGACTTACAGGTATTGGCCAATCAGGTGCCCTCCATCCCCAACATGACCCTCATCCTCTCGGTGGCGGCAGGCGTGGGGCTGTTCCTCGTGGTCGCCTTCCTGCGTATGCTGGTGGGCATTGCCCTGCCCAAGCTGCTGGTGGTGTTCTACGGGCTCATCTTTGTGCTGGCCGCCTTTGTGCCAAAGGAATTTCTTTCCGTGGCCTTTGATTCCGGCGGCGTGACCACCGGCCCCATCACCGTTCCCTTCATCATGGCGCTGGGTGTCGGCGTGGCCGCCATCCGTTCCGACCGCCATGCTGCGGACGACAGCTTTGGTCTGGTGGCGCTCTGTTCCATCGGCCCCATTCTGGCGGTGCTCATTCTGGGCATTGCGTTCCAGGCCAGCGACAGCACCTACGTTCCGCCCATCCTGCCCAACGTCAGCGATTCTGTGGAGCTGTGGCAGCTCTTCCACGAGGGCCTGCCCACCTACATCAAGGAGATCGCCACCTCCCTGCTGCCCATCATCGCCATGTTCGGCGTGTTCCAGCTGGCGGCCCTCAAGCTCGACCGGCGGACGCTGGGCCGCATCGGCGTGGGCCTGGCCTATACTTATCTCGGCCTTGTGCTATTCCTCGCAGGCGCAAACATCGGCTTTATGCCCGCCGGTAATTATCTGGGTCAGGTACTGGCAGGCCAGAGCTTCCGCTGGCTGCTGGTGCCCATCGGGATGCTCATCGGCTACTTCATCGTCAAGGCCGAGCCCGCCGTCTATGTACTGAACAAGCAGGTCGAGGAAGTGACCGACGGTGCCATCTCTGCCGGCACTATGGGCGCGGCCCTCTCGGCAGGCGTTTCCCTCTCGGTGGGTCTTGCCATGGTGCGGGTGCTCACCGGCATCTCCATCCTGTGGTTCCTCATCCCGGGCTATGCCTTTGCCATCGGCATCTCCTTCGTGGTGCCCAAGCTCTACACCGCCATCGCCTTTGACGCAGGCGGCGTTGCTTCCGGCCCCATGACGGCCACCTTCCTGCTGCCGCTGGCGCAGGGTGCCTGTGTGGCCGTGGGCGGCAATATCGTCACCGATGCCTTCGGCGTGGTGGCCATGGTCGCCATGACCCCCCTCATCACGGTGCAGCTCATGGGTCTGATGGCCCAGCTCAAGCAGCGCCGGGCCCGGCAGGCACAGCCTGTACCCGCCGCCGCGCTGGCCTTTGCCGACCTGCCGGATGATGCCATCATCGAGCTGTAAGGAGGTCCTGCTGTGAATACTTTATACTGGCTCGTCACCATCACCGACCGCCACTCCACCGATGCCTTTCTGGCCCTTTACGAGGAGCACGGCATCACGGTCAGCCTGCGCACGGTGGGTGCAGGCACAGCGGTGCGGGAGACCCTTTCCACCCTGGGGCTGGAGCAGACCGAAAAGGCCGTGCTCTTTGCCATGATCACCGCCGAGACCTGGCCCGGCCTGCAAAAAGACCTGCGCCGCAAAATGCGCATCGATGTGCCGGGCACCGGCATTGCGTTCATCATCCCGGTCAGCAGCATCGGCGGCAAGCGGGCGCTGCAATTCCTGACCGAACACCAGACCTTTGCACTGAAGGAGGAAAGCACCTTGAAGGATACCCGCTATGAGCTGCTGCTCGTCATTGCCAATCAGGGCCACACCGGCTCCATCATGGACGCGGCCCGCGCCGCCGGAGCTGGCGGCGGCACCGTCATCCACGCAAAGGGCACCGGCATGGAGGGGGCCGCCCACTTTATGGGGGTGGATCTGGTCAACGAGAAGGAGCTGGTGCTCATCGTGTCCCGCACCACCCTGAAAAACCAGATCATGCAGGCCATCATGCAGGGAGCAGGCCCCAAGGCGGGAGCCATCGTGTTCTCCCTGCCCGTGACCGATACGGCGGGTCTGCGGCTGCTGGACGAGGAGTAACGGTCTCGCCCTCTCAGGCGCTTCGCGCCAGCTCCCCCAAAGGGGGAGCCCTTGGCAGCCACATCAATCCCGCTGTTCTGATGGGAAGCAACCGCATCGGGTGGATTTTCTTGAAGTTTTCCTGTATTATAAGATTGTATGGGAGGTACTGCTATGAAATCTACTCGTCGCTGGCAGCAGCTTTTGCTGAACAGTCTGGCTATCATCCTGGGCAACGCACTGTATTCGCTGGCGGTGGCCCTGTTTCTGGAGCCCGCCGGGCTCATCACGGGCGGTGCCACCGGCATCGCGCTGGCCTTCGGGCGGCTGACGGGGCTCTCCGTTTCCGGTTTCCTCTTTCTCTTCAACATGGCCATGCTGGTGTGGGGCTGGGCGGTGCTGGGCAAGAAGTTCGCACTGAACACCCTTGCCAGCAGCGTGCTGAGCCCCGCCTTTCTGGGGCTGTTTGAGCGGCTGCTGGACGGCCGGGTGCTGACTGAGGATATCTTCCTCTGTACCATCTTCTCGGGTCTGGGCATCGGCGTTGCGCTGGGCATGGTCATCCGGGCGGGCGCTTCCACCGGCGGCATGGATATCCCTCCGCTGGTGCTGCAGAAATGGTTCCGCTGGCCGGTGTCCATCACCATGATGCTCTTTGATATCGCCATCCTGCTGGTGCAGGCGGCGTTCAGCCAGCCGGAGCAGGTGCTCTACGGCATCGTGCTGGTCATCACCCACACCATCGTCATGGACAAGATGCTGATGCTGGGCGACAGCCGCACCGAGGTCAAGATCATCAGCACCCGGTCGGATGAGATCCGCACCGCCATTCTGGCTGAGATCGACCGCGGCGTGACCGTGCTCCACGGCGAGGGCGGCTACACCGGCGAGCCCAGCGAGGTGCTGCTCAGCGTCATCTCCAACCGGGAGCTGCCCCGGCTGGAAAAGCTGGTCCATTCCATCGACCCCGCCTGTTTCCTCATCGTCAGCCGCGTGACCGAAGTCAGCGGCCGGGGCTTCTCAATGGAAAAGGAATACCAGTAAATCTTCTTGACAGTGTTTCTGCTATCTGCTATATTGATATCAGAATAACAAAGTCGATTTTGGGCTTTCGCACAGGGACTCCCCTGCCTTTTGGGGTTATCTGTACGAAGGCCCGTTTTACTACAGGAAAAAGGAGCCAACTATGAAAATCACTCAGATCCCCATGGGGACCCACAATGCCCAGCTGACCTGCTACCTGCAGGATCCCTGCACCGAAATGCCTGCTCTGGATCGCTGCCCTGCGATCCTGATCTTTCCGGGTGGAGCCTATGCCTTCTGCTCAGACCGGGAAGCCGATCCTGTAGCGCTGGCCTTCCTGAACGCAGGCTACAATGCCTTTGTGCTGCGGTACAGCGTCTCCCAGAACTGTCCGGTGGAGGAGGTCTATACCAATGCCTTTGCCGAGGCGCAGGAGGCCATGGACTACCTGCATCAGAACGCAGGTGACCTGCACATCGACCCGGAGCAGATCGCCGTGGTAGGCTTCTCTGCCGGCGGGCATCTTGCCGCCTCGGTGGGCACCATGGGCCGGGTCCGTCCCGCGGCCATGCTGCTGGGCTACGCTGTGTTCAGCGTCCCGGGCAAGGCGTTGGGCATGGAGCTGCCGGACCTGCTGCAGCAGGTGGATGACCAGACTCCCCCTGCCTTCCTTTTTGCCACTCAGGGCGACCATCTGGTGCCCGCCACACAGTCCCTGCAGTTTGCCACCCTGCTGGCTGAGCGGAAGATCCCCTATGAGATGCATATCTTTGCTTACGGCGACCACGGCTTCTCCACCGGCAGCCGCCACATCGCCAATCCCCAAAACCCGGAAAACCCGGAATCCGCAGTGTGGCAGGGCATGGCACTCGGCTTCCTGAACCACATTTTCAACCACGACGTGCTGGTACCCGCCCCGGAGGAAGTCAAGGAATTCTGTCTTGATATGAAGATCGGCACCCTGCTGGACACTCCTCAGTCCGCTGCCCTGATCCAGCAGCTGCTGCCGGAGCTGACCCAATATGTGCAGCAGGAGCCCGGCTCCCGGGGCATTTCGGTGAATGATCTGCAATTCTACAGCAACAAAATGTTCGATGAAGAAAAGCTGGCCGCACTGAACGAAGCTCTGGTAAAACTGAATTGAGGTAACACCACATGGAACGCTCTGAACTTCTTGCGCGGCTGGGATTTGCACCGCCGGAGGCCTGCCGAGTGCGGGTCATCATTGACACCGATGCAAAAAACGAGGGCGATGATGACTTTGCCATCCTGCACCATCTGCTTACTCCGCAATTTGATGTGCGTGGTATCTGTGCCACCCATTTCGAGGTCAAAACCACCCAAAGGGGTCTGCCGCCCCACAGCATGGAACGCAGTTACCAGGAGGTATGCCGCCTGCTGAACGCCGCACACATCGACGATGTTCCTGTTCTTCATGGTTGTACTGCCCCTCTCGCCTCCCCGGAGGATGCTCCCGACTGTGAAGCTGTCGAGTTTCTGATCCAGGAGGCTCTGCGGGATGACCCGGCTCCCCTGTACATTGCGGCCCAGGGCGCTATGACAAACATTGCCGCCGCCCTGAACCGTGCCCCGGAGATCGCGTCCCGCATGACGGTGCTCTGGAACGGCGGCGGCCCCTATCCCGCCGGACGACCGGAATTCAATGTTCAGCAAGACCCCATCGCCTGCCGTGTCCTGTTGGACAGCGCTGTCACGGTCTGGCAGATCCCACAGGATGTCTACGCCAGATTCGAGGTATCCCTTGCCGAATTGGCGCTTCGGGTACGGCCCTGCGGCGAAGTGGGAGCCTATCTATTTCAGCAGCTGATGGACGAGTACCCCTCCGAATACGATCCCCGCTTTCCTCTGCGCACCGGGGGCAATTGGACTTTGGGCGACAACACTACCGCCGCTGTCCTGCTGGAGAATGGATTCCGGGGGCACTGGACACTCCGCCCGGCCCCTGTGCTCCTGCCCAGCCTGACCTATGCTGAAGCTTCTGACCGCAAAACCATCCGTGTCTATCACGATCTGGATGTTCGTTTTGCACTGGAAGATTTTTATTCCAAGCTGGCGCTGTGCTACCCCAGATAAGGATCATACAAAACAACAGCCCCCTCGGGTCATAATAGCCTGAGGGGGCTGTTGCTCTGTAATTCAGCTGTTACAGCAGCGGTGCAATGACCTTGAGCAGCATTCCGGCGGCACGGAGCAGATACTGCTTCTGCCAGATGCTGGCCGAGGTATTTTCCACCGCGCGGCACTGCTCCAGCGTGTGCTGGAAATCCTGCTCGATGTCCCGGATGCAGGGGGCATCCACCATCCAGACGGCATCCTCAAAGTGATGGTACAGGCTGCGGTAGTCCAGATTGATGGTGCCCACCACCGCTTCCCTGCCGTCCACCACGAACACCTTTGCATGGACAAAACCAGGGCTCCACTCGCTGATCTTCACGCCCGAATCCAGCAGGGCCGAATAGTGGCTCTTTGCCAGTGCGTAGGGGAACCGCTTGTCCGGCTTTCCGGGCAGGATCAGGTGGACATCCACGCCCCGTTCAGCGGCAAATTTCAGGGCGGTCTCCAGTTCGCCGTCCAGGATAAGGTAGGGGGTCATAATGTGGATGTAATCCCTGGCCCGGTTGAGCAGGTCGATGTAGACCATCTCGCCCACCCGCTCGCCGTCCAGCGGGCAGTCCCCGTAGGGAGCCGCCACGCCCTTTGCATTTTCCGGCACCGGAATGGGCCGGGTCAGGAACTGCTCATATTCCGGCTCCTTCAGGATGCCCCACATCTGCAGAAACTGAGCCGTCAGCGAACGGACTGCCTCGCCCTCCAGCATCACGGCGGCATCCTTCCAGCGGCCATGCTTCTGGATGTGGTTGATGTACTCATCGGCAAGATTTACGCCGCCGGTAAAACCGACCCGCCCGTCAATGACAAGAATTTTCCGGTGGTCGCGGTAATTATAGTGAGTGGAGACGAACGGCTGCACCGGGCTGAACACCTTGCACTGGATGTTCAGCTTCTCCAGCAGCCGGGGGTAATTGCGGGGCAGGGTGGAGAACTCACAGGTGCCGTCGTACATCACCCGGACATCCACGCCCTGCAGCGCCTTGCGGGCCAGCACTTCCAGGATCTTACCCCACATCAGGCCCTCGTCGATGATGAAATACTCCACAAAGATATATTCTTCTGCCGTTTCCAGCTGGCGCAGCAGTTCTTCAAACTTTGCCTCGCCGCCGGGAAAATAGGTCATGGCGGTGTTCTGGTACACCGGAAAGCCGCCGCCCCGCCCATACAGGTACTTTGCCAGCGAGGCTGCGCCGGGTTCGAGCGCTTTCAGCTGCTCCACTGCCTTTTGGCTCTGCGGCAGCCAGCCGCGCAGCTGATCCTCCAGCTCCAGCAGCCGCTTGCGCAGGATGTTGTGCCCGAAATTGCTCTTGACATAGAAGAACATCGGAATGCCCACCACCGGCGCAATGGCAACCACCACCATCCAGGTGATCTTGGCGCTGTTGTCCATCTTGCTGTTGAGCAGGTAGATGACCATGGCCGATGTAACGACCACGCTGCCGCCGAAGTAATGTGGCCACAGGTTGCCGAACCACCGGAAGATGCTGAACAGCAGCCCCACCTGCAGCAGCAGGAGGATCAGCACCAGGCCAAAGCGGCTGAAGATGGCGTGGATCACACCCTTCTGCCCCTTTCTCAGCAGCCGCAGGCCGCCGTCCTCAAACTGATGAACATAGCCCTTGACGTTCTGTTTCAGTTTCTCTGTTTTCATGTTCCGCCTTTCTTATTTCCGCCGCAGGGTCACCGCATAGGAGTCCTGTGCCGCGTGGCAGCGTTCCACCAACTCCTTGGGCCGAGCGCAGACCCCGTGGTCATGCCACGGGTCATTGAACCAGTAGTTTTCCTCATCGTAGCCCACCAGCAGCAGGCAGTGCTCGTGGCACTTCCAGGCAAAGTCGGTGCCATCGGCCAGCAGCCAGTGATCCCGCTCCTCGGGCACCGGGGTAAAATCCAGCGTTGCCCAGAACACCACCGGCATTCCCTCGTCAATGAACCGGCACAGCTGCGCCGCGGTCTCGCCGCTCACGTCCAGCACCTCGAACCGGTCCGCCGCCCCTTCATGCTCCAACGCGCTCTGCAAGGCCTGCACGATGCAGGGGGCATAGCAGCCGTACCCGGTGTGGTCGTGGGGGTCGCCGGGGTAGACGAACATCGGGTCAGGCCCGTAGAGCCTGCCCTCCTGTTCCCAGTAGGGGGCGTGGGGCAGGTCGCGCTCAATGAACACATCCGGGTCAATGGGAATGCCCACGGCCTGCAGCAGCATCACGCTGCTGATGCTCTCGCAGCCGTTCACCCAGCGGGCAGTCTGGTCGATATACGGGGCCGAAACGATCTTTTTCATCAATTTTCCTCTTACTCTGTCAAAAACAGTGGTTTTGTGATATCATAAGCAGTGAGAAACAGGGGTGTTCCCCAACAATATATCTATTATAGCTTATTCTGACCGGTTTTTCTACCGGAATCGGCAGGCGGGAGGATTTTGGGACATGAACAATCTGATTATCGGCATCGCAGGCGGCTCGGGCAGCGGCAAGACCACGCTGGCTTACCGGCTCAAGGAGCGGTTCGGGGAGGACGAGGTGCGTCTGATCTCCCACGACAGCTACTACAAGCGCCACGATGAACTGCCCTTTGCAGAGCGCTGCAAGTTGAACTATGACCACCCGGACGCGTTCGACAACGACCTGCTCATCCAGCACCTGAAGGAGCTGAAGGCGGGCCGCGCCATCGACTGCCCCGTGTACGATTACGCCAACCACAACCGCAGCAGCGAGGTGCAGCATATTGAGCCTGCCCCCGTCCTCATCGTGGAGGGCATTCTGCCCCTGGCTGAGCCGGAGCTGTGCAGCCTGTTCGATTACAAGATCTATGTAGACACCGACGCGGACGAGCGGATCCTCCGCCGCATCCTGCGGGATGTCAAGGAGCGGGGCCGCTCTCTGGACAGTGTCATCGCCCAGTACCGCGCCACTGTCAAGCCCATGCACGAGGCTTTTGTGGAGCCCAGCAAGCGCAACGCCGATATCATCATCCCCAATGGCGGCGAAAACGGCCCCGCCATCGAAATGCTGGTCCACCATATCCGCAGCCTGATCCAGAAGGCAAATCTGCGCTGAACTTTCACCGCAGTTCCGTATGATACCAAAAAAGGGGTGGTTCCCGACCAGCAGAGTTCCCATAAAACAGTATTTGCAAAAGTTCCCTAAATGGGGAAGATTTGGCGTGACTTCGGTCATGCCTTTTCTTTTGCTTCCAGTTCATCCAGAGGGATGTACCCCAGCCCATCGTACTTGATATGGATGTGCTGCACCCGCTTTCCGCTGGACTTATCCGGGGCATCCACATAGATAGCCGACACCAGTTCACGGAGAGCATAGGGGGTGAGTTCTTCAATATGGACGTACTTGTGCGCTTTCTGGACGAACTTTTCAATATTCTCAATTTGCTGTTCCTGTACTTCGACTTCCTGTTGGAAAGAGAGGACGTCCTCTTCCAGCTGCTTCTGCTCGGCATCGTAACTCTGGCTCATCATGTCGAAGCGGGCATCGCTCAGCTTTCCACTGGCGTTGTCCTCGTAGATTTTCATGAACAGCCGTTTGAGATCTGCGATTCGCTTCTCATTTCGGGCAAGCTGCTTCTTCAGGAC
>ENA-OQJL01000817-OQJL01000817.1-human-gut-metagenome-genome-assembly--contig:-NODE-817-length-18069-cov-4.039684_pt1 | contig 18069 bp, 25 predicted proteins | sample MGYA00242604_ERZ504770 | MGnify/ENA primary metagenome ERZ504770 (study PRJEB26092, sample SAMD00036359) | human gut metagenome | host: Homo sapiens | study: EMG produced TPA metagenomics assembly of...
TGTCTCTTATTAAATCTGCAAGAAGAAATTGCATAGATATCTTTTCCTTGATTTTCTCTTTCTTTTTGCGATTATAAGCATATATCATGTCGTTGACTTCCTTGATTGAACTTCCCCAGAAAGTTTCTGCCGGAACATCGCACTCCAATGCATTGTAATACATTTCCGTTATATATTCAGATGTTAGATTTCTTCTGCATCCTCCATCTTTTCCTGAATCTCTTCCATCTGATTTTGCGTAAAAAAACCAGATACAGACAATATCGGCATTATAACGCTCGATAATAGTTTGATCTGGCTTCCACCATTTTCTACATATTCGTCATATAGATTTTGAACCTTTTTAAAATCTGTTTTGTGATGATACTTTTGCGCAGCTGCTTGGATTATCGTTAACATAATCGCCAGTGGCGGAATGTCGTCTGACGTGATCACTTGCAATAAATTCCTTCTGTATTTGTCTTCTAACTTGCAGATAGCACTTGTTGTTAATTTTAAGTGCAGTTCCTTTCCTTCTACAATTTCCCAAACCGCATATGGCTTTCTTACTTCTTTTTTCTCTTCGCTATCTTCTGTTTTCTTCGCTTCATCTTCTTTTACTTCGTCAAATCCTGATAAACTTTCCATATCTCATTTCTCCTTGTATTTTTATTTATTCCACCGGGTCTGTAACCTTCAATCCTGATTGCAAAGACATTGATACATTCAAATCAATCACTCCATTCACGCCTCCACCTGTTCTTTTTAACGCTACCTGCGCATCAAATTCCGTTGTGGTTCCGTCTTTGAGTGTTTCCTTGAAACTCAAAATTTCTTTATTTTTTTCAGCTTGTCTAAGCAATCGATACGGAGATTCTGTATCCGTATTAAAGTACTTAAACACATACGTCATATCTCCCGCATCGCCAATTCCATTTTCATATTGTTTTACTTCATCTTCTAAAGTTGTATTTTCGCTTTTTTCCGGTTCTACTCCCATTTCCGGAATTTCCTTTAACCCCTTTAGTTTTTTAAACTCTTCTTCGCCTTTCTTCTTGAACTCCAGTTTTGCTCCATTCGCCAACATCGCTATCAACCTCTCTTTCTTTAACGTCCTCCATTCCAGTACACCATTTCTGTATCAATATCAATGATTCCTTCATAACGCATTTGCTTATGCCTCATTCCAGATTGTTCTGAGATATCACTGCATCCAGTCCTTACGAGTCCTAACTCCGAAATCTTTTCATCTATCTTAATCGCGATTTTCGAAATGCTTTTATTATCCCAAATATCAATCCGGAATCGAACATAGCTTTTTTCTTCTTTGTCCGTTTTTTCATACACGGAATTTTCTTCTTCTGTGTACTGGATTGCAGGCATCCTTGCCCAATCATTCGGATATACATCCGATACATTGTCATTTACCTCTAATAATTTTGAATAAAATTTATCCTTTATATTGATCATATCGCATTTTTCGCTCCGTTCATTGTTTCCAGCTTTATCAAATGCTCAATTTTTTCTTTATTATTTGCAAACGCCGGATATAAAAATGGTTGAGCCGGTTGTCCAGTGCATTGATAAAATTTTCCATCTTTTGTATCAATCGAAAACCAATTGTATTTTTCCGCCAAATCAATATCTATTTGACTTTCATGTATCCACCAAGGACTATTCACATAAGAAGGTGTTACATTCGGAGATATTCCACTATGTTCTTGAGCTCCTTTTGGACCCGTTCCCAATTCCACATAAGGTCCATATTCTTCGTTGGTATAAACAACTCCTCTTGCTCCAGTGCCTATTTTTTCTGTTTTTGCAAAAATCCTATTTTTTAGGTTTCCTGTTTCCGTCGGTGCTAACATTTTTGCATTCGCTTGAACCATTTTCGTTGCGTTTGAAATACCTTTTACAAGACTATCTTGCATAGCTTTAGCTGAATCATTTAGCTGCCTACATAATTTATCCGTACCTCTTACACTCAAATTTTCTCTACCTCTATATAAATAGGCTGATACGGTTTTATAGAAATAATCTGATAATCCGGATCTTTTTCTTTTCCGGAATACAGGCAGATTCCATCGCCTTCACACAAAGAAAACCCATTGAATCGATAAATTATTTTTCCATCTTGCTCAATGATTTTGTATTTTCCTTCCACCTTGCAATTCTTAATATAATTTATTCGATTTCCATATTGTTCCACCTGTAATTTCCCGGAAGCCGGCCACACTTCCCCTTCTATCCGTTTCGCATCTCCATAAATGATCACTGGACTGCCTTCTCCATCTTTTTCAACAGTTTTATTTTTTAGATAAATCTGTTGCATCCTGCTTCTTCTCATGCGCACGACCGCCACACCTCACTAATCTGTATCGTTTTAAAATATCATATATATGCTTCGGCGCAGAATCAAAGCTATAACTTTCTCCCGCTTCGCTTCTACCTGTTTCTCCTTCTGTTCCCATTCTATTATATGATATTAATGCTAGATCTCTCTTGGGCTTTTCTAATGCAGGTATCATATACGTTCTGTTTGTGTATGCCAAAACAAACTCTTCAGCATCTTCCAAGAGCAACTCAATCAAATCAGTGCTACTTTCTCCGGTGAGTTTTTTCAATCTCGCAATACTTTCCTCACTTTGCATTAGTTCTCACCTTCTAAAATCTTTAAAAGTTCCTCTTTTTTCAAGGCATCACACCCCGGTACTCCTCTTTCTTTTGCAATCGCACGAAGATCTCCTACATTCATTTTCGAAAGATCGTTTTGTTCTCCTGTTTCATTTTCACAATGTTCTGTCTCTTCTTCGATTTGAATAATCTTTTTGATCTTCTCCTTATCGTCGTTTACGATATAGAGACCGGGTTCCTTTTTCGCCAATTTAATTACATCTCCGTTTAAACACTCTGTTAGGACTTTATTTTTTTTATTGTATATAAAAGACATTTCTACCCCTCCTTATTTTGAATTTGCTGTTAATACGGCAATACATTTACTTTGAAATACTTTCGCCCCATATACATGCAGTCCTTTTACCGCATCAGAAAATCGTTTCTCCGGTCTGTATGCCTCTGTTTCTAAGATCTGTTCTGCATACGATCCGGCTTCATTTGTTCCTGCGATAATCTTATATTTTGCTTTTTCTACGTTCGGCACATTATTAGATACATAAATTGTAAATCCCGCTGCCTGTCCAACTTCTCCGCCTTCCAAAATTGCTTTATTGTAATCCGTTCCACTTCCAACAAAGCGTTTATCTTTCAGGAGAAGTCCGTGGAACCATGCAGGAATTACCGCCCATCTTCCAACCGTTGTTACATTTGCTTCCGTAAGTTTTGTTCCTAAGTCAACTAGATGGTCATACGCATTATCTACCGTTATAACAATTGGAGATTCATCCGTTCCGATTTGATTATCTCCATGCACATTTACCGCAAGAAGATTTGCCGCAAATTGATCCACTACGTCATTCATTGCATACGCCGCGCGCTGCATTGCCGCATCCATAAGCTTCGGATTTGTTTGAGCGTTGTCCACATCGTCAACAGACATATTAAAATATTTCGCCTGATCAATCGTAAGTACCTGCTGCTCTCCACTCAAATCCTCCGGCGCATCAATATCTTCTCCTTTTGTGTAATTTTTTACTGTTACATCTCCGATCTGATTTACCTTTACCGTATCTCCATAATTTTTAATTTCCCCTTCATAATCTCTGTTTAATAAATTCAAATAAACATGTCTCTTGTCCAAATGTGCTAAAAGTCGCGCGCTCCAAATTGTTGGGATAAAATTTTTCACTGACATATTATATTACCTCTCTTTCTTATTTCCATTCTTTCATTGATTCGTTGATCGAATCCCAATTTTTATTAATTTCTGCTGGTGTCATCTTCGAAACCTGTTCCTTCGTAAACGCCACATTGCCATTTGCTCTCTTTGGTGGTTTTCCACCCTTTAATCGTTCTTCCACTGCTGCTTCCACTGCATTTTGAAATGCTTTTTCTATAGTTTCAATTGACTTGTTGCATGCATCGGCATCTGAATAGTCTAAAATCTCTGCAAGGCTTGCGGGAAGTTTCTTCTCCGATAATGTGTTTTTAGCCTCCGCCATCAATTCTTTTCTCGTGACTGCTGCTTCTCTCTCAGAGATTTCTTTTTCTTTTTTTTGCTGTAAATACTGTTCTTTTTGTTCCTTTGTCATGCGTGCAAGTTTTTCTGCTTCCGAAAGCTTATCATCAGTTAAACTTTCCCATTTCTCTTGCGCTTCTGAAACTGCTTTTTTTACTGCTTCTTTCATTCTTTTTTCAAATTCTTCTTTGTTTCCGTCTTTTTCGATGAAATCGTCGAACGACTGACCTTCTTCTCCTGTTCCGTCTGGTTTTTTCCCTTCATCGCTCTCTCCATCATCCGAGAAAAATTGCAGTGCTAACGGAAATCTTCTCTTTTCATTTTGCATAATTTAAACTCCTTTCGTTATTGTTTTCGCTATTTAACGGATAACTCCGAGACATTCCGACCACCTCCCACCTAATTTCTTTCATAAAAAGAACACCTACCATTTCTGATAGATGTTCTTTGTTTTTACATTCCCAATATTTCAAATTCCTGCCAAATATCTTTTAATAATTTTTCATTTACTCTATGGTTATTTACCATATCTTCTGCATTATCATAATACGTCCCTTCTCCATCCGGGCATTCCGCAATGAACGGAGTTCCATCCGTCGATATATTATATCGAATTCCGTACAGCCTAAACTCTATATCAAGCCCCATATCAACTGCATCCGTCAATTCTTTTAAACTCTCAAGCCTGTCTCCCAATTCCATCACCCTCTCTATAAAATATCAGCATTTGCTATTTTATCTCCTAATTTTAACGGCATATCATGCACCTCATCTCTTTTTACGCTCGAATCATTCAATTCTTTCCATCCATGTCTATGTGGCACAACTGGATGTTTTACTGCATTGCCATGATCCGTTAAGTCTATATCCAGTCTTGGCTTTCCCGTCTTTCCGTAATATCTTCTTTGAACTATTTTCCCATTTTCATATTTATCAAATATACTGTTCGGTGCGTTTTCAAATGGTACTTTATGAACTTCCCCGGAGCTTATGTTTTCTTGACATTTTTTCTGCCAATTTACATCTTTGTATGCTTCTTTCATTTCCTTCCAGGTTTCATTTTTATTATACTTCATATCTCGAAACTTAGCAAAAGATTCTAAATCTTTTTGATTTCCCAAAACTTCTTTATAAGATTTATATTGTTTTTTATCTGCAGATTCACCCTTTATCTTTTTCTCTACAGTCTTTGCTGCCTTTTTCCCTTTCACATATCTGTTATACCACTCACTCCACGTCATGTTCGCCGGTACAAAAATGTTTTCTCCAGTCTCTGGATCTCTCGCACGTGCTTTCATGGTTTTTAATACTTCTTCTGATATGTAAGCAATTGTAGTAGATCTACAAAACGGATGCATAGGCGGATAATTTGTTCCTACTAAAGCATCTTCAAGCCTGATGCGCATTTTATCCATATTTCTGCATATAGTCGATGTTTTTAAGTCCAGTGTCGCTACAAATATATATTCCTCTATCCCACACTCCTTATACGACTCAATTTCAAGTTGGCCAACAATATAAGCGCTTTCTGTCCTGACTAATCTTCTCGCCTGATAACTTCCAACTAAAAATTGATTTTCTAGCTCTCTTGCAACTTCCCTAAGTGGCTTTCCAGTCATAATCGAAACAGTCAATTGCTCTTTTAATTCCTGCGCAAGTCTATCTGTATTCTTCCAAATACGTTTTGAATAATTTTCTCCCGACCACTTTGCGTACAACGCTTTCGCAATCTTGTTTTCATCTATGTTTACGAATCGAAATCCTATTTCTGTATAGGACTGCAAATCAAACACCGACTTGTAATATGCCTCTATTCCTAAATCTGTGTAAAAGTTAGTCGAAATTATTTTTTCCTGTTGATATACAGAAAACATCATCGAATCAATTTCATCTTGCAGTTGTTTTAGTCTCCTTATTCTGAATTGATATGCAGGAGCTTCCAATTTGGCAAGAAGATCTTTTTTCTTTTTATTATCTTTTTCTGCTGCCAGTAACCTTTTCAGCTCTTCGATATCTTCTTTCTTTTTCATTCTTGACAAAAGATCTAAAGCTTCTTTCTCTGTAAGTTCATATTTATCTACATATTTATCAAAAATTTCTTCCGCTTTATAAATCAAATATCTGCTTGCTTTCGCATAAATATCTGCTATCTGTTTTGCGTTTTTCTCTGCCTCCTCCATATACTCAAACATTCTCTGAGATTTTCTTTTTTTCCAATAAGAAAGTGTTTTTTTATTCATCTATATCAGCATCTTCCTCTTCTTTCGGAATTGTATCTTCCGGAGCTGTATTTTCATTTACAGAAAATACTCTTCTTTGCGCTTCTACGTTATCTTCTTTTTCCTTCTTAACATTTTCCACTTCCGCATCCGGATCTTCCACAAATGGCAATAGCTGTATCAACGTCCTGGTGCTTACTTTTCCATCAAGATTTGCAATTATCTGTGCTGTTTCAACTAGATTTTTCGGTAACGCCCTACTGAATACAGGTATGATAGAATCGGACTCCATAGAAATCGCCTTTAATTCTAGGAAATTACAGAAAAGTCGTATTCGTTTTCTTAATCCCTTCCTGTAATATCGTTCTTTTATTTTTGTTACCATTTCCAGTCCAAGCAGTTTGTATTCCATTGCCACACCGGATGTATTTCCACTGAAATTTTCATCTGTCAGATTTGGAATATGACTAAATGTATAAATATCTTCTTTTATCGCTTTCCTAAGCGTTTCTGCACCTGTTTCATCCAATTGCCTCGTTAGGTACTCCGCTCGCGCATCCTGGTCCATTTCCAGTAATTTCTCAGACTTTAACTTCTTGTGCGCTTCTTTTGATTCATCTTCGGTATCTCCAAGCAGCGAACCATATATCACAAGTATCGCATCGATGAATTGTTCCTTATCATTCACCCTGTCCGCCATTAGCATATTGTATGCATCTATTAACCCGATTTGTTGTTCAAAATCTCCGATGTTGAACTTGTTGTTTTTGTACTCTGTGATCGGACACTCTCTCATATTGTGAGCAACGCCTTGTTCTTCCGGCATCGCTTGTTCTTCGCTGTAATCTGTCGAAAGCTCAAAATTATAGATTAAGTTTTCTGTGCATACAGTCGCTATGTATTTTTCTTCATTTGTCGCAGAATTTCTTCGAATGTAGTAATACACCCCGAATAATTCTTTTTGTTCGATGGAGTCATCCTGTACAATAAACGTATTTTCCGATTCCAGGTTTCTCGTCATCAACTCCGACTTTCCTTCTGCTGCATATGTATAATCATAGGCAACTCCATATATTGACTGCATCAGAGCGTTATCATTGTCTGTGTCATCTACTTCAGCTACATCAAACGCTTTCATCAGTGCCTCTATATCATTTTCTCCTGTGTTGTTATATGTTATTGGATTTCCCATAAAATACCCCGATGCTGTATCGGTAATATCTTTCGCATGATTGCATACCGTTTTTGCATTCGGAGCATTATTTTCCCTCTCTTTATCCGATATCGCATGCTTTCCATCATAATATTCCTTATTCTTCCTTAATTGTGGAACTATATATTTGCGATGTTTACTGATTAATTGTACAATCAACCTTTTATCAAGATTTTCTTCGTCGTATTTATCTCTTGGATAAGTAAGGCTACAAAGCATATTTTTCTCCTCTCTACTGGAATCCTAGTTTTTTCTTGTCTTTGACTCTTGCTTTTTGATTATTTAAAATCGTATAACAGAAATACCTTACGGCATCCATTGCATGATCCATTGTTTTTATCGGCTTGTCTTCTCCGCGTTCTGCTGCTTTTTTATCCCATGCATAGGAAGCAAATTCTTTTCTAGTATTCACACACGATTCAGAAAAAATAATTTTTTCTTGATTCAAAAGCATTCCCACAACACGAATACCGTCTTCTACATCATTTTTTGCTTTAATGACTGAAAATCCAGCTTTTCTTAACGAAGCGATGAAAGATGCAGCTGACGGGTCTACGATTACTGCTTTTATTTCCGTTCCGTCCAAAAACTCTTTAAAATCCTCTACATACTGATTATCTGTCTTCTGTTCTTCTTTTTCTCTTCCGGAATAGTAGTACTCTCGGATACAATACCATTTCCCGTCTATTCCTTTATTCCACAAAAGAAAAACTGTTGCATTTTGTGTACCGTAATCTACGCTTACGTATCTTCCGGAATTAGTTAAACTTCTGAAAAATTGCAATATATTCTGCACATGTTTCTCTTCTGAAAACATGTCGTAAATAATTCCTTCGGCAACAGCCCACAATCCACGTATATACCGCTTGTAAAATACACCAGTATACATCGAACGGTATCTTTCTTTTACTTTCTCACTTAGACTCAAATTATCATCCATAGTGAAGTGTATATATAATAAATTTTTTAGAACAATATTCTTCTTTTTTAATTCTTCCGCTTTTTTCTTTCCTAAAAAATCAACACTCTTATCAATCCAATTTACTTTAAACCAGTGATATGGACCATCCGGATTGCAGTTAAACCAAAACTTAGATCCATCCACCGAACATCTTCCGGTAGCTTGATTTACAAAACTTTCCGGCATCAACGCTACTTCATCAAAAAAACAGCCTGCAAGAGTGATACCTTGTATCAAGTCTTGTGACCGTTCGTCTTTTCCACCAAATATATAAAAATAGTTTTCTATTCCATTTTTAGATACTACAATCAGATTGTCCGATCTGTGGTCCACTACTCCATAACCTCTGCTTTTCAGCATTAGTTTTAACCAAAACAGTACATTTCTCCTGAATGAACCAATCGTTTTTCCGCACATTCCGAAGTTTTGCCCGGAAAAAGTGGTCATCGCCCACATTACATAAGACAAAGACATGCTGACTGTTTTCCCCGATCTGATTGCCCCGTCCGCTATTATGCCATCTCTATCTTTTACCGGAGATGTCGGAAGCCACCAGGTTAACACCTGTTTCTGCTTTTTCGAAAAAGGCTGAAACTTAAATATTTGTTTTGAAATCGCTTTTCTTCTGCTTTTCATTTCGGATATTTTTCGCTTTAACGCTTTAGTTCTATTCGTCATAATCACCCCAAACATCCGTCGCTGTTTTATTCATTGCCTCAATAAATCCGTCGTCTTCCTTATCGTCAGTTTGTCCATCTTGTTTCAAGAGTTCTAATTCGAATTTCATTGTTTCCAACTCTAATCGTGCATCATCATATCCAATTTTATGCAACGAATCAATTGCCTTCTGTTTTCTTGCTTGGACTCTAGTTAATGCATCTTCTATCATCTGTATCTGAACTAAAACACTTTCATATTCCTTTAAATCCGTATATTCCCCTCTTTTTTCCCCTTTTGTATACTTCGTCATTGTCATTCCTGATCGTGCAGTATCATTTTCACTTTCCTCTTTCAGTATCTGTATTCTCTTCAACATTCGATATTCTCTCACTGTCAAGAGTTGTATTTCTTGCAGGAGTAGTTTTTCTTTTTCCAGCGCAACTCCATCAATCAAATCTTTTTCCTTCAGGCTTAAAGTATCAAAAAAAATCGACTCAAATTCTCCAGTTTTTAACGCATTTTTATTATTTGTCGGCGCTGCTCCTCCTCGGTTTCCTGCTGCATTCTTGTTTCCTGGTTGTCCTCCCTTTTGATTGGTAACGTTACTATTTGTATTTGGTAACGTTACCTTATCCCACTTGTCTTGATTTTTCCACTTTCGTATCTGTTCTTCTGATACCTGCAGTTCTTCCGCAATGTCTTTAAGTAAGCGTGTTTGCCCGCTCTCAATCCACATTTTTTTTGCTTTATCTCGGTTCGGACTTCTTGGTCTCGCCAAGCCCTACCACCTCTCATTCGTGTTTGTTTTTAAGTAATAAAAAGACACCCCGCAATCTGCAAGATGTCTCTCTATATAAAAATATGTTTATGAAATGTATGTTCGAGTTATTTCCAATTTCTCTGATTACCATTTTATCACATTGCTTATTCTTTTCAAGTCCTGTTTATTCCATTTTTGTCCTATTTATTCCACTTTTTCAAATTTTTAATTTCACAAGTGCATTGCTATGTATTTTATGTACCCTACTTTTTTTCAGGTTCATTTTATCGTATATATCTTCCCAGTCTTCGTATAATTGCAAATAGCGTAAATCAAGAACTTTCACTTCGTTTGGATCCGAAAGTTTTTCTATTTTCTTCCGTATGTCCATTCTAATATCTAGTTCCTCATTCTTTAGATTCATATATGTTTCTTCCAATTCTTCCAGCTTTGCAGCATAATCGGATAAATCACTTTTACCTCCTGCTGCCTTTGGCATACCATCCTGTACGACAGAAGGACAGATTTTAGATAAGCGATATTCATTTACGTCCAATCCCGCTCTCTCTGCTTTTTCACGGATTCTCTTATATGACCACAAATATTCTTTCTTTTTCTCATTCTCCTTTTTTATTTGTTCCTTGTCCACCGGCACCACCTCCCTTATGTATTTTCCTGATGTAATCCATTACCTCGATACTCTGATATGTTTCGTGCTGCATGTGCCACTTTGCAGTTTCACTCGGTCCTCGCTTTATAATATCATCAAAGGTATTTTCTTCGTCCAGCTTTGCTTGTTTCCGTGTTCTTCCATAGCTCAAATTATCACTTCCCTTCAAATTTTATATTTTTTTAAACCGCGTTAGTTTTTTCAAGTTCGCGTGTATTTATAGTAGAGGAGCCTATAATACTGTGAGGTCGGAGCAACGGCACTTAAGACCGTGCTCCGCTGTCCTCTATATTATCCAAACGCTATTTGTCCGCTCTCTTGCATTTTCACAATCGGTATCGGTGTCCGCTCTCCAACTTTTAAATAACTACAGTTTGTTTCCACAAGTTTCTGTGCCATGATCGGCACTACACTATTTCCAATTCTAGCAACTTGTTTTGCTACCGGGTAACGATTCCACTTATAATCCCGGTCAATGATATAGTCTCTTGGAAATCCTTGCATAAGTTTTAGCTCCTCTGGCTTTAGCATTCGAAGAAAAATATCTTTAATGATGTATTTTTCTCCATCAATATTTAAAATTACATTAACTAAACCGAATCTATCTTTCGTTGTAATTGTTGCAAGAGGTTCTCTTAAATCTTGTCCGCATCCCGTACCGTAATACTTAATAAGGAACGCAGATACTAAGCCGAAATGCCCAGGCGATGTAGTAATAGTATGTAATGGTTCATCACATCCTTGCCCGATTCCAGTTTTGTAATATTTTGTGATAAACGCTGTCACTAAACCATATCTATTACTCGTATCTATTGTTCTGATAGGCTCTGTTAAGAATTGGCCTCTTGATTCTCCGGCTTTCTGCTCGCCATGATACTGTACTAGAAATGCAATAGCATCTTTATTTTTTACAATATATGGATTAGGATTTTCAATGATATATTTTCTTATCCCATTCGCTATTCTTTTCTGCGTAGCTTCCGCCAATGGCTTCTTGCGACCAAATATGGATTTCCCAAGGTCAGACCAATCAATTAATTTTCCGCATTCTACATATTTTGGTTCTTTATCTTTAAAATGTGTTTGCTTTGGCCACATAATATCTTTTCCATCTCTCCTAAAGACTGCATACCATCGTTTTCTTGTTGTTGGCGCTCCGTAATCCGCTGCAACCAATTCTCTACTATCAAAGATATAACCAAGACTTTTCATAGCCGTAATGAACTTCTTATAATCTTCCCCACGCCGTTCCTTAATCGGATGCCCGTTTTCATCCAAAGGTCCCCACTGCTGGATTTCTTCTACATTTTCCATGATGATCACATCTGGTAAAATTGCCTTCGCGTGCTTGTATACCGCCCAGGGGAGAATCCTTAATCCTCTTTCTCTCGGTTTCCCTCCCTTCGCCTTACTGTGACTTGTACAATCCGGACTCGCCCACATCAGAGCTACTCGTTTGCCGTGTACATATTTTTTCAGGTCAACCTTAAAAATATCTTCCGTGAGATGCAGTGTATCCGGATGATTGGTCTTGTGCATCAAAATTGCATCCGGATCGTGATTAATCGCAATGTCCACTTGTCTTCCAAGCGCCATCTCTATTCCTACACTCGCTCCGCCTCCACCAGCAAAGCAGTCAACTATTAACTCCTCCATCGTTTCATCCTCCTACTCCACTTTCACAAATCTTTAAAACTTCATTCACATTCTTTCTATCTTTTCATCACAGGATCATCACTCCAATCTAATCTCTGTCCACATTCATCACAAAATGATTGCCAAGAAACATCTTTACACCCACATACTGGACATTCGTATATCGGGGTAAACTTCGCTCCATTTTTAATCGGTTTCTTCGCCGTATCACGTTCTTTTAGCTGCTGCACCTGCTCTGGAGTTAATCCGGTATCTTCGTACTTTTTCAACCGCATATTTGCTTTTTCTTGCCATTTGCAAATTCCATATCTGCACGAGTCATTACACTCATTATTTTTATAATTACAAGCCGCGGTCTCATTTCCTCTTATAATTATTGTTTCTTTTCTTGTTAATCTGCTCATGCTCTATACCTTTCCTTCCCGTATTTCTACAATCTTCTTAAATCGCTCCCTGTTCCCCATATTCCGACTATTCTGATTCACCATACAGCATACCTCTGTCCATTCTGCTGCGAATTTCTCATAGTCTTCGAGGGAGTCGAATCTGTTTTTAATCAATTCTGCGTGTATCATCCTAATCTCCCAAGCATTTCCGCTTTCTTCTGCTCTGCCAGCAACTCTCTTACAGATTCCTCTGGGAATTCCACTTCGTAACAATTCTCTTTCAGCCTGCTTATGATCCGCTCGTCATATTTGCTCTCACAGAGTTTCTCGTTGCTAGTAAAAATCGTCACTTTTTTACGGACATAACGCTCATTCAAAATTTGATAAAATTTTTCATTCACCCAGTCCGATATTTTCTCTGTTCCAAAATCATCAACAACCAAAATTTCTGTAAGGCATAACTGATCTATCAGTCTACTCTCTGTGTAATCGCTCCCCTCATGCCACGTGTCCTTTATCTCTTTCAGGATTGCAGAAGATACAGCAAACTTTATCTGTTTCCCACGTGCAATCAGTTCATTTGCAATCCCTGCCGCCATTCTCGTCTTTCCGGAACCTTTCGCGTGCGATACAAGATACAATCCCATTCCAGCAGCTTCCATCTCCTCAAAATTCGAAAGATACCTTTTCACGATATTACAAGCAAGATTAATCTTCGCTACGCTCTCCGGCCCTCTGTAGATGTCTGCCCGAAATGTTTTAAGCGTAAGCTCCCGGAACAGTTCCGGTATGTTCGCAAATCTCAGACGGCTCTCTGCGATTTCTTTCGCCCGGCACTCACACTCTTTTGCAAACCACAAGCCATCTTTCTTGTACGGTATCCATCCCATACCGCCACACTTCGGACACTTAGAATCCTGAGAACTCTCTCCCAAGTCCTGCTTCAATTCCGAGTTCTGTGAGGCTTTTCTCATCTCTTCCAGTTTCTCGTCCAGTGTCATATCTTTCTCCTTTCTGCCCTTTGTCGTCATAATTTCCATCCAGCACCTTTGCCATGTTACCGTCCATGATCAGCCAGTCGAATGTGGCGGACCAGTTCCGGTTGTTCTGCCCTTTCAGGAAGCTGCTACTCTCAGCCTTTTCAAACAAAACACGGAAATCATCAACTGTATATCCTGTATTCATTCTTGCACGGACGGCCTTTTTCCGCCTCTCAGACATGGTCTTCAATGTCGGGTAAGATACACAGATGCTGTTGTACAAGTCGGAAATCGCCGCAAAGTCGATTTTTTCTTTAGATACGTTAGTATCTTTCTTTTTATTTTTAGTTTCTGTTTTATATTTATCTATGTCTACGGTTTCTGCTACTTGTTGTACTACCGTTTCTACTTCGCTTTTTACTACCGTTTCTACTTCGCTTTTTACTACGTTTTTGAAAGTGAAAGGTATTAATCTGTATTTGTTCGGGCTTCCTTTTTTGCCCTTTTGGTATTCGATTAAACCAGCTTTTAGGAGATCGTCTCGCACCTTTATAAAGGTTGCCTCACGACTCATTTGCATGGCTGCCATCAATCTCAGGTTATCTACTGCAACCCACTCAGGCCAGTTACACTTATTAGCCTGGTACATTAATCTGTACCACAGGAGTTGGGCGTCTCTGGTCAAGTAGTTATTTTCGAGCCATCGTTCGAAGGCGATAATCTCAGCTAAGTAATTCAAGCCCTTATCACCCCTTTCTCCTCCGACTAAACCAATTGTGTAGCTGGAGGTATTTTGGCTTACGTTTTGTGATATATATTTTATAAGATAAGTGCCTAATCTATTTCTTCGATTGAGACTTCAATCCTTGGCGTTCCATCTGTATAAAAGAACTCATGTGTCGTGTTCTTTACATACCTTGGATCATCATCTTTAATTACTCCACATTTTTGGAGTGCATCTTCAATTACTTTATCTGCAAAGCTGAAAATATTCATATAGTCTCGTTTTTGACCCTTCTGCGGTTCGTAAAACTTATAATGCAAAATCACAGGTTTCTCGGTCTTCCATCGTTTTAGCCCTCTTCTGATTGCATTACAGGCTATCATTTCATATTCCGCTTTCATTCTGCCACCTTTTCTCGGATTTGTTCCGAGTGCTGCTATGTACTCATTTAAACCAGGGAATGTCTTTTCTTTGAAATAGTTCCCTTTTATCGAAAATGTCTTCATCATAAGAATGACCTTCCATATCTTTTCCGGAACTCCTCTCTTGTCCCTAACTGACTTTCAAAAAGCAATTGTCCTGCTATTTTTGAAAGCTTACACGCCATACTGTTACCGTGTATCTTCTCTGTATTCCGGTTCATCGTATGGCAGTTACTGCAAATCGGTATCACAAGACCATCTTCCTCTGCTTTCTGACGGTCACTTCCAAATACAAGATGGTGCTTCTCGTTTGTAGGTCTGCCGCAAAAGATGCAATTATCCATGTATTCTGTAATCTGAGCTTTTTTCTTTGCCATCCTACTCAACTCCCAACAATTCATCTGGCCAGATTGGTTTTGTAAGTACCTTCGTATGCTTGCACCAGTCGCAATTCTCGCATCTGATCGGGTCTATTTCTCCGTTTTTCAGCATCAAAATATTTCCTGTGTTTTTCTCAACCTCTGCAAGTCTATCGTCCATCATCTGCTGAGGAATCTGTATGATTTCAATGTCTGTTTCTTTTTCTTTAGATGCGGCTGCAATAAAAAACGGAAGTCTCTTTCCTGTGTTCCTATACACAACTTCCTGATATACTGCTGCTTGAATGTCGTATCCCCAGTAACTTACAAAATGCATATGACCGAAGTCTTTTACATAATTCAGTTCCCGGATGGACTTCATCACTTTTAAATCAACGATACAGACATCTTTTACATAGCTATCAAGTTTCACTTTCCAATCTGCACCGAACATTTCCGCAGTCATAATGACCTGCTTTTCGCCACTCAGGAACTTCATAAAATACTCATCACGCTCGATTCGATTAATAATTTCCTCTGCTTTTTTATATTCCGCTCTTAATGTACCTGCTTTTGTAAATACTTCCGGATTCTGTGCTTTGAACAGATCCAGTGTTCCCTCAAAATGTGCATCCACGTAAGAGCCTACCATCAATGCAGTGGTTTTCTCTGTCTCCCACAGTCCATTTAATTTCGCAAGTGCCTGTTCCTCACAAGCTTGTTTGCCAAGTGTTCCACAAAAGTCTTTGTATTGGGAAACAGACAGAAACTGCCTGTTTACCTCCATACTGTAATAATTTTCATTCGTCAATATCATCCAAAAATCTCCTCCGCTTCTCTCATTGTTTCTTCATCGATCATTACTTCATCGTGTGCTGCGAATGGATCCATTGTCTCTGTTTTTTCGTTTCCGACAATGTCTTCCACTTCTCCTTCAACACGCGCTCCCATTAATGCGTTCGGAATATAGAGCCTTGCGAAAAATGCAGCTGCTCTGTAAGCGAGCATCATCTCTGGCATAGACTGCCACTTTGATGTCTCGTTGCCGTATCGGTCTTTTTTACTGTACCACCACTCGTCTTTCGCCATCTGAATTGTAACTTCCGGACCTTTTATTTTTTCTCCTGTTTCTCTGTCTTCCGCTTCGACTCTGCATCCCCATGTATCTGTATTCGGTGTTCCGAAATACACTGGGCGCACCTTGTGAAACTCCTTAGACGCTTTTATCATGCTCATGCATGTTTGACCGGACCATGACGGCTTCCCTTTCACAACATATAGCCCTTGCATTACCATCAAAGGAGATACTCCCATTCTGTTTGCAATATCAATCGCGATCATGCAATCTTCTGGTTTCCCTTGGTAATTCTGCGGTACCAATTGCGATTTCGCGAATGTCTGTCCAATCTTATACAGATTGTTGAAATCCTCACCGTTCGAAAACGGATTTGAAACTTCATACCTATTCTCTTTTACTACGATATCTTCCATGTTTGCTCCTCCTACAATTCAATTACAGTCAATTCCTCATCATCTGTTGTACGTGTTGCAATAAACTGCAGTCCCTTGTCTTTACACTTCTGATACAACTGCTCTCTAAGATTCGTAGACATCTTCTCCACTCCATCAATTAAGATGATCTGCAGACCGTTTGGTTTTTGTAATGCCACATCAATACACAAATCTAACTTTTCTCCATCTGATAAGTTGCTGATTGGCAGACCGTGAATCAACGGAATCCCATCTACCACGCTAAGCCCTGCAATCGGGATTGTTGCCGTGGAAAGAATTTCTCCCGGAAGTGTTCTTGCCTTTTCAATCTTATCTGTAAGCTCCTTTGATTCCGCACATAACTCTCTGACTTCATCTTGCAGCTCTGACATTCTTCTGTACTCGTTTATATGACCTTTCATCTGCTCTGCATACTCTGCCTGTTCCTGCAGATCCTCATAACTTTTAAGTTCTTTTTCTGCATACTCTCTATACTGTTCTACCTCTGCATCATACTTTGCCACATTCGCCTTGTAGGTTTGATGTACAACTTCCTGCTTGTCCAATTTCTTTTCTGTCATTCCGTCAAGCTCTGCATTATTTGCTCTCAACCTTGCCTGCAATTGCTCGTTTTCTTTCAGAAGACGCTCTCTTTCCGCTTGGAACTCACGTTCTATTGCCGCCAATCCAATCTCTCTGTCTGCTTCGAACTTCCTTACCTTATTGTCTCTGCTTTCCAAAAGCCGCTTTGCCTTTTCAATTTCCTCGTTTGCTTTACGAATAGATTCAATCTGTCGATAAATCTCTCCAACATTTTCACTCTCCCATTTTTCCACATCGTATCCAGCTGGAATTGTATCTGCAATCTCTTCGATAAACGCTCTCTTATTGCGGATATCACGGTCAATATCCCTCCTATGCTGGTAATAATCTCCTTTTTCTGACTGGATATCATTCAGCACCTGCAGAATATTCTGATCGTAAGATACCCAGCTTGGGAGCTCACCAAACCATCCTTTAATCGTATCGAGGCTCCAATCATACTCAATCATGTCCAAAATGATTGCATTCTGCTTTTTCTCGTCCATACTCATAAATTCTACTGGTGATAACTGCAATGGCGAAAAAATATCCTTTAAAAATGTCTCAGGACTTCCAATCTCATGTCCGTCCTTTTTGATGCTTTTATAATCTGCTTGATTGGTTCTTGCTTTCCGGTTAATGCGGATGCCATTATCCGTTTCAATCAGAATCTCACCCTCTGTTTCTCCATTTCTCACTATGTATTTTCGGTCTGACTTATTTGTAAGCGCATACCGAATCGCATCTATTACCGATGTCTTTCCGGCTCCGTTCGTACCTATCAACTCTAATGATTTTCCGTCTGCCTCATATTCACTGATGCCGAACAGATTTTTGATTTTTATCTTTGTAATTCTCATTGGCCTCTCCTC
>ENA-OQJL01000850-OQJL01000850.1-human-gut-metagenome-genome-assembly--contig:-NODE-850-length-17428-cov-4.550689_pt1 | contig 17428 bp, 7 predicted proteins | sample MGYA00242604_ERZ504770 | MGnify/ENA primary metagenome ERZ504770 (study PRJEB26092, sample SAMD00036359) | human gut metagenome | host: Homo sapiens | study: EMG produced TPA metagenomics assembly of...
ATCGTTTTGCGGACTTACTGCCTGCAAAACCGGAACAAAAAAAGGAGGAAATATGGACAACGAAACGTTGGTAAAGATTGAAACAACCTTGGGAGACATCAAGGTTAAGTTGTATAATGAGACGCCGAAACATCGTGATAATTTCATTAAGCTGGCAGAAGACGGCGTTTATGAAGGAACGCTATTCCACCGTGTTATCAAAGACTTTATGATTCAGGCAGGTGACCCGGATTCAAAGAATGCACCGAAAGGAAAGATGCTGGGTGCAGGAGATGTGGGTTACACCCTTCCGGCCGAATTTGTTTATCCGAAGTATTTTCACAAAAAAGGCGCTTTGTCTGCTGCCCGTCAGGGAGACAATGTAAATCCGAAGAAAGAATCATCCGGTTGCCAGTTCTACATTGTGACAGGCAAGGTGTACAACGACTCTACATTGCTGGGCATGGAAAGCCAGATGAATGAGAATAAGATCAATGTTATTTTCAATACGTTGGCTCAGAAGCACATGAAAGAAATCTATAAGATGCGGAAGGAAAACGATGAAAACGGTTTGTATGAATTGCAGGAGAAGCTTTTTGCAGAGGCGGAAGCGGAAGCTGCCAAGCAACCGGAATTTCACTTTACGCCGGAACAGATCGAAGCTTATACGACTGTAGGAGGTACTCCTCATCTGGACGGTGAGTATACGGTTTTCGGTGAAGTAATCGAAGGCATGGACATCGTGGATAAGATTCAGCAGGTGAAAACCGACCGTAGCGACCGCCCCGAAGAGGACGTGAAGATTGTAAAAGTAGAAGTACTGGATTAAGTAGAATGAAGATTAACAGGCATATTTTGGACAATGGGTTACGTCTGGTACATTCGCAGGACGAAAGTACGCAGATGGTAGCTCTTAATGTATTATATAATGTGGGAGCCCGCGACGAACATCCCGAGCATACAGGCTTTGCTCATTTGTTCGAACACCTGATGTTCGGAGGTTCGGTGAACATTCCCGATTATGATATGCCGCTGCAACTGGCAGGCGGCGAGAATAATGCCTGGACCAATAATGACATAACCAATTACTACCTCACTGTACCCCGGCAGAATGTAGAGACCGGCTTTTGGCTGGAATCCGACCGTATGCTGAGCCTTGATTTCAGTGAACGGAGTCTGGAAGTACAGCGTGGAGTAGTAATGGAAGAATTCAAGCAGCGTTGCCTGAACCAGCCTTACGGAGACGTCGGTCATCTTTTGCGTCCTCTGGCATATCGGGCGCATACTTATCAGTGGCCTACCATCGGAAAAGATTTGTCGCACATAGCCAATGCGACGCTGGAAGAGGTGAAAGCATTCTTCTTCCGTTTTTATGCGCCGAACAATGCAGTGCTCGCCGTAACGGGAAATATCTCTTTTGAGGAAGCAGTTGCATTGACGGAAAAATGGTTCGGTCCCATCCCTCGCAGGGAGGTTCCTCAACGGAATCTGCCGCAGGAACCGGAGCAGACAGAAGAACGACGGTTGACAGTAGAGCGTAACGTACCCCTTGATTCACTATTCATGGCGTATCATATGTGCAGTCATGATCATCCGGATTATTACGCTTTTGATATATTGTCGGATTTGTTGAGCAACGGACGTTCCAGTCGTCTGAATCAACGCCTGGTACAGCAAAAACAACTGTTTTCGAGTATTGACGCTTATATTTCCGGTAGTGTGGATGCCGGATTGTTCCATATCTCGGGCAAACCCGCGGCAGGTGTTTCGCTGGAACAGGCGGAAGCGGCCGTACGTGAAGAACTGGAACGTTTGCAGCAAGAACCTGTTGACGAACAGGAACTGGAAAAAGTGAAGAATAAATTCGAATCGACGCAGATATTCGGCAATATCAATTATTTGAATGTCGCTACCAATCTTGCTTGGTTTGAACTGTTGGGCAGGGCGGAAGATATGGAAAAGGAGGTAGAGCGTTATCGCGCTGTTACTGCCGGACAATTGCAAAAGGTAGCTCAGTCTGCTTTCAGGAAGGAGAATGGAGTGATACTTTATTATAAGAAACAAATATCCTGACTTCTCCTTACCGGCGGGATATTTATTGGAGGCAACGGCAGGATGCGGAGTTGCCGGAATATGCGATTAACTACGGAAAAATAAATGAGAAATATCTATAGTATATATAAGGAGCATTACAAAGCACTGATTTCTCTCGGATTGCCCATTGTAATCGGGCAAATAGGAGTTATTGTGCTGGGGTTTGCCGATACGTTGATGATCGGTCATCATAGTACGATAGAACTGGGTGCTGCTTCCTTCGTCAATAATGTATTCAATCTGGTGATTATTTTCAGTACAGGCTTCTCGTACGGGCTGACTCCTATCGTGGGAGGTTTGTATGGAACTCATCAGTATGCTTCGGCGGGGCAGGCGTTGCGTAACAGCCTGCTGGCAAATTTGTTGGTGGCATTCTTGCTTACCATCGGTATGACTGTCCTTTATTTTAATGTGGGAAATCTGGGACAGCCGGAAGAACTTATTCCCCTGATAAAACCTTATTATCTGGTTCTGCTGGCTTCGCTCGTCTTTGTGATGCTGTTCAATGGCTTCAAGCAGTTTACGGATGGAATTACGGATACTAAGACCGCTATGTGGATATTGCTCGGCGGAAATGTGCTGAATATTATCGGCAATTATATCCTGATATACGGAAAGCTGGGCTTGCCGGAAATGGGCTTGCTGGGAGCAGGTATCAGTACGCTGTTCTCGCGTATCATGATGGTAGTCGTATTTATCATAGTCTTTATGCGGAGTCCGCGTTTTCTTCGTTTTAAGCTCGGCTTCTATCGTCTGGGATGGTCGAAGGCTATATTCGGACGATTGAATTCGCTGGGTTGGCCGATTGCTTTTCAGATGGGAATGGAGACAGCTTCGTTCAGTCTGAGTGCGGTGATGATTGGCTGGCTGGGTACCATTGCGCTGGCTTCTCATCAGGTCATGCTGGCTATTTCTCAGTTTACGTTTATGATGTATTACGGGATGGGAGCAGCTGTGGCTGTCCGTGTGAGTAACTTTAACGGGCAGGGCGATATACTCAATGTACGTCGTTCGGCTTATGCCGGTTTTCATTTGATGATGGCGTTGGGTGTTGTGCTTTCTTCCATCGTATTCCTCTGCCGCAATTATCTGGGAGGTTGGTTTACCGATAGTACCGAAGTGGCGGCTATGGTAACTTCGCTTATCCTTCCGTTCCTTGTATATCAGTTTGGAGATGGATTGCAGATAACCTTTGCCAATGCCTTGCGTGGAATCTCAGATGTAAAACTGATGATGCTGATTGCCTTCATTGCTTATTTCCTTATTTCGCTTCCGGTCGGCTATTTTTGCGGATTCGTGTTGGAGTGGGGGATCATAGGTGTCTGGATGGCATTTCCTTTTGGGTTGACCAGTGCCGGTCTGATGTTATGGTGGCGTTTCCATCACAAGACGAAACTACCGCCTTCCATTCAAAATTCATAATTTAAAATCTTAATTGCCTATGGCTTCCTTTCGCTCCACCAAACTGAAAATAACCATCGGCTATATATTGCTGCTGGCGATTCTTCTTTTTTCTCTGGTGTTTGTGCATCAGGAGATGGAGACGCTGTCGGCTGCGGACGATCAGCAGAATCTGCGGACAGACAGTCTGCTGAGTCTTCTCCATGAGAAAGATCAGAATACCCTTCAGATGCTGCGGGTGCTGAGCGAGGCGAATGATAGCTTGCTTTCCGCCTCGGAGATTGAAGAAATCATATCAGAACAGCAGGACTCGGTGATTACTCAGCAACGGGTACAACACCGGGTTATTACCAAACGCGATTCTCTGATCACTACCCCGAAGAAGAAAGGCTTCTTCAAACGATTGGGGGAAGTGTTCGCGCCTTCTAAGAAAGATACTGCCGTGCTGGTCAATACTTCTCTGGAAATTGCCACCGATACGATATTGGAACCTGTCAAGTCGGCGGACTCCCTTCAGCATAAGATTCGCATGGCTACCGAAGAGAAACGGTTGCAGCGGAGGCGAACGATCCGGCGTACCAGTACGAGGTATCAGCGGATGAATACACAGCTGACCGCAAGAATGGATAGTCTGATAAAAGGATACGAGGAGGAAATGTCTGCGCGTGCCCGTCAGGATGCGGAACTTCAGCAAGAGGTGCGGATGCGTTCGGCTAATATCATTGCCGGAATTGCCATTGGTGCCGTATTCTTATCCGCCTTTTTCCTGATCTTAATTATGCGGGATATTACTCGTAGCAACCGTTATCGGCGTCAGCTCGAAGAAGCGAATAAGCGGGCGGAAGACTTGCTTGTTGCCCGTGAGAAACTGATGCTTGCCATTACCCATGACTTTAAGGCGCCATTAGGCTCGATAATGGGATATACGGAACTCTTGTCCCGCCTGACCGAAGATGAACGGCAGCGATTCTATCTGGACAACATGAAAAGTTCTTCAGAGCATTTACTGAAGTTAGTAAGCGACTTGCTTGATTTCCACCGTCTTGACCTCAATAAAGCGGAAGTGAACCGGATTGTTTTTAATCCTGCTCAGCTGTTTGAAGAAATCCGTGTTTGCTTTGAACCTCTGACGGCGGCTAAAGGCTTGGTCTTGCAATGTCATATCGCTCCGGAATTGTCGGAGAAATATATCAGTGATCCTTTACGTATTCAGCAGATAGTGAATAATCTCTTGTCCAATGCGGTGAAATTCACTCAGCAGGGCAAGATCACATTAACTGTTGGTTATAACGCTTCGAAGCTGACAATAGCGGTTGCGGATACCGGCAAAGGGATGGCATCGGAAGACCGGGAACGCATCTTCCAGGAATTTACCCGCCTCCCCGGTGCGCAGGGAGAAGAAGGATTCGGACTGGGATTGTCCATTGTGCATAAGCTGGTTCTTCTGCTTGAAGGTACGATCGATGTACAAAGCACGTTAGGAAAAGGAAGTTGCTTTACTGTCGTGTTGCCACTCTTTCCGGTGGGCAAGTCAATAGTGGAAAATAAACCTTTCGGGAGCAGAATTAAGAAACCATCGAAAGATACGGATGTTTCTCCGGAAGAGACAGATGCCGTACCGGCCATGAAGGTGATCCGTGTGCTTCTGATTGATGATGATAAGATTCAGCTGAACCTGACTGCTGCCATGCTGAAACAGCACAACATCGATGCTGTTTGCTGCGAGCAGTTGGAAGAACTGATAGAGCAACTGCGCTCTTCGACGTTTGATGTACTGCTGACCGATATACAGATGCCTGCTATCAACGGTTTTGATCTGGTCAAATTATTGCGTGCCTCTAACATTCCGCAAGCCCGCAATATTCCTGTTATTGCTGTCACGGCACGTAGCGAAATGGATGAGAAGGCTTTGCATGAACATGGCTTTGCCGGATGCCTGCACAAACCTTTTACGGGGAAAGAATTGCTGGTAACTCTGAATGAAGGACAAATGTCAGCTGATGAGGCGCATATAACACATGATATGCAATTGATTGCAGATGCGCTGCCTGAAGATACTTTATTCAACTTTTCTGCACTGACTGCCTTCTCGGAAGATGATCCGGAAGCGGCGTGTTCTATTATCCGGACTTTTATCGAAGAGACCGGCAAGAATGCCGACCGGATGCAACAGGCATTAACTGACAGGGAGGTGGATGGAATAGCCGCTATGGCTCATAAACTCCTTCCGCTTTTCACCTTGATCGGAGCTTCTGAGTCTGTTGCTTCATTAAGATGGCTGGAGTCTTGCCGGGGGGAAGAATTCTCCGAAGAAATAGAAAAGACTACGTTGGAGACTTTGGAGGCGGTGCGTAAAGTTGTTCGTGCTGCTGAGGAGTATAGTTTCGGTTTACATTAAATCTCTCTCGGCAGCTCCTTTGGAACAGCCTATATAGTGCCATGCTTGTGCCACCCTGTTGGCACAGTTGTGCCAAAGGCATGTCACAGTCGTGCCACTGCGGTGGCACAAGCGTGCCAACGTAGTGGCACGGGCATAAGCTCGTAGCATAGTGAGAAGGTGCTGCCTTGACAAATATCTCACCTTCCGAATGAACGGAATGAACGGGATGAAATTGCGCTAAATGCAACCATAACCTCCGGCTTTTTCACATTTTAGCTTTTGGACAAACCTTTTTTCAAAGTAATTTGTTTACTTTGTATCACTTTTACACTGACACATCCTGCATGAAACGAAAATGGATAAGACGGGTGGGCTGGATATTGCTTACTCCTATAATACTTTTTGTAATACTGATGGTATTACTTTATATACCTCCTGTTCAGAATCTTTTGCGACGGGAGGTTACTGCGTATGCTTCTAAAGCAACCGGAATGCAGATTCAGGTGGAACGGATAGACCTTCGTTTTCCGCTTAATCTGCTGGTACGAGGGGTAGAGGTCATACAGCAGCCGGATACCTTATTGTCTTTGGAAAGCCTGAATGTCCGCGTACAGGCATGGCCATTGCTCAAAGGAAAAGTAGAAGTTGACGAGGTTACCTTAAGTCAGGTGGCGGTCAATTCTGCCAATCTGATAGAGGGGATGCAGATAAAAGGCGTTTTGGGACGCTTCTTTCTGCAAAGTCATGGAGTCGATTTATCGAACGAAACGGCAGTTGTCAATCGGACAGAGTTATCCGATACTCATATACAACTTCTGATGACTGATACCACGACCACTCCCAAAGATACGACGGCATCTGCTCCTGTGAACTGGAAGGTGAACCTTCATCAACTGAAGTTGAAGAATGTATCATTCGGTATGAAACTGCCTGCCGACTCCATGAAGATGGCGGCATACATAGGCGAAGCGACCATTGATGACGCCAAAGCGGATTTAAAGAACCAGTTTTATGGATTGAAGCAATTCCTTTTGTCGGGTGCCTCTGCCAGTTATGACACTGGAGAGGCCCAACCGTCGGAAGGTTTTGACGCCTCTCATATGGCAGTCCGGAATATCCGCATCGGATTGGACTCTCTGCTCTACGAAGGCAGAAATATGAACGCTGTGATTCGTGAAATAACGATGGAAGAGCGTTCGGGACTGAGTATTACTTCACTGACAGGGCGGCTCTTTTCGAATGATTCTATCATCCGCATTCCTGAACTGAAACTGCAAACCCCACATTCAGAAATAGACCTGTCCGCCCAGACTTATTGGGAACTCGTAAATATCCCGACGACAGGACGTTTATCCGCCAGCTTTAACGCACATATAGGCAAAGAGGACGTGATGCTTTTTGCCGGCGGACTGCCTCAAACGTTTAAAGAAGCATATCCGTTCCGTCCGTTAGTGATTCGTGCCGGTACAGATGGAAATCTGAAAGAGATGCAGATTTCGCGCTTCACGGTAGACTTGCCGGGAGCTTTCTCGCTAAAGGGGGGAGGAATCCTTGAAAACCTGACGGACAGTCTGACTCGTTCGGGAACTATTGGGCTGGATATGGTTACCCGGAATCTGAACTTCCTGACAGGATTGACTGGAGTCACACCCGATGGCTCTTTAGTAATTCCCGACAGTATGAGTCTCAAGATGAAGATGGAGATGAACGGCCCGCAGTATAAAGCAAAACTCGATCTGAAAGAAGGTAAGGGCAGCATGAATGTAAATGCTGCATTAAACAGTTCGACAGAAGTTTATACGGCCGATCTGAAAATAAACGATCTGCAACTGCATCATTTTCTCCCGAAAGACTCGATTTATGAACTATCTCTTTCGGCAGATGCCAAGGGCAGGGGACTGGATGTCATGTCCTTTCATTCTTTAGCCAATCTGAATCTTTCTTTGGACCAGCTTCATTACGCCCGCTATCATCTTTCGAATGTTCATTTGACGGGAAATCTTAAAGGAGCTTTGGCAACGGCTCAGCTTACGAGTGACAATGAACTTTTGAAAATGACGGCGGATGCAGAATATAATTTAGCTCATAGCTATCCAGACGGTAAAGTGACAGTTGACGTTACTCAGCTTGATTTGTACGAACTGGGACTTATGCCCAAGCCGATGAAACATCCGTTGGCATTCAATTTAAGCGGAGAGGCACGGCAGAACCGTGTTTTCACTCATTTCACCGCCGGTGATATGAAACTGAATCTGAGTGCCCGTGCCGGTGTATATCCTCTGATTCGTCAGTCTACCCATTTTGTAGATGTGTTGATGAAGCAGGTGGATGAAAAACTCTTGGATCATGCTGCTTTGCGTGAAGCATTGCCGTCGGCTATTTTCTCTTTCTCGGCAGGAAAGGAGAATCCGTTGGCATACTATATGGCAATGAAGAATATATCGTTCCATGATGCTTCCATGAAATTCGGCACTGCTCCCGATTGGGGAATCAACGGCAAAGCAGCCATCCATGCTTTGAAAGTGGATACCTTGCAACTGGATACGGTCTTTTTCACCGTCAAACAGGATACTACCCGTATGAATCTCCGTGCCGGAGTAATCAACGGACCGAAGAATCCCCAGTTTTCCTTCTCCACTATTCTGACAGGCGAGATTCGCGACCGCGATGCCGAGCTGCTGGCAGAATATAAGAACGAAAAGGGGAAAACCGGTGTGTTGCTTGGAGTCAATGCCCGTCCGCTGGTTGGAGGACGTGGAAAAGGGGATGGACTGGCTTTTACACTGATTCCGGAAGAACCGATTATTGCGTTCCGTAAATTCCACTTCAACGAAGATCATAACTGGATTTATCTGCATAAGAATATGCGCGTGTATGCCAATGTGGATATGTGGGATGATGAAGGTATGGGCTTCCGTGTGCATTCGGTACAGGGAGATACGGTTTCTTTGCAGAATATCGATGTCGAAATCCGGAGAATCCGCTTGGATGAAATAACGAGCGTACTGCCTTACTTCCCCGAAATCACCGGATTGTTCTCGGCAGAAGCACACTATATACAGACCGAAAAGGACCTTCAGCTCTCTGCAGAAGCATCCATTGATGAACTGACTTATGAACGCCAGCGCATTGGTGACATTACTTTGGGAGCTACATGGCTGCCGGGCGAACAGGGAAAACAATACCTCAACGCTTATCTGAATCATGATAAGGTAGAAGTGCTGATAGCAGATGGCAAGCTGCTCCCTACCTCGACGGGAAAGGATAGCCTGGAAGTAAATACGACGTTGGAACACTTCCCGCTTCGTATTGCCAACGCCTTTATTCCCGACGAGCTGGTTACGCTTGCCGGTGATATGGACGGTGACCTGAATATAACAGGCAGTACCGAGCAGCCATTGATAAACGGTGAACTGATACTGGACAGCGTATCTGTCCTGTCACGCCAGTATGGTGCTAACTTCCTGTTTGATAACCGCCCTGTGCAGTTGAAGAACAATCGTCTGATATTTGATAAGTTCGCCATTTACACCACGGGAAAGAATCCGTTTACGATCGACGGTTATGTCGATTTCCGTGATATGTCCCGACCGATGGCGAGTCTGAATCTGCTGGCGGAAAACTATACCTTGTTGAATGCGAAGCGTACTCGCGAAAGCCTTGTCTACGGAAAAGTCTTTGCGGACTTGCGGGCAACCATAAAAGGCCCGTTGGACGGGTTGAATATGCGTGGAAACCTGAATTTGCTGGGCAATACGGATGTCTCGTATGTACTGACCGATTCACCGCTGACCGTGCAGGATCGTCTGGGAAGTCTGGTGACATTTACTTCATTCAGTGATACCACCACAGTTGTCCGTCAGGAAGTGCCTACCGTATCTTTAGGTGGATTGGATATGCTGATGATGGTTCATATCGACCCTTCAGTCAGGGTGAAAGTGGACTTGGACGCCAGTGACAATCGTATCGAACTGGAAGGAGGTGGCGATCTTTCGATGAAATACACTCCGCAGGGAGACCTGACATTGACCGGACGTTACACACTGAGCGGTGGACTGATGAAGTATTCTCTGCCTATCATTGCAGTCAAGGAATTTGCCATCGATAACGGCAGCTATGTAGATTGGACCGGAAACCCGATGGACCCCATGCTGAACTTCAAGGCAACTGACCGTATCCGTGCTTCCGTATCCGAAGGAGAGAACGGAGGAACGAGAATGGTTAACTTTGACGTTTCCATTGTCGTAAAGAACCGGTTGGACAACCTGTCTTTTGCTTTCGACGTAGCGGCCCCGGAAGATGCGACCATACAGAATGAACTGACAGCAATGGGAGCGGAAGAACGTGGAAAACAGGCACTTTATATCATGTTGATGAAAACCTATCTCGGCACCGGACCGATCGGCGGTGGAGGCGGCGGACTTGGCAAGTTGAATATGGGTTCTGCCCTGAACTCCGTACTGAGCAGTCAGATAAATTCACTGATGGGTAACCTGAAGAATGCCAGCGTCTCTGTGGGTGTCGAAGATCATGACGCCTCGGATACCGGCGGCAAGCGTACGGATTACAGTTTCCGTTATTCGCAGCGCCTCTTCAATAACCGCTTCCAGATTGTAATCGGTGGTAAGGTATCGACGGGCGAAAATGCGACGAATGATGCCGAATCCTTCATTGACAACATCTCTTTGGAATATCGTCTGGACCGTACGGGAACCCGTTATGTCCGTTTGTTCTACGATAAGAACTATGAGAGTGTACTCGAAGGGGAGATTACGGAAACCGGAGTCGGTCTGGTACTTCGCAAGAAACTGGATAAGCTCAGTGAACTGTTCATCTTTAAGAAAAAGAAGTAAGAATGAAAGATATACGTATTAACATATTAGCAGGCTGTCTTATAGGTATAGTGTTGTTTTCGGCGTGTTCGGTGACGAAACATCTGCCCGAAGATGAAATACTCTATACCGGAGGAAAAACGGTGATAGTCAATAAATCATCGACACGGGTTGGTGAAACTGCTTTGACGGAAATCAATGCAGCGCTTGCCAAAACTCCCAGTACTACTCTGTTGGGAGGTTTTCTGCCTATTCCTTTTAAAATGTGGATGTATAACGACTTCGTGAAATACAAGAAAGGATTCGGTAAGTGGATGTTTAACCGCTTTGCCGCCAATCCGCCCGTATTTATTTCTACTGTCAATCCCGAAGTACGTGTCAAGGTAGCCACTAACCTGCTCCGTGATTACGGATATTTCAATGGAAAGGTGACTTACGAGACTTTGGTCGATAAGAAAGATAGTCTGAAAGCAAGTCTGCTCTATACGGTAGATATGAAGAACCCTTATTTCATTGATACAGTGTATTATCAGCGTTTCACTCCCCAGACTCTGAAGATCATGGAACGCGGACGTCGTATGTCTTACATCACCCCCGGCGAACAGTTTAATGTGGTGGATTTGGATGAAGAACGTTCCCGTATCAGTACCCTTTTGCGTAATCGGGGATATTTCTACTTCCGTCCGGACTATATGACCTATCAGGCAGATACAACCTTGGTTCCCGGCGGACATATCAGTCTTCGTCTGATTCCTCTTCCGGGATTACCGGCTGCCGCTCAACGTTCTTACTATGTAGGAGATGCTTCGGTCTATCTCTTCGGAAAGAATGGCGAGGCACCTAATGACAGTATCTTGTACAAGAATCTGAATATTCACTATTATGATAAACTGCAGGTCCGTCCGAATATGCTCTATCGATGGATGAACTATCAGCAGTTTGTACGGAGCAAACAGATGAGGGCTTCCAACCGTACCCGTCTTTATAGCCAGTACCGGCAGGAGCAGGTGCAGGAGAAATTGAGTCAGCTCGGTATATTCAGCTATATGGATATGCAATATGCTCCCCGAGATACGACAGCGGCTTGTGATACACTGGATGTCACTATGCAGGCTACATTTGCCAAACCGTTGGATGCAGAACTGGAACTGAATGTAGTAACGAAGAGTAATGACCAGACCGGTCCCGGTGCATCTTTCGGTGTCACTCGTAACAATGTATTCGGAGGTGGTGAAAGCTGGAACGTAAAACTGAAAGGCTCTTATGAGTGGCAGACCGGAGGCGGTGAGAAGAGCTCACTGATGAACAGTTGGGAAATGGGGCTTTCTACCTCTCTGACTTTTCCGAGAGTCGTGTTCCCGCATCTGGGTAAACGGGAGTTTGACTTCCCGGCCACGACGACCTTTCGTCTGTATATCAACCAGCTGAACCGGGCAAAGTATTATAAACTGCTGTCCTTTGGCGGCAATGCTACATACGATTTCCAGCCCTCCCGTACCAGCCGGCATAGTATTACTCCTTTTAAACTGACATTTAATGTCTTGCAGCATCAGTCTGAGGATTTTAAAGAGATAGCTGAAGCTAATCCTGCATTGTATGTCAGTCTTAGGAACCAGTTTATTCCGGCGATGGAATATACGTATACGTATGACAATGCTTCGGGTCGTCGGATAAAGAACCCTATCTGGTGGCAGTCTACCGTCACTTCGGCGGGTAATATCACTTCCCTTATTTACCGTGCTTTTGGCAAGCCGTTCAATGAAGAGGATAAGAGTTTGCTGGGGGCTCCGTTTGCACAGTTTGTGAAGTTGAATACAGAGTTGCGTCATTTGTGGAACATAGATAAGAATAATGCGATAGCCAGCCGCATGGCAGTAGGTGCACTGTTTACTTATGGCAATGCTACGATAGCTCCCTATAGTGAACAATTTTATGTAGGTGGTGCCAATAGTATCCGTGCTTTTACAGTGCGCAGTGTCGGTCCGGGCGGTTATCATCCGGAAGAGGGAAAATATTCCTACCTGGATCAGACAGGAACCTTCCGCTTTGAGGCGAATGTGGAATATCGTTTCCGTATTTTCAAGAGCTTTTGGGGAGCTACCTTTCTGGATGCAGGAAATGTGTGGTTGTTGCGCAAAGACAGAAAGCTTTTGGCTGATGGAAAAGAAGCACGTCCCAATTCACAACTGCGTCTGAAGACTTTCCCTAAACAAATAGCTTTGGGAACGGGTGTCGGTATCCGTTATGACATGGATATTCTCGTATTCCGTCTCGACTTCGGTATTCCTCTGCATCTGCCTTATGATACGGAACGTAGCGGCTATTATAATGTAACCGGAGCTTTCTTCAAGAATCTGGGAATACATTTTGCTATCGGTTACCCGTTCTAATGAATGATTTTTGTACGATTTTAGTGAATAATGATTGATATTTGTCCTGTTGGATTCAACTATTTTTGTAAATTTGCAACGAAATCTGATGCCATTGACATCACTAACCTTTTAATATTACACAATTTATGAAACCAACTTTATTCTTATTGGCTGCTGGTATGGGTAGCCGTTATGGAGGCTTGAAGCAATTGGACGGACTGGGTCCTAACGGCGAAACTATTATGGATTACTCTATCTATGATGCTATCAACGCAGGATTTGGTAAGCTTGTATTTGTAATCCGCAAAGATTTTGAACAGGATTTCCGCGAAAAGATTATTTCTAAATACGAAGGCCACATTCCTTGCGAACTGGTATTCCAGTCTATTGATGATCTTCCGGAAGGATTCACTTGTCCGGCAGACCGTACAAAACCATGGGGTACAAATCATGCGGTAATGATGGGAGCTGATGTGATTAGTGAACCGTTTGCGGTAATCAACTGCGATGACTTCTATGGCCGTGACTCGTTCCAGGTAATGGGCAAATTCCTGTCTGCTCTTCCCGAAAATTCCAAGAATGTTTATTCAATGGTAGGTTTCCGTGTGGGAAATACGTTGAGCGAGAGCGGTACGGTATCTCGTGGTATCTGCAGTACAGATGCTAACAACTTGCTGACTTCCGTAGTGGAACGTACGAAGATTCAACGTCTGGACGGCGAAGTAAAATACATCGATGATAACGGTGAATGGACAGCTACTCCTGATACGACTCCGGTAAGTATGAACTTCTGGGGCTTTACTCCCGACTACTTTGCTTACAGTGAAGAGTTCTTCAAGACTTTCCTGAGCGATCCGAAGAACATGGAGAACCTGAAGAGCGAATTCTTTATCCCGCTGATGGTGGATAAATTGATTAACGACGGAACTGCAACTGTAGAAGTTCTGGATACTACCAGCAAATGGTTTGGTGTAACTTATCCGGAAGACCGTCAGAGCGTAGTGGATAAGATTCAGGCATTGGTAGATGCCGGTGAATACCCTGCTAAATTGTTCTAAAGAAAAGCTTTTGATAAAGACCAGGAAGCAGTCATTCATGAGAATGACTGCTTTTTTTGTCTTTCATAACGGATAATACTGCCCTTTATCCAATAATTATTCATTATCTTTGCAATCCAAAATCTTATAAATCAGAGACAGACGTGATTTCAGTAGAAGGATTATCAGTAGAATTTAATGCGACACCGCTCTTTGCGGATGTCAGCTATGTTATCAATAAAAAAGACCGCATCGCTTTGGTCGGCAAGAATGGTGCGGGCAAATCGACTATGTTGAAAATATTGGCAGGTCTGCAAAACCCGACCCGTGGAGTGGTAGCCGTCCCTAAAGATGTAACAATCGGCTATCTGCCGCAAGTCATGATCCTTTCGGATGTCCGCACGGTGATGGAGGAAGCAGAACTCGCTTTCGAGCATATTTTCGAACTTCAGGCAAACCTTGAACGGATGAATCAGCAGCTTGCCGACCGCACCGACTATGAATCCGAAGAATACCACCAGTTAATAGACCGCTTCACACACGAAAACGACCGCTTCCTGATGATGGGAGGAACCAATTTTCAGGCGGAAATAGAACGTACCCTGTTGGGATTGGGCTTTAGCAGGGAAGACTTTAACCGTTCGACTTCCGAATTCTCCGGCGGCTGGCGTATGCGTATCGAACTAGCGAAGCTCTTGCTCCGTCGTCCGGATGTGCTGCTCCTTGATGAGCCGACTAACCATCTGGATATCGAGAGTATACAATGGCTGGAGAACTTTCTGTCTACCCGTGCCAATGCTGTTGTGCTGGTCAGCCACGACCGTGCTTTCCTTAATAATGTAACTACCCGTACGATCGAGATTACCTGCGGTCAGATTTATGACTATAAAGTGAAGTACGATGAGTTTGTCGTATTACGTAAAGAACGTCGTGAGCAGCAGCTCCGTGCCTATGAGAATCAGCAGAAGCAGATACAGGATACGGAAGACTTTATCGAACGTTTCCGCTATAAGGCAACCAAAGCCGTACAGGTGCAGAGTCGTATCAAACAACTGGAAAAGATAGACCGTATCGAGGTCGATGAGGAAGACAACTCTTCCCTCCGTCTGAAATTTCCTCCTGCCAGCCGCAGCGGGAATTATCCGGTTATCTGTGAAGACGTACGCAAGGCATACGGACAGCACGTTGTTTTCCATGATGTGAATCTGACGATCAACAGAGGAGAAAAAGTCGCATTTGTCGGAAAGAACGGAGAAGGTAAATCTACGTTAGTGAAATGTATCATGGGCGAGATTGATTTTGATGGTAAACTGACGATCGGGCATAACGTGCAGATCGGTTACTTTGCACAGAATCAGGCGCAGATGCTGGATGAAAACATGACGGTATTTGATACGATCGACCGTGTGGCGACAGGAGATATCCGGTTGAAGATACGTGACATTTTGGGTGCATTCATGTTTGGCGGAGAGGCTTCGGATAAAAAAGTGAAAGTACTTTCCGGTGGAGAGCGTACTCGTCTGGCTATGATTAAGTTGCTGCTGGAACCGGTGAACTTCCTGATTTTGGACGAACCTACCAATCATTTGGATATGCGTTCCAAAGATGTACTGAAAGAAGCTATCCGCGAATTTGACGGAACAGTGATACTTGTCAGCCACGACCGTGATTTTTTGGACGGACTTGCGACTAAAGTATATGAGTTCGGTGGTGGAACAGTGAAAGAACATCTTGGCGGTATCTACGATTTCCTGCAAAAGAAGAAGATCGACAGCCTGAATGAACTTCAGAAAGGAGTTTCTCTCTCTACTTCTCCTACCGCATCTGCCAAAGGAAACGAAGCGGATACAGAGCAACCTTCGGAGAACAGACTCTCGTATGAAGCGCAGAAGGAACTCAATAAGAAGATAAAGAAGTTGGAACGCCAGGTGGCGGACTGTGAGGCTTCGATTGAAGAAACGGAATCGGCAATCGCCATTCTGGAAGCAAAAATGGCAACCCCGGAAGGAGCATCGGATATGCAACTGTATGAACGGCATCAGAAGCTGAAACAGCAATTGGATACCACCGTTGAAGAGTGGGAACGGGTTTCGATGGAACTGGAAGAAGTGAAAAACTAATTTATTATATAATATGAAAGTAACCAAGTATTTACCAATTCTTGCCGTATGCCTTATGACAACAGGATGTAATAGCAAGAAAGAGGCCGTACTAACGTCCGGTATCGACCTTGCTAATCTGGATACCACGGCAATGCCGGGTACAAGTTTTTATCAGTATGCCTGCGGTGGGTGGATTGAAAGTCATCCGCTGACAGACGAGTATTCACGCTTCGGCTCTTTCGATATGCTTCACGAGAAAAGCCGCGAACAGTTGAAAGAACTGATTGCAGAACTGGCTGCAAAGAAAGACAACGCTCCGGGCAGTGCTGCCCAGAAAGTGGGTGATCTTTATAACATCGCTATGGACAGCGTGAAGCTGAACAAAGAAGGAGCAGCTCCGATCAAAGAAGAAATGGCGGCTATCGATGCGCTCAAAGATAAAGAAGAGATTTACACTTACATTGCCGAAAGTCAGAAGAAAGGAATACGTCCTTACTTTACCATGTTTGTTAGTGCGGATGATATGAACAGCTCTATGAACATGGTTCAGACCTATCAGGGCGGTCTCGGAATGGGACAGCGTGATTACTATCTGGAGAATGACGAGCAGACAAAGAGTATCCGCGATAAATATAAGGAGCACCTCGTTAAAATGTTCCAGTTGGCCGGCTATGACGAAGCTACCGCACAGAAAGCAATGGTGGCTGTGATGAACATCGAAACACGTCTTGCCAAAGCTGCCCGTTCACAAGTAGAATTGCGTGATCCGCATGCCAACTATAATAAGATGGATATGGAAACGCTGAAAAAGAACTTCCCTACTTTCAACTGGGATGCTTATTTCACTACTTCGGGACTGAATGACTTGAAAGAAGTGAATATCGGTCAGCCTGCAGCCATGAAGGAAGTTGCCGATGTTATTAATACAGTGCCTCTTGAAGACCAGAAGTTCTATCTTCAATGGAATCTGATCGATGCCGCAGCCTCTTTCCTTAGTGATGATTTCGTAGCACAAAACTTCGACTTCTATAGTAGAACAATGTCTGGCAAGAAAGAAATGCAGCCTCGCTGGAAACGTGCGGTAAGCACTGTAGACGGCTCTTTGGGTGAAGTAGTAGGACAGATGTATGTCGAGAAATACTTCCCTGCCGCTGCCAAAGAACGTATGGTTGGATTGGTGAAGAATTTGCAGACTTCTCTGGGCGAACGCATCAAAGCGCTGGAATGGATG
>ENA-OQJL01000883-OQJL01000883.1-human-gut-metagenome-genome-assembly--contig:-NODE-883-length-16983-cov-4.015912_pt1 | contig 16983 bp, 11 predicted proteins | sample MGYA00242604_ERZ504770 | MGnify/ENA primary metagenome ERZ504770 (study PRJEB26092, sample SAMD00036359) | human gut metagenome | host: Homo sapiens | study: EMG produced TPA metagenomics assembly of...
CTACCCTTAAACCAGCTGCATTGGTCAGTAACAGTTTTACCTGGGAGAAAGTGACGACTGTCGATGTCGGTTTTGATCTGGGTTTATTGAACAACAGGCTGAATCTTGTATTCGACTGGTATCGTCGTGATACGAAAGGTATGCTCGCTCCGGGAGCGGAATTACCGGCTGTGCTGGGTGCAAGTGCTCCTTTGCAGAATACTGCCGATCTTCGTTCCAAAGGATGGGAGATCACTGTAGACTGGAATGATCAGATCGGAAAAGTGAAATACAATCTGGGCTTCAACCTTTATGATGCTAAAACCAAGATTACCAAGTATAATAACGAGACAGGTCTCTTCGGCAAGGATAAGAACGATAAAGATACTTACCGTGTAGGTATGGAACTGGGTGAAATCTGGGGGTATGTTACCGACCGCCTGTATACTGTTGATGATTTTGATGCCGATGGCAAGCTGAAAGCAGGCATTCCAAAAGTGGAAGGCTACAATCCGAATCCGGGTGATATCCTGTATAAAGACCTGGATGACAACGATATTATCAACGGAGGCACAAGTACCACGAAAGATCCGGGCGACCGTAAGATCATCGGTAATAGTACCCGTCGTTATCAGTATGGCATCCACGGTGGTGCAAGCTGGAAGGGGTTCTCTTTATCTTTCCTGTTGCAGGGAGTAGGCAAACGTGATTTGTGGATTATGAATGACTTGTTCTATCCTCACTATGATGCATGGACGACGGTATATGACACACAACTGAATTACTGGACGCCGGAACGCACAGACAGCTATTTCCCCCGTCTGTATGAGAAAGCTGCCGGAAATACTGCTGCCAATACACGTATTCAGACCCGTTATCTGCAGGATGGTTCCTACCTGAGTATCCGGAATATCACCTTATCTTATAATTTCCCGTCCAAGTGGATGAATAAGATCGGTGTCAATAATCTGGCTGTATTCTTTAGCGGTGAGAATCTTTATACATTCGATCATTTGCCGAAAGGACTCGATCCGGAACGTTCGGTAACGGATGACTTGGGACAACGTGGTTTTACCTATCCGTATATGCGGCAGTATTCGTTTGGTATCAACCTTTCATTCTGATTGTTTCACTATTTAAAAGAGTAATTATTATGAAGAAATATATACTGGGTACGGGCATTAGTCTCTGTTTGCTGATATCGTCTTGTTTGAATGACTCTTTTCTGGAAGTTTATCCGAAAGGACAACAGACGGAAGCGACAGTCTTTACTACCTATGATAACTTTAAAACGTATGCATGGGGATTATATAATGTATTCTTCGGATATACGTATGATACGGGACAGACGGACGAAATATTCCGGGGAGATTTTGAGTCGGACAATATGATCAAGGGTTTGTCCGGATATGAAGGGCAGTGGGCATACCAGAAGGCGAAGGCGACAGATGAAGCCAAGGAATGGGATTACGACTATATCCGCCGGGTAAATCTGATGCTGGACAATATCGACGGTTCGCAGATGAATGATACGGAGAAGGAGCACTGGCGTAGTGTCGGCTATTTCTTCCGTTCATATAAATACTTTCAGATGCTTTCCCGCTTTGGAGATATCCCCTGGGTGGAGAATGCGTTGAAAGAAGACAGTCCGGAGCTGTACGGCAAACGGGATAACCGCGATCTGGTGGCTTCGAATATCCTGTCCAATTTGAAATATGCGGAGACACATATCGGTGCGGACGACGGCAAAAACACCATTGGTATATCTGTGGTGCAGGCACTTATTTCCCGTTTTGCCTTGTTCGAGGGTACTTGGCGGAAATATCATGGATTGTCTGATGCCGAGACTTACTTGAAAGAATGTGTACGTGCGTCGGAAGAAGTCTTGAAGGTTTATCCGAATGTACATCCACAGTATGATGAGCTTTTCAATTCGGAGTCTTTGGATGGGGTGACGGGCATTATCTTGTATAAAGCCTATGAAACCGGTCAGTTGATGCATGGCCTGACACGCATGGTGCGTACTGGTGAATCTTATATTGAGGCGACAAAGGATGCGGTAGACAGTTATCTGTGTACGGATGGTCGTCCGGTAAGTACTACCACCAGTCGGTATGGCGGTGATAAGGAGATTTATGGACAGTTCCGCGACCGTGATTACCGGTTGTATCTGACGATATGTCCTCCCTATATGGTAAAGAAAGAAAATGGTCCGAGCACGGCTGACTGGAAATATACGGATGATGCGCAGGACAGAGAGTTTATAGATCTTCTTGCTACGATCTCCGGTGAGACTTATCATCGTTTGCCGTCTTCCAACTTCAAAGGATTTACGGTGCAGGGACAGCCGCACTTCAAGAATCAGAATTGGGGACAGAGCTGGTATGCTTCTCAAATGGGATTCTGGGTATGGAAGTATTATAATACGCATACCGTAGCTACCAATGCCAACGGAGTGAATACAACGGATGCGCCTTTGTTCCGTGTAGGAGAGGTGATGGTGAATTATGCCGAAGCCATGTGCGAATTAGGTAAGTTTGATCAGACGGCTGCCGATAAATCCATTAATAAACTTCGTGCACGTGGACATGTAGCGAAAATGACGGTCGAAGACATTACAGATGATTTTGATACGGCCCGTGATCCTTCCGTTCCTGCTCTTCTGTGGGAGGTACGCAGGGAGAGACGTGTGGAACTGATGGGGGAAGGATTCCGTCTGGATGACCTCCGCAGATGGAAAAAAGGAGACTATGTCAATAAACGCCCGTTGGGAGTATATGTGACGGGAGCTTCGGCTAAAAATCTGAAAGTGACCGGCGGACCGAGTAATGACGAAGGGTATGTTTACTTCTTTGACGCTCCGCTCGGATGGCAGGAACATTATTACCTGTATCCGCTGCCTCTGAAGCAACTGGCATTGAATACGAATCTGGAACAGAATCCGGTATGGACTAAATAATTTTTTGAGTAAAAACAGAGGCAAGACCTGTAATATTTTGTATATTGCAGGTCTTGAAAATTTAAACTATAAAATGAAGAACGCTATTTCGGTAAAATATACCCTTCTTTGCGGGACAGCTTGCTGTATGGCCTCTGCTGTGCAGGCGCAGCGCAATGTCTCCGATGTTTCCAGAATGAATGTTCTTTTTCTGATGGCTGACGATATGCGTCCCGAACTGGGTTGTTACGGAGTGGAGGCGGTCAAGACTCCGAATATGGATCGTCTGGCATCGAGCGGAGTCTTGTTTCAGAACGCATATTGCAATGTTCCGGTGAGTGGCGCTTCCCGTGCCAGCCTCTTGACAGGCGTATATCCTCACTATCCCGATCGTTTTGTGAATTTCTCGGCTTATGCCAGCAAGGATTGTCCGGAGGCGATACCTCTTTCCGGATGGTTTACAAAGAATGGTTATCATACGGTTTCGGATGGCAAAGTTTTTCACCACATGAGCGATCATGCTGCATCGTGGAGCGAACCTCCCTACCGGAATCATCCGGATGGATACGATGTCTATTGGGCGGAATATAATAAATGGGAACTTTGGATGAACTCAGAATCAGGCAAGACGATCAATCCCAAGACTATGCGCGGACCGTTTTGCGAGTCAGCGGATGTTCCGGATACGGCATACGATGACGGAAAACTGGCGGAACGTGCCATTCGCGACCTGCGGCGTATGAAAGAAATGAACAAGCCGTTTTTCCTGGCTTGCGGATTTTGGAAACCTCATTTGCCGTTTAATGCCCCGAAGAAATATTGGGATTTGTATAAGCGGGAAGAGATACCTTTGGCTCCCAACCGTTTCAGACCGGAAGGCTTGCCGGAACAAGTCCGTAATTCGAGTGAGATATATGCTTATGCACGGGTGTCTGATACAAGTGATGCTGATTTTCAGCGGGAAGTGAAGCATGGATATTATGCTTGCCTGAGCTATGTGGATGCACAAATCGGAAAAGTGCTGGACGCTCTGGATGAGTTAGGCCTGGCGGAGAATACGATTGTGGTACTGTTGGGAGATCACGGCTGGAATCTGGGCGAACATGATTTTGTGGGTAAACATAATCTGATGGACCGTTCTACTCATGTGCCGTTGATTATCCGTGTGCCCGGAAGGAAAAAAGGAAAGACCCGGTCGATGGTTGAGTTTGTAGATTTGTATCCTACTTTGTGCGAGTTATGTCAGATACCACAACCAGCAGAACAGTTGGATGGACAGAGCTTTGCAAAAGTTTTCAGCAATCTGAAGGCTAAGACGAAGGATGAAGTCTATATTCAGTGGGAAGGGGGAGACAATGCGGTTGATCAACGTTTTAGTTATGCCGAATGGATGAAAGGGGACGTGAAGAAAGCAAGTATGCTGTTCGATCATCGGATAGATAAAGAAGAAAACAAAAATAGAGTCAATGAGAAAAAATATAAGAGTAAAGTTGAATCACTCTCTTCTTTTATCAAAGTGAAGAAATCATCATTAAAGAAATAATATGAGAACACCAATTATGTCATGCTGCCGCTTGATGGCAGCTGTTTTATTCCTGTTTTGCAGTATGCCGCTCTTTGCTCAGCGGCAGGATATTTTATTAAACGACAACTGGAAGTTCCGGTTCTCGCATCAGGTGCAGAAAGGGTCGGAAATAAGAGTAGATCTGCCCCATACCTGGAATGCGCAGGATGCTTTGTCCGGAAAGATCGACTATAAACGGGGAATCGGTAATTATGAAAAGAAGCTGTTTATTCGTCCCGAATGGCAAGGCAAGCGTCTTTTCCTTCGCTTCGAAGGCGTGAACAGTATAGCAGATGTATTTATCAATCGCCGTCATATCGGCGAACATCGTGGAGGATACGGAGCTTTTGTCTTTGAAATAACCGGAGAGGTGAATTATGGAAAAGAGAACTCTATATTAGTGCGGGTGAATAATGGAGAACAACTGGACGTGATGCCTTTGGTAGGTGACTTTAATTTTTATGGCGGTATTTACAGGGATGTGCATCTGCTGATCACTGATGAGGCTTGTATTTCTCCTTTGAATTATGCTTCTCCGGGAGTTCGTCTGATACAGGATAGTGTCAGTCATCAATATGCGAAAGTAAGGGCGGTCGTTGATTTGGCAAATGGCAATAATGCCGGTCAGGAAGTAGAACTGGGTGTCCGTTTGCTGGATGGTCAGAAAGTGGTGGCGCAACAGAAACAGACACTTACTCTTGCCGGGAATGCAGCTTTGCAGCAGGAACTTACATTTGAGATAAATAATCCTCATCTGTGGAATGGTCGTCAGGACCCGTTCCTTTATCAGGCGGAGGTATCCTTGTCGAGAGGAGGGCAGTTGGTAGATTGTGTGACGCAGCCTTTAGGACTTCGTTATTATCGGATTGATCCGGATAAGGGATTCTTTTTGAATGGCAAGCATCTGCCTCTTCACGGTGTTTGCCGGCATCAGGACAGGAGTGAGGTGGGTAATGCTTTACGTCCTCAGCATCATGAAGAAGATGTAGCCCTGATGCTGGAAATGGGAGTGAATGCGGTTCGGCTGGCACATTATCCGCAAGCTACCTATTTCTATGATCTGATGGATAAGAATGGGATTATTGTCTGGGCAGAAATACCTTTTATCGGTCCCGGAGGATATGATGATAAAGGATTTGTTAATCTGCCTTCTTTCCGTGCCAATGGGAAAGAACAGCTGAAGGAGCTGATCCGCCAACATTTTAATCATCCTTCCATCTGTGTATGGGGGCTGTTCAATGAACTGCTTGAATTCGGTGATAATCCGGTGGAATATATCAAGGAATTAAATGAGCTGGCGCATCAGGAAGATACTACCCGCCCTACCACTTCGGCAAGTAATCAAATGGGTGACTTGAATTTCATAACGGATGCCATTGCATGGAATCGGTACGACGGATGGTATGGAGGCACCCCGGCCGATTTAGGACGCTGGCTGGACGGTATGCATAGAGATCATCCGGAAATTCGTATTGCCATTAGTGAGTATGGTGCCGGTGCCAGCATTTATCATCAGCAGGATTCGTTGGTAAAATCCGTGCCAAACAGTTGGTGGCATCCGGAGAACTGGCAGACCTATTATCATATAGAGAACTGGAAAGCGATTTCTGCCCGTCCTTATATATGGGGTAGCTTTGTATGGAATATGTTTGATTTCGGTGCGGCTCACCGTACGGAAGGTGATCGTCCGGGAATTAATGATAAGGGGCTGGTTACCTTTGACCGGAAAGTACGTAAAGACGCGTTCTACTTTTATAAGGCTAACTGGAACAAGGAAGAACCTGTGCTTTATCTGGCCGGAAAACGTAACACCGTACGTTCCCGACGTCTGCAAACGATTACTGCATTCACTAATCAGCCCGGGGCGGAACTGTTTGTCAATGGAAAAAGCTATGGTAAGGCAATGCCGGATCAGTATGCTATTTTGGAATGGAAAAATGTGGAGTTGCAGCCGGGAGAGAATGAAATAAAAGTAGTTTCTATCAATAAAAAAGTAAAATTGATGGATAGTTTTCGCTGCAAACTATAGCATAATGCAATAGAAAGCATTACCTTTGCGGTCTATGTGTAAAGCTAAGAAGGAGTCCGTGAAGTAAATAACCTTTGGCAGTCTGTCAAGGTTATCCCTTAATTCATACTCTGGCATATTCTTGCCAGAGTTATTTTCATATTCTATATAATAAGTATAATCGCATGTCTATAAGACGGATAATAACTATCTGCAAGATATACATGCTCAAAAAAACAATGAAATGATAAATTCAATTAATATACAAATTAGAGAGACCAATACAGATGATTTCGACAGCATAATGACTGTTGAAAAACAAGCGTTTGGCTATGACAAAGAAGCACAGTTGGTAGCCGACCTGCTGGCTGACAAAACCGCAGAACCAATGGTTTCGTTGCTCGCTTTCTACAAAGGTGAGGCTGTCGGACACATTCTCTTCACCAGAGCCTATTTTGATGGTCAGGGAGCACTACAGATGATGCACATTCTTGCACCTTTAGCTGTCAAGCCGGAATATCAACGGCAGGGTATAGGCGGAATGCTGATACGGGCAGGCATAGAGAGGTTACAGGAAAAAGGTTCGTGCCTTGTGTTTGTATTGGGGCATAAAGAATATTATCCAGAATATGGTTTTATACCGGATGCAGCCAGGCTGGGTTATCCTGCTCCTTACCCGATACTGGAACAGTTCTCGGATTATTGGATGGTTCAGGCAATCAGTCCGAAGGGATTTGATGTGGATAAAGGAAAGATCAGGTGTTCGGATGAGTTGAACAAACCTGAACATTGGAGAGATGATGAATCGGACAGATAGTTCTCTGGTAGTAGTTTATTAAAATAGAGGAAATATATAAAGATTTAGGTAGCTTTATTAGTGCAGCCTAAATATAAGACTTATTTTTATGTGGGGCTGTCCAAAATCGGACAGCCCCTTTTTTAGATGTATTAGTATTTTCTATTATCTTTCATCGCCTTCCTCCACCTCTTAAAAGCCCTCATCAGGCTATCTTCCTTCACTGTACCTTCCATATTATAATGTTCCACAAAAAGCTCTATTGAGCGTTTGAACATGATTCCGTTTTTGAATTTATTCTCCAGCAGAAATTCATAGAGTTCCGCTCTCATTTCCACTTCGATTTCCTTTTCTATGGTTAATGCGGCGGATATAGGTGGATGAAGAGATATGCAATAAGCATTGATTGATGAACTATATTAAAATCGAAAGTTATATATGGAGATGAGAAAAAAGATCGTAGTCCGGAGGAACGATTCAGCTATATTATTCGTTGTGCCAATGAGCAGTCTGGTTGCGGAGTAGTGGTATTGGTGGATGAATACGATAAACCTCTGTTGCAGGCTTTGGGTAATTTTATTTATAGAATATCGGGTGGATGCCAACAATCCGCTTCCATTGATTTATCAGAGAGGTTAGCTGATTATCAAGGACTATGACAAAGAATTTCAACTTTATCGTTTGGCTTTCCCTAATGAAGAGGTTCGTTATGGTTTCCTTAATTTTTGGGTTCCTTATTACACACCGGTCAATGAAGATGAGAATTTCTATATAGGCAAATTCGTTCAGGAATAGCGTGTCGGAAAGGTACCTGAGCCCGATAAAAAGAAGTTTGGTTGATTGCGTCAACAATTCTTCTATCGGTCTCAGGTTGTTTTATTTAAAACTGCTTTTCAATATAAATACTTCAAACGTTTTTAATAGTATCAACTGGTGTCTTTCCGAAATACTTCTTATATTTTTCGCGGAAGTTATCCATATCTTTCATTCCGATTTTCTCTGGGACTTCGTTTACGCGATATTTTCCACTCTTTAACATTTCATGCGCTTTTTCCATTCGGATTTTGAGAATGAATTGTTAAGTGCTTCGCCTGTTAATTGCGTCCACTTGTTGTAAAGACTTGTCCGGCTAATTCCAAGCTCTTTGGCAATGGAGTCTATGGTTAGTTTTTCATTATTCAGATTTTCCAGAATGATTTTAGTAACTTTACTTATCAAAGGGTGTTTACCATCCTGCAATATTTCTGACGCTTTTGTCTCCAAAAACTCTTCTCCAAATAATCGTTGTAAGAATGATTTTCGAAGAAAACGAGTGTTTTTGATAAGGATTGACATTTCAAGCTTTAAATCTGTTACACTAAAGGGCTGTTGCAAGAATGTATCGGCTAAAGAAGTCTTTCTTCTATTGTGCTGGTTAATATCTATATGCGAACTATAAAGTATGATAGGTATGATTGATGTTTCGCAAGATGTTTTCAATCTTGATGAGAGTTCGACACCATCCATGTTTTGAAGTTCTGTATCACAAATCACTAAATCAGGATATTCATTTTTTATGTAAGCCATCGCTTCGATGCCATCTCTAAAACTTTTAATAGTAAACTCTTCCGTTAAACAACTTGTCAGATAGGATCGGAAATCATCATTACTGTCGGCAAGTACGACTGTCGGCTTGTGAGAACTTCTTTTACAGGGAGCCTTTGAAAGCAAACGATCTATCTTTTCAATCTCAGTATGATTGGTGATACTCAATGCCGAATGATTTAATTGGTTTTTACAAGAGCATTTTACTGGAAACTTTAATGTGACAGTATGATATGTACTGTTTACTATGATTTTTCCATTACACAAATTCGTTAGTTTCTTATATAATATGCTTTTTGCAAAATCGCATTCAAATTCTGTTGTCTGTCTCATCAACCGATGTTTATTTTGATTATAAAGCTTTGTCAGTTTACCATCTCCTGAATCGGGTACACTTATTTCCCAATGTTCCTGACTGATAGAAATCAGTAATGTAATGTTTGTTTTTGGTTTGGAACAGTCGATTGCATTAGTTATGAATTTATCGATAATTGGTGAGACTTTGCTTTTGTCAAACCATACACTGGCATAGGTGAAGTTTGTATTGATGATTAGTTTTATGTGTTTATTCGTTGCATAGCCTTGTAGGGATTGAATTCTGCTTCTTACATAGCTTCCTAATTCATGTTCGGTAATGTCCATGGCTTCGGGATGATTATGCAAATATTTCAATCCGGACAATCTGTCCAGATTCTCATTTAAGCATTCTATATTCCGAATAGCTAGTAATAAATCATTCTTCATATTCTCGGGACAGGTGTCACTACAGATCGTTCGTAAAGGAACATGGACTAAGGTAATTGGATTTCGAATACTTTGGAAAGAATCTATAAAATACTGGTTCTCTTCTTTGAGGAAATTTCTTTCTTTTTGTATGGAAAGATAATGAAATAAATGCCAGTAGAGATAGAAACTTATTACAATCAACAATAAAACTAAGTATGATTGATTCTCAAATATTGTTGCTATTAAGAAAGATGCAGCAATAGATATTGTCTTTAAATACATCATGTTGTTATATTTTAAATGACGTCACTCCTAAAGAGTTTGCTTTTTCTTTCTAATTCAAAAGACATAGTAGATTATATGCCAACTATGATTTCATAATTGTGCACATCTATAAACTCAAATAATATGATCTCAAATTTGTTTGTTTTTTGGGAGGTCAATATTGATCATGAGTTATGTTTATTGAAAATTCAATTTCTAAATGTCTTGAACTATCAATAAAAAAGCAAAGTCCCCCAAGTAACAATAATTATTTTCATTTATTTGTATTAGGCATAATAAACTAGCCTCAGGTGAATAATCAGGGGAGGAGGCGATCTTATATTATGTATGCTATCGGACCATGATGTCTCAATAGCTGTTTGTTTGTGCTCAATCATGAATTAATATCAAATAAAATACATTTGTTCCCTTCTGATAAAGCAGGAAATTGTATTTACGAAGTAAATGTAACTTGTAATAACATGAAAACAATCATTTTGTTTGCTTTATTTGGTAGATTGTTGTAAAATTATTTATTTTGTTTATTAATTAACTGAAAGTTGTATAATTGCCTTAGGTTAACACAAAGTATATTGTAAATGAAATTTTGGAATTTATAGATGTAAGATAGAATGATGAATTTGTGTTTTAAAATAAAAATATAAATATGTGATATAATAATGTACTTATATGTATTAAAAGGTGATGAATATACACTAATAGTATGCAAGTTGGTTATTTTAGTTTTCTACTTTTTTTCTTGTCCCTTTTTTGTTTTAAGCAGATGTCTTTGTTTAAAAAACTTTATTCCAATTCATCTGCGCACGATTTTATCTTATCCTTTCATTCCCTAAGAAGATGGAGTAGTTGTGATCTGTGGCGGATATAGGTGGATGAGAAGATTTAAAGTATAAACCGACCTATGAATTTCATCTTCCATCTTTTTTTTAGTAATTTTGCCCAATCAACTCAATAACAAATAAATAATGGATGAATTAAACAATGGGGAACAAGGGCAATATGTCGAACCCGGGAAAAATGAGAAGAAAAATAATACACGAAAAATTGTAAAAAGAACTTTGATTACGGCAGGACTAGCTTTGGCTGTATACATGGTATACTCCATCGTTTATCTGTTTATTTCGCCCGACCGTAATATTCAGCAGATCTATCTGGTGCCAGAGGATGCAGCGTTTATCATTCAGTCATCTGCTCCGATAGAAGACTGGGAAAAGTTTAGTGGAAGCGAAACCTGGCAATGTCTGAGAAAAGCGAAATCATTTGAAGAAGTTGCGAAGAGCGTGGAAAAGCTTGACTCGGTTGTCAAAAGCAATAAAGTACTGTTATCACTGGTCGGTCAGCGGGATCTGCTTATCTCACTTCATAAGACCCGCGCTACCGATTGGGATTTTCTGCTTATAGTAGATATGCAGAAAGCTTCTAAAATGGATTTATTGAAGGATCAGGTCGAAACAGTGCTGGCAATGTCCGGCTTTACCGTCACTAATCGAATGCATAATGGAATTAACATTCTTGAAATGCGTGATCCGGATACCCGTGATGTCTTTTATACTGCTTTTGTGGATAATCACCTGGTAGGCTCTTATACTTCCGGCCTTGTTGAATCTGCCATCAACTCCCGTAATAAGCCTAAGATCGGACTTGACCAGTCTTTTATTGAAACGGAAAAATTAGTTTCCGGTAAAGGGCTTGTCAGGGTATTTATCAACTATGCCCGTATTCCTCAGTTTATGTCCATTTATCTGGGAGCGAGAAATGAATATGTCGATCTGTTCAGTAATTCTATGAATTTTGCGGGCCTTTACCTGAATATGGATAAGGACCGGATGGAAGTGAAAGGTTATACGTTGAAGAAAGATTCGGTGGATCCTTATATCACTGCCTTGCTGAATTCGGGAAAGCATAAAATGAAAGCTCACGAGATTTTGTCCGGGCGAACGGCTCTTTATACAAATATCGGCTTCGATAGTCCGGTAACTTTCGTGAAGGAACTAGAGAACGCTCTGTCTGTTCATGATAAACTGTTGTATGACTCTTATCAGAGTTCGCGGAAAAAGATAGAAAGCCTGTTTGGTATTTCTCTGGAAGAGAACTTCCTGAGCTGGATGTCCGGAGAGTTTGCCATAACGCAATCCGAACCGGGCTTATTAGGACATGATCCTGAAGTGATTCTGGCTATTCGGGCAAAAAGCATCAAAGACGCCCGTAAGAATATGGAGTTTATTGAAAAGAAGATCAAACGCCGGTCTCCGGTTAAGATAAAGTCTGTTAATTATAAGGACTTTGAAATCAATTATGTTGAAATGAAAGGTTTCTTCCGTCTGTTCTTCGGAAAGCTGTTTGATAAATTTGAGAAGCCATATTATACTTATGTGGATGATTATGTCGTTTTCAGCAATAAACCGGCTTCCTTGCTTTCCTTTGTAGAAGATTACGAACAGAAGAATTTACTGAAGAATAATGCAGGATTTAAGGATGCTTATTCGTATATGAAATCAAGTTCCACAATCTTCTTGTATACAGATATGCACAAGTTCTACTCACAATTGAAACCTATGATGAATCCCGCTACATGGAATGAAATACAATCGAATAAAGATATCTTGTATTCATTTCCTTACTGGACGATGCAGGTAATCGGAGATAACAACCAAGCTTCTCTGCAGTATGTGATGGATTACCGTCCGTACGAGCCGGAAGAGGTGGTGGCCGTTGTCAGCGATGAGGAAGATCAGGATATGGATGAAGAAGCTGTGACCGAAAAGGAGCAGATGAGTGAGTTAAAGCGTTTCTATATTGAGAAGTTTGAAGGAAATGTTCTGCGTGAGTTCTATCCGGAAGGAGCATTGAAAAGCGAAGCGGAAGTGAAAGAGGGAAAACGTCACGGACGTTACCGTGAATATCACGAAAATGGAAAGCTCAAGCTTCGTGGGAAATATTCAAATAATCAGCCTAAAGGCACATGGAAGTATTACACCGAAGAAGGTGAATTTGAACGGAAGGAGAAGTTTTAAATGAACTTCTCCTGATTGGATATATATCTTATTTAATATTTTCTTCTGTGCTGGGACAAGAAGTTATCTATAAAGCGGACGATATAAACGACAGCAACTCCGGCTATGACCAATACGATAATACGACTCAACATAGTTTTTGATTTTATATTTGACAGGCACAAAGATAAATAAGATATATGATATATGGGATATCGGGATAAGAAAAAATAATTCAACCCTAGAACAGGGTTCTGAATAGTACTTTTATAAATTGCTGATTTCTAGCTATAAAGAAAAATATGAATAAAAAAGTGTCGAAAAGTTTTTGAGTTCTCGCAAAAAGCACTACCTTTGCATCCGCAAATAAGGATGGTTCCGTAGCTCAGCTGGATAGAGCAACGCCCTTCTAAGGCGTGGGTCAAGCGTTCGAATCGCTTCGGAATCACTGATGTAAACGTTGATTATTTAATAATAGTCAACGTTTTTCTTTTGTTTGGGGTACATCAATTTTATTGAATTCTGAGTGGTTTCATATTGCGATTATCCCCTATAAAACAGTAAATGTCCCCCTATGTCCCCCTTTGCTGTATACTATATTGATTTGATAAACAGGCAAATATTTGATTTAATTAAGAATATATTTATACCCCCTATTTTATAAAGCAACTCCCATTATTATTCCTACATTTGCATTCAGAGATTCGTCTCTTTAGTTGGGAAACATAAACCTTTTGTTCATGAAGCATTTACGACAAACTGTACTTTTTATATTGTTAGGATTCTTATTGACTGCTTGTCATCATACAGCCGACCGATTGTTATCTATCGAACAATTGATCAAGCTGAAACCGGACAGCGCTCTTTCTTTACTTCGCCAAATTCAGTATCCGGAGAAGCTGTCGGATTCAAATAGGGCTTTGTATGCATTGCTAATGACTCAGGTGATCAATCAGTCATCTGATGAGGAGCATAAAAGTGATTCACTTATATCTGTTGCAATTGATTATTATAAAGGAACCACGGACTCTGTTCATGCGGCACTGGCTTATTATAATGCCGGTCTGGTAGCAATGGATAATGAAGATTCGGAAGCTTCCCTGCATAATTTCCTAAAGACAATCGATTGGTTGGGAGAGAGTGATAACGATGAACTTCAGTTCATGGTCAGGTATAAAATGAGTCGTCTTTTCAACTTGCGACTGATTCCTGATGAGGAACTACGGTTGGGGAAGGCAGCGTTACCTTATGCCGAACGGACAGGCAACCCTTTGTATATCTGTGCACTGTTGCCGTATATCACTCACGGATTTATGCAGACAAATCAACTGGATAGCGCCTATAAATATTCTGTGCAAGCGATACAACTGGCTGAGAAAGAGAACTTGGTCCGGGCATTATCACATATTTATTCACAGCATGCCCATCTTTGCATGGCGATGAAGGACTATAAACAGGCGTTGATGTATCGCGATAAAGATTTGGCTATTCTATTTGAACTTTTCGGAGAGGAAAATGAATATATCTATGATCATTATATAAATAAGGCAAACACACTGACTGAACTGCATCAGTATGATTCTGCTTTCTACTACATTAATAAAGCGGTGGAAGATACAACAGATATACAATATACAACTCGAAAGTCTTTGGCTAAGGCTGAAATTTATGCTGCTACCGGGCAGATGGATTCGGCATATTATTATATGAACCGACATGCTGACTTGCGGGATAGGCTCATAGAGGAGAGAGATAAGGAAGGCTTACTGACTTTGCACCGGAATTATCACAATGATGAATTGAAAAAAGCTAATACCCGTCTCTGGCAACAGGCGGTAGAAAGGAAGCTGCAACTGTATGTTGTGACTATTGTTTGTTGCCTGGCGATTTTGTTAGGGGGGTGCATCTACTTCTTTTTATATAAAAGGAAACAACAGGAAGTATTGCGTCAGAAAGGACAGATTGCTCATCAGCAGGAGTTGTTGAAGTACCGTGAAATAGAAAAACTACAGGCAGAAAAAGACTTGTCGGAAGCTAAGGAAAGGGAAGCGCAGATTCGGGAGAAAGAGGCTTTACTAAAGGTTGAGTTCTTTAAGCGCCTGAATGAAACTTGTATTCCTGTGATTGAAAATCCGAAGACCCAGCAGAATATAATGCTCAAGAATGAGGACTGGAAAGTAATATTCAAGAATGCCAACAGTATCTTCCTGAATTTTACAGAACGTCTGAAGAATCAGTATCCTGCACTGAATGAGGAGGATTTGCGGTATTGCTGTATGGTGAAAATGCAGTTTTCGCAGACTGATATTGCTAAGATCATGCATCTGGAGAAAGATTCGGTGAAGAAAAGACTGAAAAGAATTCGTACCGAAAAGATGGGGATAGCGCAGGAAACGACATTGGAGGCTGTGCTTCGGGACTTTTAAATGATTAAGAATGAGAATGAAATAATTTGTTAAACCAAACATTAGAATTATGAAACAAACACTGAGTTTTCATAGTCCGATCATTGCTTCTACACAGAGCAAGGTGGATGTAGAAGCTTTTGAGAAGAGTACAGATGCTTTTGAAAAGGGAGAGCACTTACAGTCTTTTTATCTGTTGCTGGATTATATTGATCCGGAGTTACGCAGCAAATTTGGTAATGCGGAAGGAACGGAGTTTGCTGTGCCTCATGGTTCCATTATGGTCTATCTGAAGCTGGAGGGTGACCAACTGAATATTACAGCTCCGTTTTTGTTGCTGCCGGAAAAGGGAAGGATACCTTTGCTGCGGCAGGTGGCAGCTTTGAATCTGACAGAACTGACATTAGCATGTATCTCTTTGCAGAATGATAAGTTGTTCTTTGACTTTCATTGTCCGGTGGCTTTATGTAATCCTTACAAGATATACTATGTGCTTGAGGAAATTTGCCGGATAGGAGATAAATATGATGATGAATTTGTGACTAAGTTCAAGGCCGAGCGTATTTATGAACCCAAAATTACTCCATACGATGATGAAACGGTAGATAAGGTATACGAAGCTCTTCAGCAGACCTGCAAGGAATGTATGGACGCTGTAAAATACTTTGAGACAGAACGAAAGTATGGTTATGCCTGGAATATATTATCCAGTACGCTTCTTAAAATATGCTATTTTGTCTGTCCGCAGGGGCAACTGCTGAATGATCTTGATAAAGCGATTACAGATCACGGACGCGAGGATATGCCATTGCCGGAGATCGTATCCCGTACCAAATCTGTTGTCACACGCCTTCAGGAAATGACGAAGGAGCAACTGGCTGCCGATCTTTACTTTGTTGAAACTTTCATTTCGGACAGACGCCGTTCCGTACTGAAAAACATTCAGGATAACTTTGAAGATACATACGAGAAAGCTGGCTCGGCATTGGAATCAGGTGACTTCATCGTTTGCTGCTTGCTTATTATTAATAAGTTCTATGAATTGTACTATTATAATAATGTGCAGAATGATGTGAATGCGGTAGTTGCGAAAGCTATGAAGGCTACCTCTGCCATGTCATGGGAAGAAGCTGCTCCGATATTATATGAAGCGATGGACAATATCATGGAAGGAGAACTGGATGTAGATGATGACGAAGAAGGTGGTGACGAAGACGGAGAAATAATGGGCTTCGACATGTCACAACTACAACAGATGCAACAGGAAATGATGCAGCAGGCGATGCAGAATATCGATATGGAGCAAATACAGAAGATGCAGCAACTTGCTATGGAGAATATGCAAAAGATGATGGCCGGTATGTATGGCAACAATAACAATACGGAAGAGGACACTAACAAATAAAGAACAAGACTATGGAACAGAATATATACAATGCCATTTATAAAGTGAATCATGCCGGTGGCTGCGGCAGTTGTTTTTATCTGAAACAATATGATCTGTTTGTTACCAATTATCATGTAGTAGAGGGATTCCGTCAGGTAGCGATCCAGGATAATGATAAGAATTCGTTTCTGGCCAGGGTCGTTATGGTAAATTCCGTATTGGATATTGCTTTGCTGTCGGTGGAAGGGGATTTTTCTGCTCTTCCGGATATCCGGTTATCGGAGTTGAAAGAAGTCGCGATCGGACAGAAGATAAACG
>ENA-OQJL01000886-OQJL01000886.1-human-gut-metagenome-genome-assembly--contig:-NODE-886-length-16953-cov-5.160702_pt1 | contig 16953 bp, 18 predicted proteins | sample MGYA00242604_ERZ504770 | MGnify/ENA primary metagenome ERZ504770 (study PRJEB26092, sample SAMD00036359) | human gut metagenome | host: Homo sapiens | study: EMG produced TPA metagenomics assembly of...
AGCAGATGCTGGAAGATGCGAGAGCATACAATAAGGAAATGCTGGGAAATATTGATTTGATTGATCCATTTTCGCAGAAAGATGTGGAAATAGATGCTCGCTATAAGAGCCTGTTAAACGTAGATGGTTCTGGAATGATGGGATACATTCGCATTCCTAAGATTAATGTAGAACTTCCAATCTATCATGGAACAAGTGAAGCTGTGTTACAGGTAGGTGTCGGACATTTCTGGGGTACATCTCTTCCAGTTGGCGGAGAAAGTACACATACAGTTCTGACCGGACATAGAGGTCTTCCGACAAAAACACTATTTACCAATATGGATAAACTGGAAGTAGGGGATATTTTTTACATTAAAGTCTTAGATGAAACACTAGCATATCAGATTGATCAGATATTAACGGTTTTGCCAAAAGAAACAGATAGCTTGTCTATTGAACCTGGTAAGGATTATGCAACACTTGTTACTTGTACACCATTTGCAATCAATACACACAGACTTCTGGTTCGTGGAGAGAGAATACCTTATGAGGAGGCAACAAAGCAAGAGCCTGATACAAATATAAAACCGGAGTTATCTTTTACTGCTAAAGTGCTGATTGTAACAATTATAGTAATTTTCATAGGGCTGATGATAGCTGTAATTTATAGTATACGAGATAGAAAAAGGAGGAAAGCAAGGTGCGAAAGAAGATAAGAAGTATCCACATTATTTTATTCGTTATGCTTTTTCTTGTCGGTAGTTTTATAGATATTTCAACAATCCATGCTGAAGTAGGAAGCAGAACAGGAAGCATTCAAATTATTTATAAAGGGAGAAATAGTTCGGATAAAGAAGTGACTCTTTCCGGAGCAAAGTTCTCGATATTTCCAATTCAATATATGAAAAATGATGAGTTAGTCTGGGAAGATAGTTTTAAAGATTCAGGTATATCATTACAAGATACTAGTGCAGAAGCAAGAGAAAAACAAGCAAAACAATTGTTTGCATTTGCGAAAGAAAATAATATTTCCAGATTAATGCATGAAACAGATACTTCTGGACGCACGAGTTTTGGAGAACTGAATGAAGGAATTTATCTGCTTGCACAGATCGGAAATGTAGAAAGTGGTACAGATAAATTTGAATCTGCTCCATTCCTTGTTAATATTCCATCTGAAATCAATGGAAATGTAGAATATAATGTAACGATAGATCCAAAAGCTGAATGGGTTTCATCAGAAACACCACCGAACAATCCAGATAAGCCAAAGGATCCGACACCTTCAAAACCGGATAAGCCAAAGGACCCGACACTTTCAAAACCGGATAAGCCAAATACTATTCAGACAATAACAAATACGATAAAAACCGGAGATACAACAAATATAGTTGCATGGTTTTTAATAGCGCTTGTTAGTCTTGGTTTGATTATAGGATTCTATAAAAAAAGAAAAATGGAATAGCTATTATTTAAAGAAAACTGATCCATTACGGTGGAATCAGTTTTCTTGTATTATACGTCTTAAAACGTTGCAAACACTAATGTTGAAGAGAGGATGCAACGGTACGAGAGATATCGTTGTTTGATATTTGTGGAGCATTAAGCAGTGCTGTGAAATTCTGTCTGATGATATCCAGTGTCTTTTGTTTTTTCTGTAATTCCTGTTTTTCCCGGACAGTAGTAGCCTGTTCAGATTCAAGATTTTCAATTTGCTTCTGGATTTTGTCAGAGCTTGGAATTTTGGTAACACCGAGATCCTGAAGCTCTTTTTTTAAGTTTATTATATAATCTATAGCAATGTTAAAGAAACTCTTTTTCTTTTGCAAGAAGTTCTTGTTCTAATTCTTTTTTGTACTTGTAATAAGTAGTTTTACAGATTCCTGCAAGTGTCCAGGTTTCTTTGTCTGTTAATGATCCACCAAAAGCTAAATTGTGCTTTAAAATGATTTCTTTGGCCGCGATTGATTTTTTTGTTACCAGTTTCTGACCCTTCAAGATTCCGATTTGTTTTCCATTTTCTCTTGCGGTTTCAATGCCTTCTCGTGTTCGTTGGTGCAGATGATCAACTTCTTTTTGTGCCTGTTCGAATGCTTTAATAATCTGTTGTTTAGCTAATAATCGTACAACTTTACTGGTTGCTTCAATATAGATATCGGCAATCTCATTTCCTGTACTCTGTATGGTTTCTTCAATTGTTTTTCTATACACAGATGTATTAATATAAGGCTCTTTTAAAAACAGAAGATCCACTCCATTGTCAAATAATTCAAAATATTGTTCAACTCCATCTTCTGCATCACGAGACATCCTTGATACTTCATCAAACACGATCAAATCTTGTGGTTTTACTTTTTTCAATAGCTTGTCAAATTCTTTCCTTCCAAAAAATTTAGTGCCTGTAAATGCCTCCTGATATAATTTTGCATCTGGATATTCTTTTAGAATATTCCTTACCTGTCTTTGTATGTTTTGTTTCTTTCGAGAGATTCTGCAATATCCATAAACTGCCATAATCTTACGGCTCCTTCCTACTATAATAAGGGGCTGTCGCATTAATGCGACAGCCCCTTGTATAACTATATGATGTAAGTGTCAAAAGTATAAATTGCGTTTGTGCTTGCACAAATAAGCAATTTATACTTATTGACACTCTTATCACTATATATCTGCTAGATAGCTTTCAATGCCATCTAAGATACATTGAACAGCTTTTTTCTGATACCCATCATCCTGAAGAGCTTTCAATTCCTCAGGATTAGATAAAAAACCACACTCCACGATCACGATCGGATAAGGATTATCCCGAAACAGATAATACTCAGCATTTGCCTTTGCCTCCCTGTGATTGTTCGGATCAAGCCCCTTGATCAAAGCAGACTGGATATGATCCGCTAACTGCTTTGATTTTTCAGACCCTTGCGGATAGAAAACCTGAGCTCCATGGACATCACTGCTTGGATAACTATTCTGATGAATGCTGATCACTGCCATAGGATCATTCTCAAAAATGAGCTGCTTTCGATTGGATAGATCACTTCGTTTCTCATTTTCTTTCGAATCCGCAAGATTATAGTCCCCATTTCTTGTCATATATACTTTATAATTTTTCTTTTCCAGAAGTTTTTGAAGCTTTAATGCAAGAGAAAGATTGATATCCTTTTCTAAAATATTCGAATTTCCAACCTTCCCAGGATCAGAACCGCCATGTCCGGCATCGATACAGATCACATTTTGATTCTTGACAGTCTGTGCAACAAAGATAGGAAATGTAATAGAAGAAACAGATAATAAAACGACGATCAGAAGAACACCCCAGAAGATGAAACGATGTTGTTGATTCATAGGAAGAACATCCTTTTTCTTTCTATTATATGATGTAAGTGTCAAAAGTATAAATTGCGTTTGTGCTTGCACAAGGAAGCAATTTATATTTATTGACACGCTGAACAACGAGAACGGAAAAAATGGTGTGAATACGCCATTTTATGGGAGTTCGAGGTGTTCGAGGATTGCGGAATTGCGGAGCAATGGTGCAATACTTTATTTTTTCCATATTTAATGTTATAATAAATCCAAATGACTACATTTAATCATTGAAGAAAGATTAAAAGTCAGGAGAGTTTAATATGGAAACAAGACTTGTAAAAATTAATAATATGGAAGATTGCAAAAAGGACATGGAAGAAGCAGGAGAGCTGATCAAAGCAGGCGAACTTGTTGCATTTCCAACAGAGACAGTCTATGGTCTTGGAGGAAATGGATTACTTCCTGATGCGGCAAAGAAGATCTATGCAGCGAAGGGAAGACCTTCTGATAATCCATTGATTCTTCACGTATGTGATATGCAGATGGTAGAATCTCTGGTCAAAGAGATTCCAGATAATGCAAGACGTGCGATGGAACATTTCTGGCCGGGACCTATGACGGTGATCTTGCAGAAAGCGGATCAGGTACCAGATTGTGTGACAGGCGGACTTGATACAGTAGCGATCCGTATGCCGGATCATCCAGTTGCATTAGAGCTGATCAGAAGATCAGGAGTGCCGATCGCAGCACCAAGTGCGAATACATCTGGGCGTCCAAGTCCGACAAAAGCAGAACATGTCATGGAAGATCTTCATGGAAAGATTCCGATGATCTTAGATGGGGGAGCTGTTATGGTAGGTGTAGAATCAACGATCATTGATTTTACAGAGATAGTTCCAGTGATCCTAAGACCAGGATGGATCACAAAGGAGTCCATGGAAGAATTTCTTGGGTGTGAAGTATTGATGAATACATCTTTAAAAGCAAGCGATCACGGAATTCCAAGAGCACCTGGAATGAAGTACAAACATTATGCACCAAAAGCACAGATGGTACTTGTACTTGGTGATGATCAGGAGAAAGTCGTTGATCATATCAATCAGCTTGCGAAAGAACAAAAGGAACAGGGTAAGAAGATAGGAATCATTGCATCGGATGAGACAAAAGACCTCTATCAGGCAGATGAAGTTGTTTCTGTAGGACAGAGAGCACATCTCGAGACAGTAACAGCAAATTTATATGATGTATTAAGAGAATTTGACCATAAGGATGTTGATATGATCTATTCCGAAGGATTTGAAGGTGAACCCTTAAGTGAGGCGATCATGAACCGTATGGTAAAAGCAGCAGGACATGAAATCCTCCGTATTTAAAAAGGAGAATATTTTGAAGAAGATAATAATGGTGAGTACGAATAATACGTGCCGAAGCTTTATTGCAGAGTCGATCCTTCGCCAGTATCTTTTGGATGCAGATCAGAAGAATGTTGAAGTGATCTCAAGAGGGTTGGTCGTATTATTTCCAGAACCTGTCCATGTCAAAGCAGCAGACATGGTAATAAAGACGTGCGGGATTGAAAGTCTTGATTTTCGGTCGGCGCAGCTTACGCAGGAAGAAGTAGAAGAAAGCGATCTGATCTTAACCATGACAGAAGAGCAGAAAGATAAGATCTTAGAAGAATATCATGGATACAAAGAGATCGCGACATTGAACGAATATGCCAGAGTGGAAGGTGCGATCATTGACCCATACGGCATGGAAGATGACGACTACGAGCGCTGTTTTGAACAAATCGCCCGTTTAGTTAAGAAAATATGGCAAGAAAGACTAGGAGGAAACAAAATGATAGGTATTGGTAGTGATCACGGTGGATATGCATTAAAACAGGCAGTTATCAAACACCTGGAAGAAAAAGGATATGCAGTGAAAGATTATGGATGCTATTCAGAAGAATCCTGTGATTATCCAGTTTATGCAAAAGCAGTAGCGAATGCAGTCAAAGACGGAGAAGTAAAACAGGGAATCTTAATCTGTGGAACAGGAATCGGAATCTCTATTACAGCGAATAAGATCAAAGGAATCCGTGCAGCACTTTGTAGTGACACATTCAGTGCACATGCAACAAGAGAACATAATGATGCAAACATTCTTGCAATGGGAGCACGTGTTGTTGGAGAAGGTTTAGCACTTGATATCGTTGATACATTCCTTGAGACAGAATTCTCAAATGATGAGAGACACATTCGTCGTATCAATATGATCGAAGAATAGAAGAGAAAATCAAAGTTATATAAAAATAAGATATAAGCCATATGAATAAAGAAGATATGCAGACGGTTTTTTAGAAGTGATCAACAGTTTGCATGTCTTTTTTTGTATACAAAATCACTTTGAAGATGATAAAAAACAGTTAAGATTCAGTTAAGAAGCAGAAAAAAATTATCAGATCTTAACACGAAAAAACTGACCAATGTTCATTTGTATACACTGAAAACACTTATGTTTTGGTGCTTTTTACTAAATTCAGAAGTGGTTCTTTGTAAGTATTAAACAAAAAACAAACACAATCTTAACGGAAAAAGAATTGACAAATAAAAATTTGAGGCATAAAATAGCTTTCAGAACAAGGGTGTTTACGATGTATTGTGTAAGCACTCTTTTACTTTTGCAGGAATTAAACCCTTGAATCTCTGCAAAAAATTAAAATTAAAGAAGGTGAGGAGAAAATGGGTTCATTGGGAGATTATCTGATGGAAGAGTTGTCACTTAAGACAAGCTTTACGATCCCCATCGGCGGAGGTATTCCAGTACCGCAGTCAGCCGTAACAACATGGGTGATCATGGCGATCGTAGTGTTGCTCTGCATCATATTCGTACGGAACCTGAAAGTCATACCAGAAGGACCGCAAGTTTATGTGGAAGCCTTAGTTGGTTTCATCTATAACTTCATCGGTGGTCTGGTCGGCGAAAAAGGGAAACGTTACATACCGTTTCTTGGAACAATTCTGATTTATCTTGGCTGCGCAAATATTTCGGGATTTTTCAGAGCGAAACCGCCAACGAAAGATCTGAATGTTACCGCAGGATTAGCGATCATCAGTTTGTTTTTGATCATATATTCCGGAATCCACGAGAAAGGATTGAAGGGGTATATACACAGTTATGTGGAACCTATGCCAATGATGGCGGCCATTAACATCCTTGAATTATTTACAAGACCGTTATCACTGTGTATGCGACTTTTTGGAAATGTCTTAGGAGCATTCGTTTTGATGGAATTAATCACACATATCGCACCAGCGATCGTGCCATTACCATTTAGTTGTTACTTCGACTTTTTCGATGGATTGTTGCAGGCATATGTATTTGTATTGTTAACATCACTGTTTATCAGTGAATCAATTGAGTAAGATGTATCATGACAGATACACAAATTTAATTTTTATTTAAAAGGAGATTAGAACTATGGGATTAGCAGCTATTGGAGCAGGAATTGCAGTATTAACAGGTTTAGGAGCAGGTATTGGTATCGGTGTTGCAACAAATGGAGCACTTGGAGCGATCGCAAGACAGCCAGAAGAAGCTGGAAATATCAATAAAACATTATTACTTGGTTGTGCATTAGCCGAAGCTACATCAATTTATGGATTAGTTGTTGCGATTCTGTTGATCGTAATGAAATAGAAGTAGGAGGCGGAAGATATGTTTCTGAAATTAGACTGGGGCATTATCTGGCCGATCGTCAACATTGTCGTATTTTATTTGTTGCTTAGAAAATTCTTATTTGGTCCAGTCAGTGAGGTCATGGAGAAAAGAAAAAAAATGATCTCAAGTGACTTAGATGATGCAGCACAGACGAAAGCTGAAGCAGAAGAGATCAAGCAGGAATATGAGAAAAACCTTGCACAGGCAAAGGATGAGGCAGGACAGATCGTTTCTGACGCAAGAGCAAGAGCCAAGAATGAATACCAGAATAAGATGGATCAGACAAAAGAAGAGATTGCTCTTATGAAAGAAAATGCCCGTAAAGATATTGAAGCTGAGAAACAAAAGACGATCGCAGGTCTTCAGACAGAGATCGCAGGTATCGCACTTATGGCAGCTTCGAAAGTTGTGGAAAAAGAAGCAAACGACAAAGGCAACGAAAAGCTTTTGGATGATTTCCTGAAAGAGGCAGGTGTCTAGCATATGAAGAGAATTTCCATGACGTATGGACAGGTATTGTTTGAACTTGGAATCAAAAAAGAAAGTTTGCAAAAAGCACAGGACATGCTTCATGAAAATGAAGAGCTTTTAAGTGCATTAGAGAATCCAACGATCACAAAGAAAGAAAAAGAAAATGTGGTGGAAAAGTTGTTTTCGGATGATATAAAAAGTTTCTTAAAAGTTGTATGTGATAATGATGATATCGCTTGTTTTGACGAGGCAGTTGAGTATTATGATGAACTAAAACGCAAGACAGATAAGATCATTAAGGCAGAGTTTGACTATGTGACAATGCCAAAAGACGAACAGCTTGAGCGAATCAAACAGTATCTTATGAAACAATATCAGGCGGACAAGGTAGAGCTTACTTTAAAAGAAGAGAAAGACTTGATCGGTGGTTTTGTACTGAAAGTTGGAGACCATGTTTATGATAACAGCCTGAGTGGAAAAATGAGAAAATTACAGCAGAAACTTACATGGAGGTGAGGATCAGGTGAGCAGTATCAATCCAGAAACAGTCGTTTCTGTATTAAAAGATCAAATTGAAAACTATGACCAGAAAACTGAGGTCAAAGAAGAAGGAAGAATCATTCAGATCGCAGACGGTATTGCAACAGTCTATGGAATGGACCAGGCAATGTATGGAGAACTTGTTATTTTTGAAACAGGTGTCCACGGACTTGTACTGAATGTTGAAAGAAACTGTATCGGTTGTGTTTTACTTGGTTCCGATCATGGATTAATGGAAGGATCTAAAGTAGCAAGAACCGGTGTACAGGCAGATATCCCGGTTGGAGATGCTATGATCGGACGTGTCGTTAATGCGATCGGAGAACCAATCGATGGAAAAGGTGAGATTAAAACTGACGAGAGAAGACCAATCGAACATGAGGCAGCAGGAGTTATCGACAGAAAATCTGTAGACCAGCCATTACAGACAGGTATCTTAGCGATCGACTCTATGTTCCCAATCGGACGTGGACAGCGTGAGCTGATCATCGGTGACCGTCAGACAGGTAAAACATCAATCGCAGTTGATACGATCTTAAATCAAAAAGGACAGGATGTTATCTGTATTTATGTAGCGATCGGACAGAAAGCATCAACAGTATCACAGATCGTAACAACATTAAGTAAACATGGTGCTATGGATTACTCTATCGTAGTATCCGCATCTGCAAGTGACCTTGCATCTTTACAGTACATTGCACCATATGCAGGAACAGCGATCGCAGAGCATTTTATGCATCAGGGAAAAGACGTTTTGATCGTATATGATGATCTGTCTAAGCATGCCGTTGCTTATCGTGCAATTTCCTTACTGCTGGATCGTCCACCTGGACGTGAAGCTTACCCTGGAGATGTATTCTACTTACATTCAAGATTACTAGAACGTTCTTGCCGATTAAGTGATGAACTTGGTGGTGGATCTATCACAGCATTACCGATCATCGAAACACAGGCAGGAGACGTATCCGCGTACATTCCTACAAACGTAATCTCTATCACAGACGGACAGATTTTCCTTGAAAGTGAGTTATTCTTCTCCGGTGTAAGACCAGCGGTTAATGTTGGACTTTCTGTATCCCGTGTAGGTGGAGCAGCACAGACAAAGATCATGAAGAAAGTAGCTGGAAACCTTCGTATTGACTTAGCTCAGTATCGAGAACTTGAGGTATTTACACAGTTTAGTTCAGACCTTGACGATGGAACAAAAGCAACATTAAATTATGGATCTCATCTGATCGAACTGTTAAAACAGCCACTGTACCATCCAATGGCATTACATAAACAGATCTTACTTCTGTTTGCAGCAGGTCATAAGATGTTAAATGATATTCCAGTCAAAGAATTAAAGGCAGAGACAGAAGAAATGACAGCATTTTTTGAACAGAAATATCCAGAGACAGTGAAGAAGATCGACGAAGGCAAAGTCTTAACAGATGACATTGCAAAAGAGATCCAAGAGGCGATAGAAGCCTATTTAAAGTAGGTGATCACTATGGCAAATATCAGAGAAATTAAAACAAGGATGAACAGTATCGAAGATACATTAAAGATCACAAATGCGATGTATCTGATCTCATCTTCCAAATTAAAGAAAGCAAGAAAGCAGTTAGATGCCACAACTCCATACTTTGAAATGCTTCAGGCATCTCTGCTTGATATCATGGCACATACGCCAGATCTTCAGCACATTTTCTTAAACAAAAGAAAGAAAGAACATCCAAAAAAAGGATATCTTGTGATGACTGCAGACCGTGGACTTGCCGGGGCCTATAATCATAACATTACAAAAATGGCAGAAGAGAATATTAATGAAGATGATAAACTGTTCGTGATCGGATATATGGGACGTAATTATTTCGGACGAAGAAATGCAGCCCAGATGGACGAGGATTTCTTCTATACAACACAGGATCCTACGATTTACAGAGCAAGAAGAATTGCAGAAAAAATGATCGAGGAATATGTATCAGGAGAACTTGACGAAGTCTATATCATTTATACTAAGATGGTCACATCCATTACCTCGGAACCAAAGATGATCCGTGTGTTACCATTAAACCCAGATCAGTATGAGTTTGCAGGAAAAGGAAAGAGATCACATATGACAGAATTTCAGCCATCCGTAAAGGCGGTGCTTGACCGCCTGGCACCAAACTATATCAAAGGACTTGTCTATGGTGCGATGGTAGAATCATTTTCCAGTGAATTAAACGCCAGAATGATGGCGATGGAAGGTGCAAGCAAGAGTGCGAGAGAAATGATAAGATCACTGGGACTTATGTATAACCGTGCTCGTCAGGCAGCGATCACTCAGGAGATCACTGAGGTGTGTGCCGGAGCTAAATCATTAAAGAAAGAGTAACAGTGAAGGAAGGGAAATAAAATGGAAAAAGGAAAAATCGTACAGATTCTTGGTCCAGTAATCGACGTAGAATTTGAAACTGAACAGCTCCCTTTGATTCATGACGCCTTGACCGTTGTTAATAAAGGAAAAGAAGTTGTTATGGAAGTGGAACAGCATATGGGAAATCGTACTGTACGCTGTATCCTGTTAGCAGCCAGTGAAGGACTTCACAAAGGAATGGAAGTCACAGCAACTGGTGGACCAATCAAAGTTCCAGTTGGAAAACAGACATTAGGACGTATGTTTAACGTACTTGGAGAAGCAATTGATAAAGGAGAACCTGTAGAATCAGAAGAAAAATGGGCGATTCATCGTGAACCACCTAAATTTGAAGACCAGAGCCCTGTTGTAGAAATGTTTGAGACAGGTATTAAAGTCATCGACCTTTTAGCTCCATATGCAAAAGGTGGTAAGATCGGTCTGTTTGGTGGTGCTGGAGTTGGTAAGACAGTCTTAATTCAGGAACTGATTCATAATATCGCAACAGAACATGGTGGATATTCCATCTTCACAGGTGTAGGAGAACGTTCAAGAGAAGGAAATGATCTCTGGAATGAAATGACAGAATCCGGAGTTATCAAAAATACAGCCTTAGTGTTTGGACAGATGAATGAGCCACCTGGATCTCGTATGAGAGTTGCCCAGACAGGACTTACAATGGCAGAATATTTCCGTGATCAGGAAAAACAGAACGTGTTATTATTCATCGATAACATTTTCCGTTATGTACAGGCAGGATCAGAGGTATCAGCGCTGTTAGGACGTATGCCATCAGCCGTAGGTTATCAGCCAACACTGGCAAATGAAGTTGGTGCTCTACAGGAACGTATCACATCTACAAAGAACGGGTCTATCACATCTGTACAGGCAGTTTATGTGCCGGCCGATGATTTAACTGACCCAGCGCCAGCAACAACATTTGCCCATCTGGATGCAACAACTGTATTATCAAGAGCGATTTCTGAACAGGGTATCTATCCAGCCGTAGACCCACTGGAATCAAGCTCTCGTATCTTAGAGCCAGACATCGTTGGAGAAGAACACTATGAAGTAGCAAGACGTGTAGAAGAAGCACTTCAGAGATACAAAGAATTACAGGATATCATTGCGATCCTTGGTATGGAAGAATTAGACGAAGAAGATAAGATCACAGTATACCGTGCAAGAAAGATTCAGAAATTCTTATCTCAGCCATTTAACGTAGCAGAAACATTTACAGGAATCCCTGGTAAATACGTTCCTGTCAAAGAAACGATCCGAGGATTCAAAGCGATCTTAGATGGAGAAATGGATGAATATCCAGAACAGGCCTTCTTGATGGTCGGAACAATTGATGATGTAAAGGAAAAGGCAAAAGAGGTGATGTAAATGGCAGAAACCTTTTATTTTGAGATCATTGCCAGTGACAAAAAGTTCTACAGCGGAGCTTGTGAACACGTCATTTTCCCAGCAGTGGACGGACTTTACGGTGTATTAGCAAACCATGAAGATACAGTAACAGCCGTTGTTGCAGGAGAGCTTCGTTTTAAAGTTGATGGGGAATGGAAAGTTTGTGTTGTTGGTGAAGGATTCGCAGATGTCACCAGAGATTTCGTAGTCATCGTGGTAGATACGGTGGAACGCCCAGAAGACATCGACATCATCCGTGCAAGAGAGGCCAAAACAAGAGCAGAAGAACGACTCAAACAGAAACAAAGCCGTTTGCAGTACTATCATACACAGGCAGCATTGTCACGTGCTATGGCACGACTGAAAGTTACATCAAAATATGTGAAAAAATAGAGTCTGAGAAGACAAATATAGCTAAATGAGAAAAAAGATCAACTATCCAGTAAGTGGAAAGTTGGTCTTTTTTTTGTACAATCTGCATAAAAAATATCAAGAATACTGCTTGACTCTGCACTGAAAGGATAGACTACACTACAAATATACGAGGTAGAAAATAAAATGTGCAATATGCAGAAAGGATGAAACTATGAATTTTGAATTAACTCCACAGCAGAAGGCAGTTCAGCAGAGTGCAAGACAGTTTGCTCAGACTGTATTACAGGAAACAGTTCTTGAAGATGATGCAGCAGGACGTTTCCCAGAAGAAGCATATAAGAAAATGGGAGAAATGGGATTTGTCGGACTTCCATTTCCAAAAGAATATGGTGGTCAGGGAGGAGATTATTTATCCTATGTATTAGCATTAGAAGAAATCTCTAAGATCAATTCATCTGTAGGAATTGCTTATTCTGTATGTACTTCATTATACTCTGGCGCTCTGATCAATGATGGAAATGAAGAACAGAAGAAAAAATATCTGCCAGAAGTTCTGTCTGGAAAGAAAATGGGATCATTTTGTTTAACAGAACCAGATGCAGGTTCTGATGCAGCAGGATGTAAAACAACAGCGATCTGGAATGGAAAAGAATATATCCTGAATGGATTAAAATGCTTCATTACAAATGGACCATTAGCAGATTACTATATGGTAGTTGCTCTTACGAATCCAGAATTAAAGACAAAAGGATTAACAGCATTCATCGTAGAACGTGAATGGGAGGGTGTATCCATTGGTAAGATCGAAGATAAGTGTGGAATCAGATGTGCACAGGTATCTGAGGTCATCTTTGATAATGTAAGAGTTCCAAAAGAGAACATGCTCGGAGAAGAAGGAAAAGGATTTGCTGTTGCAATGAAAGACCTGGATGGAGGACGTATTGGTGTTGCAGCTCAGGGGCTTGGAATCGCTAAAGGAGCTTATGACATCGCATTTAATTATTTAAAAGAGAGAGAACAGTTCGGAAAACCATTATACAAGAATCAGTATTTAGCATTTAAGATGGCTGAGTTAGAGACAGAGATCGAGATGGCTCAGTATATGTTATACAAAGCAGCAACAGATAAGCAGGAAGGCAGAAGCTACAGTGTACCAGCGGCTAAAGCGAAGATGGTTTGTACAGATGCAGCAATGCATGTAGCCACAGAAGCTGTACAGATGCTAGGTGGAAATGGATATATGAAAGAATATCATGTAGAAAGAATGCTGCGTGATGCTAAGATCACACAGATCTACGAAGGAACAAATGAAATTCAGAAACTTGTCATCAGCGGAAATATGTTTCGTAAATAAGAACAAATAGGAGGTGTCGAAATGAAAAAAGCGTTGGAAGGAATTAAGGTAGTTGATCTTACTTCAGCTTTAAGTGGACCGTTTTGCACGATGATGTTAGCTGATTATGGAGCGGACGTATTAAAAATCGAGCCTCTACACGGAGATCAGTGCAGAACATGGGGTCCAATTGATGAAAAGAGCGGAGAGAGCGGATTTTACTGTTACGTAAACAGAAATAAAAAGGGTGCAACATTAAACCTGAAATCTGAAAAAGGAAAGCAGATGTTTTATGATCTGGTAAAGGATGCAGATATTCTTGTTGAGAATTATCGTGGCGGGGTTACAAAGAAGCTGGGGATTGATTATGAGACGGTAAAGAAGATCAATCCATCCATTATCTATGCATCCTGTTCCGGATTTGGACAGTATGGACCATTAACACACAGAGCCTGCTATGATATCGTGGCGCAGGCAATGGGCGGAATGGTGAATCTGACTGGTTTTAAAGATACAGATCCAGTCAAAGTTGGTCCATCTGTCGCAGACCATGTATCAGGGATTTATTTAACAGTTGGTGTATTGGCAGCCCTTCATCATCGTGATATGACCGGAGAAGGGCAGCAGGTTGATGTATCTATGTTTGATACAATATTCAGTCTTCTTGAAAATGCCTTAGTGAATTATACAATGGCAGGGGAGATATCGCAGAGAAATGGAAACATAGACCCATCCATTGCTCCATTTGATATTTTCCCTTGTAAGGACGGATTTACAGCACTCGGGGTAGGAAATGACAGATTATTTGATACATTTTGTCATACGATCGGACATGAAGAGCTGCTTGGTGATCCAAGATACGAAACCAATGATCTAAGGTGTAAGAATTACCTGCCGGAACTGCAGGAACTGATCCGTGGATGGTGTATGGAACATACAAAGAAAGAGATTGAATATATCATGGATGAAGCAGGAATTCCATGTGGACCGGTATTAGATGTAAAAGAAGCGATCGAACATCCACATACACAGGCAAGAGAGATGATGGTTCACTGCGAACATCCTACGGCAGGAGATCTTTATTTCCAGGGATGTGTTACGAAGATGTCAGAAACTCCAGGAGTTGTAGAAACGCCTTCCCCACTTCTAGGAGAGCATAACAGAGAGATCTTTGGATTAACCGAAGAAGAAGAAGCACAGTTAAAAGAAGAAGGCGTAATTTAATTACTTTTATTTCATAAGGAGGAGCAACATGAGAAAAGTATCTTATTTAAGTTACAATATGACGACAGCGGATGCAAATAATCCAGATGGAATCGTACCAGTTGGACGTCAGTTTGACTTTATCGGAGATGTTGAAACAGAAGAAATGATCTTGGTAGATGGAGATGAATCTCTCTGTCTGGGATATGAAGATGTAAAGATCTATCAGGATGTGTATGTAGGAGATATGATGGAGTACAAAGCTACTTTAACACATATCGGAAATACATCAAGAGACTGCAGGATTGAAGTATTTAAGCTGGCTACACCAGCATACAGAGCTGGGAAAGAAGACTACAAACCAGGAGATATGGTATGGTTTGATGAGCCTGTATTATGTACAGAAGGTAATGTAAGACTGGTTGTTAAGAAACACTTACAACGTGGAGAACAACCAGATGGAGCAGTTATTGATCCATGGCGTCATCTGGATGATTTTCCAGAAGATGAATAAAGTACATAAGACAGATTGAAAGGAGAAAGAATGATGAAAGATACAATCACTTTTCGTTATAGAATGTCAGACCGTGACGTATTTTACGGTGGTGGAGTTGTAAATGGTGCCAGAAGTATCACACTGATGGAAGATGCAGCAAAACGTTTGATGGCAAAAACATTTGGAAATACAGGAAGATGTGTAGAAGTTAAAAAAGTTCGTCTTTACACACCATGTTTTGCCGGAGATTATATGGAATATATCGCTGGAATCAGAAAACAGGAAGGAAACAAAGTACTGATCGAAGTTCGTTCTTTTAAGATCATTGAAGTACCAACAGACCCTCCATATCCAAGTTCTATCGATGTTCTGGAAGATCCACCATTATCAACTGTTGTACAGTTCTGGTATGAATATTAGATCTTATAAAGCTCATTCATAGTATTAATAAATAATAAACCTGGCAAAAAGGCTGTAAATTCTTTGGGGTAAGCAAAGAAGTTTACAGCCTTTTTGGAGTTGCATTCTTATTTTGTATAACAAAGTATTAATTTATTAACTCTCTTTCTCGACAGGGATAATGATCTTGGTCACCCTACGTGTTTCATCATTGACATCCAGAGGGGAAAGGATGAATTCTTCTGTTGCTGGTCCTGTAACAGTGTAGCCATTCTGGCGGATCCATTTCATCATCTGGATATAAGAAGTCGGGATATCCTCATAGTTACCGATATGGATCATGGTTACGGCATCAAAATCTCCGAAATCACGAATATCATCGGTAGAAGAAGTATTCTCGATATGGACAGCAAATTCGACCATGGAGTTTGCTGAGAGGAACTTGTTCATGATATTATCTTCATAAAATGTCACATAAACAGGTCCCATGATCTTATGTTTGGAATGCTCTGCTTTCCGAAGAATGGAAATCCATCGGTCTAAGGACATCTCAGAGTAATCATATCCTTCCATCTCAGAACGATCATACATTAAACTGATCTTAGGAATATGTTCAATAGAGATTTCAAGGTCTTCGGAAGGAATAGAAGAGGATGCTTCCAGAATATCAACTCCATTTTGAATCTTCTGGAGCAGATAGCAGCATTCAGTATACTGATCGATCCGCTTCATGATATCATCCCGCATCGTCTCAAGGTGCGAATTGATATTCGCTTCCAGGGACTGTGCATCGTTTTCTGATATGATCTGCCGGATATCTTTTAATGGAAATCCCATTTGTTTTAAGGTTTTAATGATCATCAGATTGACGATCTGTGGTTTTGAATAGTAACGGTAGTGCGTACTGTCATCTCGATAGTCGGGTGTGAATAATCCGATCTCATCGTAATAGCGTAAAGTCTTCTGGGGTATATTACAGAGGGTCGATAATTCGCCGATACAGTAGCGCGCCTTTTTAGCTGACATAAAGATTACCTCCGATTCATAAAATAAATATTACCTATCTGCTTATTATATCATAAAAGATAGATAAAGCATAGATGGTTTTATTCAAAATGCATAAAAACAAAAAGACAATTCTTATAGAAATTGTATAAGATACACAGAAGAATAAGAGATATATCCTAGAAGATATATCTCTTATTTTTGACTTATATGAGGAAGATATTGTTAGCGAAATGTTATTTATTTTGCATCACATTTCAATACTGCATTTAATAATACGGAAGCACCCTGTGTGCATTGTTCTGGAGATGTATATTCAGGTTCACAGTGAGAATGTCCGTC
>ENA-OQJL01000901-OQJL01000901.1-human-gut-metagenome-genome-assembly--contig:-NODE-901-length-16735-cov-4.607156_pt1 | contig 16735 bp, 14 predicted proteins | sample MGYA00242604_ERZ504770 | MGnify/ENA primary metagenome ERZ504770 (study PRJEB26092, sample SAMD00036359) | human gut metagenome | host: Homo sapiens | study: EMG produced TPA metagenomics assembly of...
AGCCGATTGAGACATCCGTCACTTGGGATGATCTCACCAGAAGTTTTTATCGGAATTGCAGAGAAACATGGACAGATTGCAAAGCTTGGGTATCTTCAATTCCGAAAGGTTTGCAAGTTCATAAAAGAGCATCCACAGATCATGGACAAGATTGAAAGTATAAAGTATAATCTGTCTCCATTGGAATTATTAAAATCAGGATATAGCAAAAAACTGATTTGTACGATCGAAGAATTTGACATACCATTTTCGTATTTTCAATTTGAGATCACAGAAACTGTTGCGACAGAATACAGTGAAGCATTATATCTGACGATCGCAGATTTCAGAAAGTCAGGAATTCAGATCTGCCTGGATGATTTTGGATCTGGATATGCGAATCTAAATACGGTACTAAAACTACCATTTTCAACGATCAAACTGGATCGCTCTTTGCTAAATGGAATCTGCTATGATGACCAGGTCGCATTATTATACAAAAATATTGTCGCAGTCATGCAGAATCTTGGACATAAAGTTGTAGCAGAAGGAGTGGAAACTCAGGAAGAGATCAATCTGTTAAAACAATGGGGTGTTGATCTTGTACAAGGATACTATTATACAAAACCATTAGATACAGAGCAGATCATTCATGAATTAGAGAAAGATGTTTGATAGGACATCATCATTTTTATAATAGCAGCAGAAGCAAAAAAGGAGTTTTGTTTCTGCTGCTATTATTTTCTTTATATTCTTGTGAAAATAGAACAAGTACAAAAAATATTGTATACAGTCAAAGGACACAAAGGACGTTTTGTATTTGGTTATGTAGAAGAAACTCCAGTTGTGATCATGCAGGGAAGAGTTCATTACTATGAAGGATATGATATGACAGATGTTGTGCTTCCAACAAGATTAATGGGAATGATGGGAGCAAAGAAAATCCTTCTTACAAATGCAGCAGGTGGTTGTAATCCAAATTATAAACCAGGAGATTTTATGATGATCACAGATCATATCACAACAGGAATCCCAAGTCCATTGATCGGACCAAATATCGATGAATTAGGAACAAGATTCCCAGACATGAGTGAAGTATACAGCAACAGACTTCAGGACGTGATCAGAAACTGTGCAAAAGAATGTGATATCGAACTTCAGGAGGGTGTATACGTACAGTTTAGTGGACCAAACTACGAAACACCGGCAGAAGTAAAACTTGCACAGATCTGGGGTGGAGATGCAGTTGGAATGAGTACCGCATGTGAGGCAATGGTAGCTCGCCATATGGGAATGGAAATCTGCGGAATTTCATGTATTACAAATATGGCAGCAGGAATTTCCAAGGCAGAATTAAATCATAAAGAAGTACAGGAAACAGCGGACAAAGTCGCAAAATCTTTTAAAGAATTAGTTGCGAAAGTTGTTGTAAATATGTAAAGATAAATTTAAGAAAAGTAAGAGACATCAGAAAGGAAAGAAAGCAAAATGAGACGATTTGTAATGAAAGGAAACATCTGTTATAGCAATGACAACAAAGAACTTTGTGTCATAGAAAATGGATATGTAGTCAGTGAAGATGGGATATGTCAAGGAGTCTACGAACAACTGCCAGAAAAGTATCAGACGATACCATGTTATGACTATACAGACAGACTGATCATTCCTGGATTTACAGATCTTCATGTTCATGCACCGCAGTATTCATTTAGAGGCTTAGGAATGGACCTTGAATTGTTAGATTGGCTAAATACCCATACCTTTGTGGAAGAAGCGAAATATCAGGAACTAGCATATGCCGAGAAAGCATACGATATTTTCGCAGATGATATGAGAAAGAGTGCTACGACAAGAGCCTGTGTATTTGGAACGATTCATAATGAGGCAACTTTGCTTTTGATGGAGAAGTTAGAAGAAGCCGGGATCAAAGGATTCGTTGGGAAAGTTAACATGGACAGAAATAGTCCAGATTACTTATGTGAAGCTAGTGCAGCACAGTCAGCCAAAGATACCGAAGAATGGATCAAAGCCTCCAAACAATTTGAAAATATCCGTCCGATCTTAACACCAAGGTTTATTCCAACATGTACGGATGAACTAATGGAAGAATTATCAGATCTGCAGAAGAAATATGATCTTCCAATGCAATCACATCTGTCAGAAAACTTTGGTGAAATTGCTTGGGTGCAGGAACTTTGCCCGGACACTTCTTTCTACGGAGAAGCCTACAATAAATATGGTATGTTCGGAAATAATTGCAAAACGATCATGGCACACTGTGTACACAGCACAGAAGATGAGATTAAGATGATGAAAGATCAAGGAGTATTTATCGCTCATTGCCCAGAGTCAAATACAAATCTTTCCTCTGGGGTAGCTCCGATCCGAAAATATCTTGATATGGGAATGAAAATAGGTCTTGGAAGCGATGTGGCAGCAGGTTCTACATTATCCATGTTTACAGCAATGTCTATGGCAATCCAGTGTTCCAAACTTTGCTGGAGACTTTCAGATCAGGAATTAAAACCATTAAATATTGAAGAAGTATTTTATTTAGCGACAAGAGGAGGCGGAGAATTTTTTGGCAAAGTAGGAACTTTTGAAAAAGGATATGAATTCGATGCAGTCGTATTAGATGATTCAAGTCTTCGACACCCGCAAGAGTTAACAGTGAAAGAACGATTAGAACGAATGATCTATCTTGCAGATGATCGAAATGTAGTTGCAAAATTTGTAAATGGAAAGAGTGTTCCGAGGGATAAAGATGGAGACGAAACAGCAATTTTTGGAGGAAATCAATAAAGTCAAAGGAAGCAAAAGAGATTACTTAAATAAGTTATTTCAATATGTATCAGAAGCAGTCATCCGGGCGGCGGTACATAAAAATGTAAAAAAAGATGAGTTTATTATTCGAGCAGGAGAGCCATGCGATACTGTTTATATCATCTTAAAAGGCGATGTTGCAGGGGTAGATTATCAAAAATTAGGAAAAGTATATTATTTTATGGATTTCGCAAAGATGTATATTGTAGGAAATTTTGAAATTTTTTCCGAAGATACAAATTATAATGTTTCCATCTGTGCATCTAAAGATAGTGAGCTGTTAGCAATTCCAGCATCGATCTACTGGAAATGGATCAAACATGATGAAAATGCATTGCTGTTAAGAATAAAAAATATAATGACCATTTTGACATCAGAAAAAGCAAGTGATCGAAAATATATGTTTATGAGTTGCAAATCCGTTCTATGATTGCTGGTGTATTCGTAAGTTTAATGAGTGCATTGATCGTCAGCATGGTAACACTTTTTTAAATTCATTTAAATGAAGCATCAGATATTAGATAAAATAGGAAAATAATACAGTTAACGAGGAAATATTATTATGGAAAGAAAAGAAATTTTAAGTATTGTAGATCATACATTATTAGCTCAGACAGCGACATGGGCAGATATCAAAGAAATATTAGATGACGCAATGAAATATGAAACAGCATCCGCATGTATTCCCGCAGCTTATGTAAAACAGGCAGCCGAATATGTAGAGGGAAAACTTCCAATTTGTACAGTTATCGGTTTCCCGAATGGTTACCATACAACGGCGGTTAAAGTGTTCGAGACAAAGAATGCGATCGCAAATGGTTCATCTGAGATCGACATGGTCATTAACATTGGATTTTTGAAAGACGGAAGATATGAAGAAGTAGAAGAAGAGATCAGACAGATTCATGAAGCATGTGATGGAAAAATTTTAAAAGTTATCATCGAAACATGTCTGTTAACAGAAGAAGAAAAGATCAAAGCGTGCGAGATCGTTACAAATGCAGGAGCAGAATTTATCAAAACATCCACAGGATTCTCAACAGCAGGAGCAACATTTGATGACGTTGCATTAATGAAAGAGCATGTTGGAGAAAATGTGAAGATCAAAGCAGCCGGTGGAATTTCAAGTTTTGATGATGCAGAAAAATTCATTAGTCTTGGAGCAAGCCGTTTAGGAACAAGCCGTTTGATCAAGATCATGAAAAATACAGACAATGGTGCAGGATACTAATTTCAGAAAATGAGGAATTAAAAAATGAGTACAGCATTAATGATTGAGATTTTTGGATATATCGGATGCATTTTTGTTATCATTTCTATGCTGATGACATCCGTAGTAAAACTAAGAGTGATCAATACGGTCGGTAGCTCTATATCTGCAGTCTATGCAATGATCGGACATTCCTACCCATTGGCGGTGGTCAATGCCAGCCTTGTGGTGATCAATATTTATAATCTGATCAAGTTAAGTAAAGCAGATGGAAATCACTATGATATGATTCGTTGGGACAAAGAAGATTCCTACTTAACATATTTTATAAAACACTATAAAGAAGATATGAAAAAATACTTCTTAGAGAACATCTTGGAGCTTTCAGCAGCAGATACAATATATACAGTCTGCTGCGAGGGGGTTCCAGCCGGAGTATTAGCGGGAAAGAAAGAAGGAGATGCGTTAGAGATCAGCTTTGACTACACAACACCAACCTATAGAGACTGTTCCGCAGGACGTTTCCTTTATGCAAAATTAGCAGAAGAGGGATATAAGAAATTTATCTGTAAGGAAGTGACAGAAGGACATAAAAGTTATCTTGAAAAAATGGGATTTGTGAAAGAAAACGGCGTTTATGTAAAGAACGCATAGTACAAATCGGTACCATTTAACATACACACTGTGTGGTGGTTTGAATAACGTAAATTATTTGAATATTATAAAAAGAGATCATGTGTCAGCAACCGTACGAACACGTCTGCACTTAGCGAGTGGATGGTCGAATGACCATTCAGGAGCTTAGTACAGCTACGTGAGAGTCCGAACGAAAGTGCGTTGCAGACACATGATCTCTTTTTATAATATTCCACCAATAATTTCCGCTATTCAAAATTTTACATTTAACAAAAACTTTACACAACTCTTCTTTTTGATTTTACATTTCCCAAGTAACATAATATTTGTAATTGATACGAACACAAAGTTCAAAAGGAGAGAAAGAACTATGAGAAAGAAATTATTAACATTAGCAGTAGCAACAGTAGCAGCATCAAGCCTTTTAACAGGATGTGGCGGAAGCTCAAGTAATGATAAGAAAGCAGCATCTGATGAAAATATCACAGCAGTATCCAGAGAAGATGGATCAGGAACAAGAGGAGCTTTCATTGAGTTATTCGGAATTGAACAGAAAGATAAAGATGGAAATAAAGTAGATAAAACAACATCAAGTGTACAGATCACAAACTCAACATCTGTAATGATGACAACAGTTGCAGAAAACAAAGCAGCTATCGGATACATATCTTTAGGATCTTTAAATGACACAGTAAAAGCAGTTAAGATCGACGGAGCCAAGGCAAGTGTTGATACTGTAAAAGATGGATCATACAAGATCGTTCGTCCATTTAATATCGTAACAAAAGATAAATTAAGCAAACAGGCTCAGGACTTTGAAAACTACATCATGAGTGCAGATGGACAGAAGATCATTCAGGATAATGGATATATCAAAGCAGACGAGAAAGCACCAGCTTACAAATCAAACGGAGCAAAAGGTAAAGTTGTTGTTGGTGGATCTTCTTCAGTAACACCAGTTATGGAAAAATTAAAAGAAGCATATGCAAAAGCAAACAAAGATGTAACAGTTGAAGTACAGCAGAGCGATTCAACAACAGGTGTTACAAATGCGATCGAAGGAACATGTGATATCGGTATGGCATCTCGTGATCTTGCAGACAGCGAAGCTAAAAAAGGTGTAAAAGCAACAGTTATCGCAAAAGATGGTATTGCAGTTATCGTAAATAAAGACAGTAAAGTTGATGAATTAACAAGTGCTCAGGTAAAAGATATCTACACAGGAAAAACAACAAAATGGGCAGATATTAAATAAGAAAGAATCATCAATATAAAGGAATAGTAATAATGAAGAAATATTCAGAAAAAATCATGCATGTCGTATTTTTGATCGCAGCATGTGCCTCAATTTTGGCAGTAATTTTAATCTGTGCATTTCTGTTCGTAAATGGTATTCCTACAATCGGGAAAATCGGACTTGGAAATTTTGTTTTAGGTAAGATCTGGATGCCAAAGAGTGGAATCTTTGGCATTTTCCCGATGATCATAGGAAGTATTTATGTAACAGCAGGAGCGATTTTGGTTGGAGTTCCAGTTGGAATTCTTGCTGCGATCTATATGGCAAAGTTTTGTAATGAAAAAGTGTATAAAATAGTAAAACCAGCAGTTGATCTTCTGGCAGGAATTCCATCTGTTGTTTATGGATTCTTTGGAATGGTAGTGTTAGTACCAGCTTTCCGTAATATATTTGGAAATGGTAACTGTGTATTTACAGCATCTATCTTGCTTGGGATCATGATCCTGCCAACGATCATCGGAGTATCTGAAAGTGCGATCCGAGCAGTCCCAGATAGTTACTATGAAGGGTCCTTAGGACTTGGAGCAAGTCATGAGCGAAGCGTATTCTTCGCAGTGTTACCTGCAGCAAAATCAGGTATTCTTGCAGGGATCGTTTTAGGAATCGGACGTGCGATCGGTGAGACAATGGCGGTAGTAATGGTAGCTGGAAATCAGGCTATCATCCCAGATGGAATGTTCTCAGGAGTTCGTACTTTGACATCCAATATTGTTCTTGAAATGGGATATGCGACAGACCTTCACAGAGAAGCACTGATCGCAACAACAGTTGTATTATTTGTATTTATCTTAATGATCAACCTGTGCTTTGCAGTATTAAAGAGCAAGGAGGAACGTTAAAATGGAAGCGGTGAAAGAAATGGAATCAGTAGAAAAGATCCAGGCGATCAATAAAACGTCTTGGATACAAAGAATGAAATCATATAAAAGAACGCCGTTATCCTTTGTATTATGGCTTCTTGTAAATGTTGCGATGATCATAACTGTCGCAGTACTGGCATATTTGATCGTTTATATTCTTGTAAATGGAGTACCATACTTAAATTCACAATTATTTGAATTAAAATATACAAGTGAAAATGCATCGGTATTCCCAGCAATCATTAATACCTTGATCATGACAGTATTATCTTTGGTATTAGCAGTACCACTTGGAATTTTTGCAGCAATTTATTTAGTAGAGTATGCAAAACGTGGAAATAAATTAGTTGAGGTTGTTCGTTTAACAGCAGAAACATTATCAGGAATTCCATCGATCGTGTATGGATTATTCGGTATGTTATTTTTCGTAAAAGCTTTGGGATGGGGATTATGTCTGTTATCTGGAGCAGCAACAATGGCGATCATGATCTTACCATTGATCATGAGAACAACCGAAGAAGCATTAAAGTCTGTGCCTGATTCTTTTAGAGAAGGAAGCTTTGGACTTGGAGCAGGAAAACTAAGAACAGTATTTCGTATTATCCTGCCATCAGCAGTTCCAGGAATCTTATCTGGAGTTATTTTAGGAATCGGACGTATCGTCGGTGAGACGGCAGCATTAATGTATACAGCAGGTACGATCGCAGAAATCCCTGCAAATGTTATGGGATCAGGACGTACACTGGCACTTCATATGTATGTATTATCATGCGAAGGATTACATATCAATCAGGCATATGCAACAGCAGTTGTGTTACTTCTGATCGTGCTTGTGATCAACGCCGTATCTTCATTTATCGCAAAACGAATTACGAAAGGGTAACCAATTATGGATAGTAAAATGAAAGTTGAAAACCTTGACCTGTATTATGGAAAATTCAAGGCTTTAAAAAATATTAATCTGGATCTTCCTAAAAATGAGATCACAGCATTTATCGGACCATCTGGATGTGGTAAATCTACACTTTTAAAATCATTAAATCGAATGAATGACCTTGTAGAAGGTTGTAAGATCACTGGAAAAGTGACATTAGACGGAGATGATATTTATGGTGACATGGATGTCAACTTATTAAGAAAACGAGTTGGAATGGTATTCCAGAAACCAAATCCATTTCCAATGAGTATTTATGACAATATTGCATATGGACCAAGAACTCATGGAATCCGAAGCAAAGCAAAATTAGATGATATTGTAGAAAAATCTTTAAGAAATGCAGCAATCTGGGATGAATTAAAAGATCGCTTAAAGAAAAGCGCTTTAGGGCTTTCTGGAGGTCAGCAGCAGAGACTTTGTATCGCGAGAGCATTAGCTGTAGAACCTGAAGTTTTACTAATGGATGAACCAACGTCAGCTCTTGATCCAATTTCTACTTCCAAAATTGAAGATCTTGCGGTAGAATTAAAATCAAAGTATACGATCATCATGGTAACACATAATATGCAGCAGGCAGTCAGAATTTCTGATAATACAGCATTCTTCTTATTAGGAGAGATGGTAGAGTACGGAAAATCAGATCAGCTATTTTCTATGCCACAGGATAAGAGAACAGAAGATTATATTACAGGAAGGTTTGGGTGATTTAGATGAGAAATCGATTCGACAGACAGCTGCTTAGGTTAAATCAAGAGATGATCGACATGGGTTCTTTATGTGAAGAGATGATCACAGCTGCGGCCAAGATCGTTGCGACAAGAGATAAGGAACTTATGGATGATATTGTAACAATGGAAGAAGAAATCAATCAGAAGGAAAGAGATATCGAACGTATCTGTATGAAACTTCTGATGCAGCAACAGCCAGTGGCAAGCGATTTGCGTGTTATCTCAGCAGCTATGAAGATGGTATCTGATATGGAACGTATCGGAGACCAGGCATGTGATATTACTGGAATCGTTAAAAAAGATGCAGAAGTTCTTACGATCAGAGAGAACACACATCTTGATAAGATGGCAAAAGCTACGATCAGTATGGTAAGCAAGAGCATACAATCTTTTATTAAACAGAATCTGGTGATCGCTCATGAAGTGATCGAACAAGATGACATTGTTGATGAATTATTTAACAGAGTCAAGAAAGAAACAATCTCATTGATTCATGAAGATCCTGGGAAAGGAGAAGAGTGTGTAGCCATCGTCATGATCGCCAAGTATTTTGAGCGAATCGGAGATCATGCAAGCAATATCGCAGAATGGGTCGAATTTGCGATCACTGGGGAATATAAAGGAGGAAGCTTGTGATTTTTGTTGTAGAAGACGATCCGAATATCAGAGAACTGGTGACATATACCTTACAAAGTACTGGATTTGATGCCTGTGGATTTGAAAATGGATCAGAGTTTTTAAAAGCTTTAAGTGATGGAGAGAAGCCAGAACTGGTATTATTAGATATTATGCTTCCAGGAGAAGACGGAATATCGATTTTAGGAAAACTTCGCAAAAAATCAGTGACCAGAGATCTGCCGATCATTATGATGACAGCAAAGGGAACAGAGTATGATAAAGTACTCGGACTTGATAGTGGGGCAGATGATTATATTACAAAACCATTCGGAATGATGGAACTTGTATCCAGAGTCAAAGCGGTATTGAGACGTTCCAGCAGAAATGAAAAAAAAGACGAGATCGTTGTTGGACAATTAAAGATTTATCCAAATAAACATAAAGTAAAATCCTGTGGGAATGAAGTGACATTAACCAATAAGGAATTTAAACTATTATGTTTATTGGTAGAGAGTAAAGGAAATGTATTAAACAGAGATCAGCTGCTTACAAATATCTGGGGATATGATTTTGATGGTGAGACAAGAACTGTCGATGTTCATATTCGTTCATTAAGGCAGAAGCTTGGAGAATGTGGAAAGCTTATCGAGACGGTCAGAGGAATCGGTTACCGAATCGGAGGCAACGAATCATGAAAATGAAACAAAAGATATTAAACAACATGGTATACATCGCAGTTGTAGCTGTGCTGATCACGACAACGCTTATTGGAATGTTTACATATTATCGTTATATGGAACAGATAAAAACAGGAATGAAAGATGAGGCGGCCTATTTGGCGGCTTCGCTTAATTTTGAGGATCAGCAAAATCTCGATAAATATAAAAATATTACAATCACAAGGATTACAAGGATCGCTAAGGATGGAACGGTTATTTATGACAGCAGCGGGAAAGAAAAATCCATGGGAAACCATAAGAATCGTACAGAAGTCAAAGAAGCATTTAAACATGGACATGGGGAAGATACTCGTATGTCAATGACATTACGAAAACAGACTTATTATTATGCGCTGAAGTTAAAAGATGGAACGATTCTTCGGATGAGCCGGGAGACCCAGACGATCGTAAGACAGATGGAAGATATCATTCCGATCATCGCCTTGATTCTTGCAGTTGTAACGATATTATCTGTGATATTATCAAGAATGTCGACAGATCGTATCGTAGAACCGATCAACCAGATAAATTTGATACATCCAAAACAGAACAAAACATATAGTGAGTTGACGCCATTGCTTGATAAGATTGAAAAACAGAATATGGATATAGAAAGACAGATCAAAGAGATCAAAGAAGCAGAAAATATGCGCAAAGAATTTTCAGCCAATGTATCCCATGAACTAAAAACTCCATTGACTACGATTTCAGGATACGCTGAATTAATGAAAGATGGGCTGGTGAAACCAGAAGACATGCCAAGATTCTCTGCAACGATCTATGATGAAGCAAGAAGACTGATCTCGATGATCGAAGGAATCATCAAACTCTCAAGACTTGATGAAAATAGAGTGGAATTAGACTGGAAAGATGTCGATCTCTATGAATTAGCATTCAGTATCAAGAATGATCTGAAGCGAAGAAGTGAAGAAGAAAATGTATCTGTTCATATCCGAGGAATTCATACGAAGATCCGAGGAGTTACACAGATCCTTTACGAAATGTTTTTTAATGTATGTGAGAATGCTATTAAATACAATCATCCTGGCGGAGAAGTCGTATTCACGATTTCAAAAATGGGCGATTACCCAACAGTTATTGTAGAAGATACCGGAATTGGTATTCCAAAAGAAGACATTGATCGTATATTTGAACGTTTTTATCGTGTAGATAAGAGTCATTCAAACCAAAAAGAAGGCTCAGGACTCGGATTATCCATTGTAAAGCACGGAGCAAAATTCCATCATGCAGAGATGGAAGTAGAAAGTGAAGTGGGAAAAGGAACAAAGATCACGGTTGTATTTCCACGGCAAAATTCTGATTTGTTGTAGTGTTGCATGTATGAGTCAGAAAGAAGATAAGAAGAAATATTTATAAGAAAAAGGATGACACTCCGCATTTTTGAAAGCGTTTTTTACAAATCGCTGATCCGCGATCTGTAAAAAACGTGAGGAAAATTCTCTAGCTGCTCTTCCGATCGTTTATTTATTTTTTATCATATACTCAAAATCTACAGTTGGCCAACTACAAAATTGAAAATCTAATTGAAGTGTGGTTTATCATATGTAAATGACACATCTGATCTATAAACACTACGGAACTGACTATACATGATCGTAGCGATTTGTTTTGCATAGGATGGATCTGTTGCGTATTCGTGCCATAGATAATTGATATTTGGGTTGTAACGGAATTTATAAAGTGTATTTTGATGATAAGTCTGATTATGGATATAGTCTTGGCTTACATACTTAGCAGCACCATAAATTGCCGCATCGACACTTGTCCAACCTTGATAATATGCATAGCTGAATCCGCAAAGCTGAGGATCACTATCATAGGCTTTGATTCCGTAGAGATTATACACAGTCTTCTTAGAGATTGTGGATGTTTTATATTTTCCATTGACTGTCTTAAATCCTGTGACATTTCCAGAACTATCTCTTACAACGGAACTTCCAGAAACAACGGTTGTGATCGCTTTTCCCTGAGATAAGGTGCTTGTACCATATCCAGTTTCAAGAATTGTCTGGCAAAGTAAATACACTGGATCGATATTATACTGCTTTGCAGCTGCAATCAGGACATTTCCTTTATTTCTTAAGACACTGTTTGATCTTAATTTACTATTTAATAAGTTGTTATATGCAGTTGGATCAACTTCACGGTATGTATCCAGTGTTAAGAACTGAAAATTATTTGTTGTATCCTTTGATGGATCGATATAGCTTGTGTAAGTTGATGTACTGATGCTCTTGCCGCCGTAAGTTGGATGTTGTTTCTTCTCTGCAGTTACATAAGCTGATAAACTCTTGTTGTAATTTGTATACTGCACAGAACCACTTGGCTGTGTTGGAACCTGTGTTGTTGAATCTGAAGGAATGACAGGCTGTGTGATATAGATCCTCTTTGAAGAAGAACTATATTTATAATTTAATCCCAGTCCTTTGACGATCGCATTAGCAGGAATTAAAATGATAGTTTTTTTTGTCTTATAATATTTTACCTTTGTAGGGGCAACGCTGAAGGTTTTCTTTACCCCATTTAAATAGTATGTACGTTTTCCTACATAAGCTGTCAGTGTGTCATCGCCATTCTTAAGGATCAGTTTTCCACTGCTTTTAGAGTAAGTACGTTTGACTTTCGGACCCTGCTTTACAAGATAGTCATAATAAGGGATCATATTGACTTTATTGATCTGAATGCCAACATATTTAGAAGACAGGTTCTTATTTGCATAGCTGACATGTAATTGTTTTCCTCTATAGTAACGTGTTTTGCCGCTGTAGCGGATCTTAAGACTTGCTGCCTGTACAGAATTTGCCGGTACGATACCGCCGATACATGAAACAGTTAATGCTGCAGCAAGTATTTTTTTATAATACATTGATACTCCTCCTTTTATACTCTTCTAGAATAGCACAAGATTCATGGAAATTCAATAAATATGTAATAGAAATGTAACAAAAAACAGAGGATAAGGTTTGACAAAGCAAGAGAACTTTGCTATTATAAAACAAGCACTTTAGCATGGTAGCGTGCTGATTGAATAAAATATATAAAGGAGCGATAAAGTTATGAAAAAGTTTTTAGTCGGGTTATTAACAGTCGCACTTGCAGCATCTATGCTCGTAGGATGTGGTAAGAAAGAAGAAAAGAAGAAAGCAGATAACTCATTGAAAGATGTACAGTCTAAGAAAGAATTAATCCTTGGATTAGATGCATCATTCCCACCAATGGGATTTACAGATAAGAAACAGAATATCGTAGGATTTGATATTGATCTTGCGAAAGAAGTTACAAAGAGAATGGGCATCAAATTAAAATTACAGCCGATCAACTGGGATTCCAAAGAACAGGAACTTGACACAGGTAAGATTGATTGTATCTGGAATGGTTTAACGATCAGCAAACAAAGACAGAAAGTTATGCTGTGTTCTGAATCTTATATGGATAACCATCAGGTATTAGTTGTTCCAGCGAACAGTAAGATCAAATCTTTAAAAGACATCAAGAAACAGAACGTTGGTGTTCAAAAAGGATCCACAGCAGCAGATGCGGTAGATAATACAAAAGAATTAAAAGATGCCAATATCCAGTTGTTAGCAGATAACGTACAGATCTTAAATGATCTTGGAAATGGATTAGATGCAGCAGTTATGGATGAAGTCGTTGCAAAATATTACACAAAGAAAGATACTGGTAAATATAAAGTATTAGAAGACAGTGTATCAACAGAAAAATATGTCATTGGATTTAGAAAAGACGATAAAGCACTGTGCAAAGAAGTGATCAAACAGTTAAAAGCAATGGCTAAAGACGGTACATTAAAGAAGATCAGCACAAAATGGTTTGATGAGGACATCACAACGATCAAATAAACAATTTTAAGGAAGAAAGGGCTTTCGTGCTAAAGCCCTTTTTCCATTTATAAAAGTATTATAAAGGAAATAACCTGTCCCTTATAAATATAGATAAAATAAGTAACATAGGAGTAGAAAATTATGGATGGAATACAAAGTTTTCCAGAGATTGTAAAGTTATTAATTGAAAATGGTCTGCAAGCAACATTAACATTGTTCTTTCTGACTTTGATTTTTGGATTGATTCTTGGTATGATAATTGCTAAAGGAAGAATGTCAAAGCTTCTGATCATTCAGATGCCGATCCGATTCTTCTTACTGATCATGCGAGGAACACCACTGATCCTGCAGTTATATGGATTCTATTTTGGATTATATTATGTCGCAGGGTTAAGCCTTGACCGTATGACAGCGGCGGTTATCAGCTTTTCCTTAAACTATGCAGCATATTTTGCAGAGATTTATCGAAGTGGTATTCAGGCAATTCCAAAAGGTCAGTATGAAGCAGCGAAAGTATTAGGATTTAACAGATCACAGACATTCTTTAAGATCATTTTACCTCAGGTTGTAAAGATCATCACACCATCCCTTGGAAGTGAGTGTATGACATTGGTTAAGGATACGTCCTTAGCTCATGTTATTGGTGTTATGGAGATTTACGTTGTGGCAACAAACCAGATGGCACGAAGCCGTGGAATGATCTACCTTGTTGTAGCAGGTATTTTCTACTTGATCATGAATACCATTGTATCAAAAGTATTCTCAGTCATTGAGAAAAGAATGAACTATTATCGTTAGGGAGGAAAGAAGATGAGTATTTTATCCGTTAAAAACTTAGAGAAGAAATTCGGAGATCTTACCGTATTGAAAGACATTTCCTTCGACATCAATGACGGCGAGATCATTTCGATCATTGGATCATCAGGATCAGGAAAATCAACATTACTGCGTTGTATGAATCAGTTAGAGACGATCACATCTGGAACGATCACGATCGATGGAAAGACACTGGTTGAGACAAAGAATGGAGCACCAGTCTACGCAGGCAAAGATATTTTGAAAGAAATTTTAATGGAAACAGGATTTGTATTTCAGAACTTCAACCTGTTTCCACACTATAGTGTTCTAAGAAATGTAATGGAAGCCCCTGTATGTGTTGCAGGAGTGCCTAAGAAACAGGCAGAAGAGAAGGCAAGGGAGCTGTTAAAGAAATTAGGTCTTGAGACAAAGGCAGATGCTTATCCATGTGAATTATCCGGTGGACAGTCACAGCGAGTATCAATCGCAAGAGCATTAGCCTTGGAACCAAAGATCTTGTTCTTTGATGAACCGACTTCTGCACTTGATCCAGAGCTTACTGGAGAAGTATTAAAAGTTATCAAATCACTGACAGATCTAAATATCACGATGGTGATCGTCACACACGAGATGGCTTTTGCAAAAGAAATTTCAGACAGGATCATTTTTATGGATAAAGGAGTCATCATTGAAGATGCATCTCCAGATGAGGTATTCAGTTCTGATAATGAAAGAACAAGAGAATTCCTTGGAAAATACCATGATGTAAACTAGAGACGATAGCAATTGCTAGAAGGGAGAAAAACGATGGTTAAAGATATGCCGAATAAGTTTTCAGAGGTAACCCCTGAGATTAAAGAGCTGGCTAAGAAATGTAATAAGAAGATTGATGAAGAGTTATTTGCAAAATATGATGTAAAAAGAGGTCTTCGTAAACGTAATGGTGAAGGTGTCCTTGCAGGATTAACTGACATTTCCATGATCAATGCTTATACAATGATCGACCGTGAAATCGTGCCATGCGAAGGTAAATTATATTATCGCGGAATTGATATCGAGGATATCGTAAAGGGATTCATCGAAGAAGATCGTTTTGGATTTGAAGAAACAGCATATTTACTGTTGTTTGGTGAACTCCCTAAAAAGGATCAGTTAAAACAGTTTGAAGGAATGCTTGGAGAATACAGACAGCTTCCTACAAACTTTGTAAGAGATATCATCATGAAAGCACCAAGCTGTGACATGATGAATACATTAGCACGAAGCGTCTTAACATTATTTTCATATGATGACAATGCAAGTGATATTTCACTGCCAAATGTACTGCGTCAGTGCATTCAGCTGATCGCATTATTCCCTGTACTTTCTGTATATGCATATCAGGCATACAATCATTATGAGAGAGGAGAAAGTTTATTCATTCATCTTCCAGATCCAGAACTTTCTACAGCAGAGAATATCCTTCATCTGTTAAGACCAGACAGCCAATATACAAAACTGGAAGCAAAATTACTAGATATGGCGTTAGTGCTTCATGCAGAGCATGGTGGAGGTAACAACTCTACGTTCACAACACACGTTGTATCATCTTCAGGAACAGATACATATTCAGCGATCGCAGCAGCCCTTTGCTCATTGAAAGGTCCAAAACATGGTGGAGCAAACATTAAAGTCGTACAGATGTTCGATGATCTAAAAGCCAATGTCAAAGACTGGTCCAATGAAGAAGAAATTCGTGAATATTTATTAAAACTGCTGAATAAAGAAGCATTCGACAAAGCAGGATTGATCTATGGTATGGGACATGCAGTATATTCCTTATCAGATCCACGTTCCAAGATTCTTTCACGCTTCGTAAAACAGCTTTCTGAAGAAAAAGGAAAAGAAGAAGAATATCAATTGTATACAACGGTAGAACGTCTTGCCAAACAGGTTATTGGTGAGAAGAGAAAGATCTACAAAGGAGTCAGCGCAAACATCGACTTCTACAGTGGATTTATCTACAGCATGTTAGGATTACCACATCAGTTATATACACCATTATTTGCGATCGCACGTATTGTAGGATGGTCAGCACATCGAATGGAAGAATTGATAAATGGTAACCGTATTATCCGTCCAGCATATAAAGCTGTAGAACCACGAAAAGAATATACACCGATCAATGAAAGATAAATTGTGATTGAATGACGGAAATTATTGGTGGAATATTATAAAAAGAGATCATGTGTCTGCAACCCACTCGCGTTCGGACTCCCACGTAGCTG
>ENA-OQJL01000908-OQJL01000908.1-human-gut-metagenome-genome-assembly--contig:-NODE-908-length-16680-cov-3.149009_pt1 | contig 16680 bp, 14 predicted proteins | sample MGYA00242604_ERZ504770 | MGnify/ENA primary metagenome ERZ504770 (study PRJEB26092, sample SAMD00036359) | human gut metagenome | host: Homo sapiens | study: EMG produced TPA metagenomics assembly of...
ATAACTTGCTGCTAAATGTGTCAGGACATATTTGATGTCATTGCTGTAGTTCTTTAGATATTCCCCAGTTAAATCTCCCGGTCCTCCATATCCGTAATACAAAACCTTCTGTAAGTTTAAATTGCTTTCATAAAGTTCAGCAACATAATCGGAAGAAGGCGGGGACTGTAAGTTTGATTCCAGACAGTATGCAATCCGGTCATTGACATAGAAATAACAGGTACTGTAAGAACCTAAATCACTTGGATATACAATCTTCTTTCCTTTCACTAAAGAAGCTTTTTCTCTTGCCTGTTCTATGGAAGATGGTACAACAGAAAATAAAACCCCCGTTTCTTCCTTTAACGCACTGGTATCAATATTGGCGCCATCCGGCTCTGTATCTTCCTCCCCGCTTTTTTGTTCTTTCTTCTGTTTCCTGTCCTTTTTCGGACTCTCTCCTTCTTTTCCCGATTCCTTTACAATGATTTTTCGTGTAATCTCATAAGATTCCCCGGAAGGTTTATGCACCTGATAAATGCAGTCATACATTCCAGGTCTATCTGCATCAAACAATTTTCCATCTTTATCTGCTGCCAAAACAAAGGAAATTTTTTCGCCTTCCTTTACAGAAATACCCGTAAAGTCTGAATCCGGGTCAAAAGTTTCCCCCTGCTTGATGGTAATGTCCTCTGCCTGTGTTTCCTCTTTACTCTCTGTCTGCTCTATTGATGCTGCCATAGTACTGCTTGCCCCTGTCAAAAGGGAAGAACACCCTAATAAAACTGCTAAAAAACCTGCTGTGCATCGGTTTTTCCATGTTGTTTTCAATAAACAATCTCTCCTTTCTCTTTGTTGTTTTTTCAAATGGGCAGTTCCATTTTCGGGAATATGCTGCATATCAAAAACTGCCCTGCTTCCCATTTTTCTTTAAGGTCTATCCCGAATCATCCACTTCTCTCCTTTCTCATGGCACTTTAAACCATGCAAAAAAGGAACTGCTTTTGCAATTCCTCTTTTGCACATTTTAAAAATAGCTATTTTCTATTTTCCCTGATTTCCTTTGTCAGCCAGTCATCAATCCCTTTTTCATGTTCTGCCCATAAACCGTCCGGATCCAGGTCCCACTGATTACGGTTGCAGGATAGAGAAAGTTCCTCACAGATATGGTATGTATGGTTACAGCCTTTTCGTATAGTATCCCGTTTCAATCTTTTTTTCGGACATTCAAAATCCGGATTCCCTTTTTTCTTCCTGTCTTCACACTCCTCACAGATTTCACTATACTTTTGGTCGCAGACAAGCCTAAGCTGCTTATCCATGTCATATACTTCCTCCACATGAGAAAGTCCACGTTTTTTTAATACTTGCAAAACCTCATACAAATCTCTCCAATTTCCAATCCCCGGATTTCCAAGGAATGTTTTTCCGGATACCTGATGGGCTATCTCTGCTTTTAAAATTCCTTCCGTTACATAAATCTCACTGCCTTCAGTTTTTTCAGATACTCCTACAATACTGCTGATTCCACACCCTTTCTTCTGGTTTGCACTAGAAAGCCATACATATTTATTTTTTCCTTTGGGATGATCCAAACGTATCTGAAATCCTGCCAGATATTTATCTACCGTATAAACAGGGCAAAGATATCCTCTGTTTCCTTCATAAAAATTAAGATCCCAGTTTCCTTCCCAATTAATATAAAAACTTGGAACACCTTCCAATCGGAATCCTTCTTTTATCAGCCGTCTCGCGATCTGTTGCGAATCCTCCTCACTGGTACTTTTATATCCCTTTTCTTCCATGTGCAGGATCATCTCCCTATCTGCCCCTCTTCTCTCCAGATCTTTGCGATGATACTCCTTCAGTTCCAGATAAGAGAGCATTTTTTTATAAACCTGATGCCGCTGTTCCAGATTCACTGGTTCAGCCAGATATTCTTTCTGTTTTCTCGCCCGTTTCTTAATCCCCTGGCTTTCTTCCTGCATTGCCTGCCGCGTCTTTTTCTTTCTGCCGGGTTCTTTCTGCTTTCTTCTATAAATTTCCCGGTATGCCTTTTTATACCGGTCTTTTCCTGTCAGATGACAAAGTTCCGCATAAAGTGTCAGCATATTATGGCCGGTTCCACAATCAAAACAATGAAAGACATTCATGATTTTTCCCTCTGCACAGATACAGATGCTTGCCTTTCCTCTTGCATCACCACAAAATGGACATACAACATTTGCTGCATTCTGGGTATCTTTTACCTGGTATCCACTTTTACAGTTTTCTAAAAATTCCATATCCAGCATCTTTGCTACATCAAAAATAGTGAACGGGGCAACCGGATCAGATTCTGTACACTTTCTTTTTTTCATACCATTTTAACCTTTCTGGAAATATCCCCTTATAAAAACGGAAAAGGCATGACCTGCACGCCTCTTCCTTATTCTTTAACTTTCTAAGCAGCTTTTTGTTCACAGCTTTCCAATAAAAGCTGTGCAGCTTCTTTCATTTTAAAATCTGACCCCCTGTATTCATTCGCAAACCATTGCAACTGCCGGTAACCCGCTTCTGTTTCAAGCATCTCCCCAAATGTTTTTCCTTCAAACAAAGCATAAGGGCAGATTACTTTTTTGGCTTCTTCTACCGTCAGAGGTTTCTTCTCTGTTTCACTTTCCATATCTCTTTGTAACTGCAAGAAAAAGTCATCTTCATCTACCTCTTCAAAGGGAACCTCTTCTTTTACCGCTTCAAAATCTTCTGACTGCTCGGAAATAACCGATTCTTCTTTCCTGTCCTCTTCTTTATCAATTTCTTGAGATTCATCTGCTGTTTTTGTCTCATTGGTTTTTGTTTCCTGTTTCTCGGATGATTCTGGCTGATGTGCTGAAAAATCCAAAAGATTCATCTGTCCAAAATCCTCCTCATTTTTTTGAGATTTTAAAGAAGAACTTTTTGTTTCTTTCTTCTTCTCTTCTTTTATCTTTTCTCCTGAAACATTTTCTTTTTTCTCAGGTTCCTGTACTGCTTTGTCGGCTTTCAAATCTTTTGTAGAAAGATGCTCAGATATGCCTTCTCCATCTTTCCCTAAAAATTCTGGCTGTATATCCCCTGCCTCTGATTTTTTTGTCTCTTCTTCTGTTTTCAAAGGTTCCAATGTTTCCGACAGTTCCAAGTATTGTTGTTCTTCCCTCTCCACCTCGTGATATTCTGCATCTTCTCCTGTATCTTCTGCTTCGTTTTCTTTCAAAAAATCTGCGGGATCTGGAAGAAAATCTACTTGTTTGATGTTTTCCTTCTTTTGATTCATATCTGTCACTGGTGGTTGTGATAAAGGGCTGTCTGCTATTACATCAGAAGACTCTTTCGCTGATTTCTGTGGTTTTACCGGCACTTCTATTTTTTTCTGTTCTGCATTTCCTTTCGATTTGTCCGGCCCATTTGGTGGTGTACCTTTCATATCTGGATCTTCTGTTTCCTGTTTCATACGGAATTTATATAAAAAGAAGTATTTAAACCCATACGTCCATGCTGCCCCTTTCGCTTTTGCAGGTGAATCCAGATGATCGCCTACCAATTGGATACTCACCCGTTCTTTTTCATTCAGACAATCTGCATTGACAATAAAGAAGGTAAGTTTTGCCGTATAAATCCAACTGCCATCAACTTTGCTGTAAGTTGCATCTGTTTCTTCCAATTCCTGCAAACAGATGTGATACTTTGTAAACGCTGGATTTAAAAGTTCAAAGATATCATCAATCTTTACAAAATCGTAATCTACTTCGTCTGAATAATGCTTTTTTAATAGTTTGGGCATTTCATTTGATATTGCAATCAATTTTTGCTGTAAATTCATCGTTTCTTTGTTTTCCATCCTTTGTCCTCCTATTCTTTTCATTAAGCAGCCTGTTTCTGCTCGGCCATAACATTGTAATACCAGATATTCCTTGCCCCTACCTGATAAATCTCTTCTACATCTCAGATTTTATCTACCCCATACTTTTCTTTCAGACGTTTCCTTTCTTGTCCGGATATCTGACTAAGCGGGTACTTTCCGTTTGTATTTTTTAACACCTCTGCATCGATATGGAAATATTCAAAAACACCTTGTTTCCCTCTAACAACTACGATTACGGTATGATGTACTTTTTCCAACGCATTTCTCAGTGTCCTGATTTTTTCAATCCGTTCTGGCTGTTTCTTCAATAAAAGTTGCACTTTACTGTTTACTTCTGTTTCAAAAATCCGGCGCATGGTTTCCCGATGCTGCAGTTCTCTCGCCCAGGCTTTTCCTAATTTTCGAATAACAGTCTTACGCTTTTTTAAATAACGAAAATACAGCCGGTTATCGAACACATACGTTTCTCCATTAAATGCAAATTCCGGTTGTGGAATCAGCTGGTCTGCCACAGATGTTTTTTCAAAGATCACATCTCCTGCAGCCTGTTCGATCAATTCCCGGTATTTCCATGCAACTGCTGCTCTTTCAACTGCGGTAATTGAAATCTCCTTGTTTTCCTTCTCCAGTTTCTTTTGTGCATACTCCTGAACTTTATGTTCCAAACAATGCATACAACCACGTTGGAAGCGGAATTTTTTCCCTTCTGGGATATTTAGCAAAGTACGCAGAGAATATGCAACATCTGTAAATTCAAAAGTCTTCTGGTTAAAAAGTCCGACAAAATCCATGCCCTGATATAAGTGACTAGCTCTATTTTCCATGTCTGGTCCCATATACACAAAAGTAAAACCTCGACTGGAAACCTTAGTAAACACCGCATCTCCTGTCAGAAGAGCTGGATTGTTCTTTTTTCTAAGCCATTTGAAAAATCGTTTTGCAAATGCATTGCCCTTTGCCCACTTTGGTACATTTCTCATATTCTTTTTCTCCTTTTCTGTTTGTTTTTTATACAAATGGAAGACAGTATGAAGATGCCCAATACCGTATCTTTTCCATTGTCTGCTCTTTCTCACATTCCACCCACAGCCACTCCAATAGAAATTCTGTGAGTATTTGCTGTTTCTCCTTATCCATAGTTACAAGTTCTAACCAGAAAGCTTTCATAAACCGATCTTTTTCAGAATCTGTCAATTGACCTAAAATGATTTCCAGCTGCTTTTCTGGTTCTCCTTTGATTTTCCGTATTCTGAAAATACGCTTTCTTCTGCATGTTGGAAGCGTCATAGGACAGGAGAATGCTTCTTTTGCCATATCTACTGCCCACAATTCTTCATCGTCCCATGGTGTGAATAACGACAGCCTGTAGATCCAGTGTGTAACCAGATAGGCCATATTTTTTCTGACTGTCCCTCCACGCCTTTGCAAAGCAGAAAAGATTTTCTGTATTCCCGCTTTCTCTTTACCGGCATTTTTAGCAGAAATCTCTTCTGCAATGGAAACCAGCGTCTTTGCATAATAAATGCCAAGTTCTTTCTTTCCCTTTTTGTAACCCATATTCTTTTCTCCTATATACATGGCAGCCAAATTTTAATTTCTCTAATCCAGGAAAGTTTCGGATTTTTCTTTCCTGCATCCCGAAGCCACCTCATTGCAAATCTGGTAAAATTCTGTTGTAAAGTACGATGTTCCTTCCGAAGTTTTAAGAGAAATTCCTGATACCCATTTACCGCATCTTCTTCCAGATATACGGAAAAAACAGCAGCTACCTCATTTGCATTTAACCCGTTCAGTTCAGGATACTTTCTTGTTTCTCCTTGTTTTTCTTCTAGTACCGGAAACTCTATGTCATGTTCAAAAATTTTTTTCGCAAGTATGACTGATGCTTCGTTTCTTGCATCTGTTGTTGTAAAAGCAGATAATTCCTTCATCCAATTCAGACATAAAAATGTAAACCTGTCACAAACAGGGTATTCAAGTAAGTTCCTACCAACAGATTTTCTATTGTCTGCCCATTCCATTTTATTTCCATACAGTTCTTTCTCCTTTCTTCTGCTGACTCTTAATATACAAGATCACCTGGAATGTCATATTCTCTCCACTTCACACTCAGACATTTGGCAACTTTTTCTTCCAGTTCCACCATAGCTCTACCAGATACCCCTTTACTCTGAGCAAGAAAAAGAATTTCTCCAATCCCACAATACACTTCGTATACCGTACATGGTACATCACCAAAGGTTGCTTTATAACGATCCACAATCTCTGCAACATTCTTTTTTCCAAACCCTTGTTTTGTCATGATTCCGATTATGGTATTGACCGGATACTCTATGGAAATAGCACACAATTTTTCCACAGTTCCTTTCAATGCATTTTTATAGCATTCGAAGGTCGAAAGCAGATTTTCTGTAAACTGTTGAAATTCTACGGAATTATTATGTCGCATCCGCATATCCGAACCCAATGCAATCTTTCGTTTTCCTTCCATCAGGCTGTAAAAGATATTCGCACCTGATGCTGCTACATCAGAAGATGTAATGCGTATAGTCGCTGTGAGCTTTTCCTTTACCTGCTTTCCATACTTTTCCATGATTTCTTCATACACCTCTTCCAACCGCTTGTCTTCAATCTGCCAAGTTGCTGATACCATAGTCTGGTCTGCATAGCCCTCTAAAAAGGTGCTCTTTTTATACTCTCCGCGTATGTAAACACTGGCAAGCATAAATACTTCTGGTAAGGGATATACTTGATACCCATTTTTTTCCGCAGAGTGTACTGCACGTACCTTTCCTTCTGAAACACGAAGTAATGCTTTCCCTTTAGCAACTTTCAGACACTGATTCAATATTTCTGCAAGTACGGCAGGCCTTACATTTGACAATGCTGCACCGCTGCTTCGCGCCCTGTTTTCTAAAGTCGAGATTGCAGAACTTCCCAACTGGTAAACTTCTTCCTTATCCGTTTTCAGCAAAAGGTGTGAATGGTTTTTTGTATCTTTTAATACTTCCATACAGATACATTCATCCTCACCTTTAGGACTTTCTAATAGTTGTCCTACTTCATATACACGCAGTTTTTTACTTGGAACTTCAAACCATATTGCATGCTTTTCAACCTGTTCCAGATATCGATGCAGTTCCACTTCTTTCGAAAATGATTTTGAGAAACTGTCTGCAAACCATCGTCCCGTAGGTGTATTATGCAATTTCAGGCAAATCTTCCATCCACCGTCTACTGACCGGAACTGATAGCCTTCCCGTTTCATGTGTTCTATTTCCTCCTTACTTGGCAGACTCCCTTCCCATAGAATACTTGTCTGCATCCTGAATGACCGCTTCATCGTTCATCTGCTTTTCTAAAAAAGTAAGTGTTTCAAATAATCTTCCTGTTTTCTGTTGTTTTCTTAGCTGCTCTACATCGTTCCTTTGACACATTCCTTTTTCTCCTTTCTTTTCGTTTTTTTCATGTGTTCCTCCTTTCACGCACAAAAAAGACACAAAGAAGAACCATTGTCTTTTTGTGTCTGTCTATCTATGCGTTTTAAAACGATTGTTAAAAGTTCTCTTCCGGAAACAAATCCGGAACAAAATTTGACTTATGGAAATCATTATATTGTTTCCATATAAAATGAAGTCACCTAAAGATTAACACAATATATAGTATGTGTCAATCTCTCTGTGTGCATATTTAGTATTTAACATGAAACTTCTTTCTTATCCCATATACTTGCCTAATTTTTCCCATTCAGGAGCAGAGGCATTCAGCATCTGCTCCTTTTCGTTCAACTACTCTCGTAGTCTTCTGTGATATCATTTCTTTGAACCAATACAATCTTGTTCTCCTCATCATAATATCGACAGACAATCTCTTTTCTTCTATATCCGCCCATGTCATCTGACACTCCAAAAGAAATTTGATATTCACCGTCTTCTTTGTCAAGGCGATTTATCATGTACTCCGGCTCCATACATGCGATTACCCAGTCCTGATCTTCTGAAACAACACATTCTTTGGAATACTCAATCATTGCGTTTCTATAATCCCATCCTTCTTCCGGTGGCAGCGTATGTTCATCTGCGTTTCCTGAATATCGGATAAAATAGTCATTTTTCAAATCCAAATAGTAGAACCAGTCGCTGTTTTTGTATACAAACTTCTCTGCGATTGAATTTAATACATGTTCCTTATCGCTGTTTCCAAATACAACATATATTTTGTCTTCTCGCCCTGGCAAGTATAAGATCTTAATCTGGATCCATTCAAACTGCTTATTTTCTTTTTCAAAACGTAAATCCAAACTCTGCTCCTTTTTTAGTGCTGCCATTTCTTTCAAATGTTTGATTTCAAAAAATTCAAGCAACTCCTGTCTTTCTGATTCTATATCCAACTGCTCTAACATTTTGGGCAACTGATCCGCTAGTTGAAGCGTATTGTCTTGATACAATTGTGTTTGAACGCCCATCGTCTTCAAAACCTGCACTTTTTCAGTGAGCAGATCAACTTCTAAAATTGCTTTATATAAATTAATAAAAGCATCTAAAATTGCATTTTTTTCTTTTGCAAGCAAAGACATTTGTTTCTTTGATTCAATATCATAAGTGATAAACAATATTTTTTTTAAATTTCCTGTCTTTACATAAAGAGCTATTCCTTCCACCCATGTATACGTATCAAAACGTGTTTTCGTACGAAATTCTATTTTAACAATTTGATTCTCTTCTACAATCTGTGTAAGTCCTCTCTCAGAAAATACTGCCTCCACTTTCTGTATATCATCAGGATGCACGAATCTTGAAATGACAGAGAAGATATCTGTCTCCTCTGTTATTTCCGAATATTTATCTTTTCTATAAAAAATAGTGCGGATTGTGAGGTCGACTGCATCTATCTCAAATAGTTCATCACACATCTCTATGAAATAAGGAGAATACATTTTCAATTTTTTCAAATCAACAACCTTGTGTTTGTCATCCTCCCGGATTTCCAACTCCATCTGCTCTGTTACATCTTTATGAAATCCTTTTATTCTTACTCCCGCTTTATACGATTCATCCCTGAAAGCACCACATCGAACAAAAGTCCATCCTTTTTTCGGATGATACCAAGGATATCGCGCTTCTGTTGTATAATTTTTTTTCAGATTATTTATAGCTTCTTCTATCATCTGAACGTAGGTAGAATCAATTCTTTCAAACCAAAATTGATGCATCTCTTCCGGTGACATTTCCTTGTCATTCCCCATGATCAAATGCATCATCGGATCTCCATACATTCTCGGCTGTCCTTCTTCGGGATACTCAATGACCCAGAAACCAACTTTCATCTTGCTGATAATATCTGTTTTATCAATGATATCCATCAGCATATCCTGATTCTTAAGAAATTCCATTTATCCTCCATTCTGTAAGTTATTTCTTTTCACTCACAAATTAAGACTTTCATCTTATAACTAACCTACCATATTATATACACTTCAAGAGAAAACTTCAAGTAAAGAAAAAGGACAGAACTTACACATTCCACCCTTTTCTCACAGTACTCTACAGCATCTCAATAAACGCTGCAATCCTTGTATTCAATTGACCAATATCTGCCTGTGAGTAATCTGTCTCCACGCTGATATATGGAATATTCTTTTTCTCGTTTACAAATCTGCGGATTCCAAGCGACTCCACATTATATGTGTGACAGGCCTGCAATATCATCTCCACAACACCGTCTACCTTGTATTCATCAATCAGTCTTCCGAGCAGCTCTAAACGATTTGGATTCGGTGTCATCACAGAACATCCTATATTTAGATATCGTCTTGCCAGAGCATCATAGATATCCGGATTCTCTTCATCTACCAGCTTATCAATAGATTTTGCACCTGTACAGCTTTCGTATGTAACAACGATTCCGCCATTCTCCTCGATTGCTTTGATGACCTTTTCTGTCGCTCCGCCAATTGGACATCCGGTCACAAGAATACGCGGTTTCTTTTCTTCCATCTTCCCTTCTGCATACTCCTGATTGATCTTAGCGACAAGTGCGTCAACTTCTGCCGGAATCTGAGAACGGTCAAACTTGAATGTACTTCCATACAATACCTTAAAAAGATCATGACCTTTGATCGGAGCCGGATCATGTTTCATTACTTCATACAGCCTTTTTAAAGAACGTCTTCCTGCATTATTCATCTTCACCGCATCACGAATCTGCTCTTCTGTAATCGTAGTGTTGAATTTTTTCTCTAAATATTCTTTGAATTTGATAATCTCTTTCTTCCAAAGCTCTAATGCATCCTCACTTTGCGAGTTTGGAAGTTCCATCAGGTATACATCTTTGAATTCTGACATATATTCATACATTTTCTTTTTCCCATCACAGGTTGTCTCCCCGACAACAACATCAGAAAAATAGAAGAACGGACATTTATCTGTCTTTGCAAAACCATAACTGGATTTGATCAATGGACATAAGTTTTTCGGCAAATCTTTTTCTGCTTCTGAAATAGTCTCGTCAGACGTAGAACATAATCCCACTGTTGCAGCGCCCATTGCAAGTGCAATCTCCTGCGGAAAATAGGTACAATAAGCCCCCACAACCGGAACACCTTTGTCTTTTAATTCTTTTACTGCCAAAAATGAATTTTTTCTCTGTTCTGCAAATTCCTCAAATACTTCTGGTAATTCTTTAATAATTTCCATGATTTTTTCCCTCTCTTGTGCTGAAATCTTATAAAATGATTGTAGCAAAACGGAATTTTCAAAGCAAATAGAATTTCCCGATAAATCTATAGGAATTTTGAATATATTTTTACATTCTCGTATTCATTTTTTCAGAATGACTTTCCATACAAAATATGTTAAAATAAAGAAAAAACCAAAGAAAGGATTGCCTATTAAGGACAAAAGAGAAAATGATGTATCAATTATTTAACAACTATTTGAATACCACTCAGCTGATCATGACCGGTATTCTCTTTACGTTTTTCATTACATTTCTCGCGCTGAAGTTTCCACTTCCTTTTTTGCCGGTGGATCAGGGACGCGAGTTTGCAATCAACGGAAAACTTTCAAAAGGAAAGATTCGAGGCGTGGGATTGACTTTTGTACTCTGTTTTATCATCAGTAGTATATTGTTTCTGCCAATTGACCGTGAGTATATCATCTATCTGATATTACTTTTCTGCGTCATGCTAAGCGGATATCTGGATGATGCAGCGGACACCCCATGGAGTGATTACAAAAAGGGATTCATAGACCTGATCATCTCAATCGTGACTATGCTGACATTCGTAAATTATAATACTACGGTGATCCACTTTTTCGAGACAGAACTTGTCATTCCGAAAGCGGTGTATGTCATACTTGGAATTATTTTGATCTGGGTATCGATCAATGTGACAAACTGCTCTGACGGAGTGGACGGACTTTGCGCAAGTCTGTGTACTGTATCACTGATTTCTTTCGGTTTGATCTTTAAAGATGTACTTGGTATGTATACAAATGCAAACTTCTTATTTGTCGCAGTTTTACTTGCCTATTTGTATTTCAACACCTCTCCGAGCAGTATGCTTATGGGAGATGCCGGATCGCGTGCGCTTGGGTTTTATCTTGCAATCATCACGGTCAAATCAGGACATCCATTCCTTTACATCCTGCTGTCAGCAGTGTTAATTGTTGACGGTGGACTAGGACTTGTGAAGATATTTTTAAAACGTTTTTTAAAAATATCAATTTTAAAAAATACTCGTACTCCGATTCATGACCACTTGAGAAAAAATCACAACTGGTCTGATACGCAAGTCGTAATTCGATTTATTATCATCCAAGTGATTTGCTCTGTACTTGCATTTCTTTTGCTTGTATAACGTATATAAAAAAATAGAATGTGACCACATTGGCACATTCTATTTTTTCTATTTGCGTTTTCCCTCCAGCGTCTGCTCAATGATATTTTTCATCATATCTTCATTCAGAGCGCCACTCACATATCCAAAAACATTCCCCTCTCGTTCAATCATAAACGTAGTAGGGAAAGAGGAAATCCCATATTCCGAGAAAAGATCTCCGGTTGTATCCATAAGTGTCGGATACGTATAACCACTTTCATCTAAAAATGCTTTAATGCCTGCTTCATCTTTTTCCTGGCCTAGTCCGGGTGCAGCTACACCTAGAATGATGACAGCATTGTCCCCTTCCGTCTCATAGGTCTCATAAAGCTTTTGAATATCCGGCATCTCGCTTCGGCACGGTCCACACCAGGTAGCCCAAAAGTTCAAAAATACAGTCTTTCCTTTATAATCAGAAAGCGTATGCTCATTTCCGAACTGATCTTTCAGTGTAAAATCAATTGCCGGAACGACAGTTTCTTTGGATTCCTCTTCCTTATTTTCTTCTTTGTCTTCCGACGCATCCTCTGATTCCTTCTCTGTCTCTTCCTGTGATTCTAAATTTGCATTTGTGCCTCCGGACAAGTAGCCGGTAAATGCATTCACTTTTCCGGTAAACATCAAAACACCCATCAGGATCATCAGCGCGCCACCTACTTTTACCGTGTATTTGACTACATTCATATGACTTTTAAAAAATTCCAAAAGCGTTGTTGTGAACAGACCAACGGCAAGAAATGGAAGTACAAATCCTACCGTGTATACGCCGATTAACATAAAACCCATAACCTTTGTGTTTGCAGACGCCGCCATTAACAAAACACTGGTAAGCGCCGGACCCACGCATGGTGTCCACGCAAAGCTGAATGTAAATCCCATGATCAATGCAGTGAGCGGAGACATCGCCAGCTTGTCCAAATGAAATGGAAGTCTGCGCTCTTTTCCAAGCACACGGCTGTTTCCAAATACGCCAAGCTGATAGAACCCAAATAATACAATAATAACACCACCGATTCTGGCAAATAGCATCTGATTTTTATTTAAAAAACTTCCAAGTGCCGATACCCCAAGACCAAGCGCAAAAAAAGCAAAACTGACGCCTATGACAAAGCAGAGCGTATGAATCATTACTTTGCTTTTTTGATAGTGTATTTTCCCATCCGCTCCCCGTTTTCCTGTACCTCCTGACAGATAGCCGATATAAAGCGGAATCAACGGCAATACACATGGGGAGAAGAAACTAAGGAGTCCCTGAAAAAATACAGTTAATGCAGGAACACTGACATCCAGTGAAAAATTCATACTTTTCTATTCCTTTCCTGATATATTTGATTTTGAAACGGAGTTTTTAAACACCTCACGATCCAGCATCTTATTTTGATGTGCCACAATTGTTGTGCAGACTGCATCCCCGGTAATATTTACTGCAGTCCTTGTCATATCCAGAATTCGGTCAATTCCCATAATCAAGGCAATACCCTCCACCGGGAGATTCACTGAATTAAATACCATAGTAAGCGTAATCAGACCAACTCCTGGAACACCGGCTGTTCCGACTGATGCAAGCGTTGCTGTTCCGATGACTGTCATGTAATCCATCATATCCAACTGAATTCCAAATGCCTGTGCGACAAACACAACTGCAACTCCCTGCATGATCGCGGTTCCATCCATATTGATGGTCGCACCAAGCGGCACTGTAAAAGAAGAGATTTTTTTGGATACACCCATCTTTTTTGCCAACGTATCAATCGACAACGGAATCGTTGCATTGGATGTCGCTGTCGAAAAAGCAAACGCCATAACCGGAAAGAAGTTCTTGATAAAAATAATCGGATTCAAACCAGTAAAAATTTTAAGCATTCCAAGATAAACGATAAAACATTGCATCGCCAGTCCAACCAGTACTGCCAGCATATATTTTAACATCGGGATAAACGCATCAAATCCGATGCCCGCAAATGTCTTTGCAATCAAGCAGAATACACCAATCGGTGCAACTGCCATAACCATCATTGTCATTTCCATCATAATGTCATTGAACTGACCAAAGAAATTCGATACAGTCTCCACCCGATCTCCGAGCTTTGCAAGAATAATTCCCACAATTAGGGCGAATACAATAATCTGCAGCATCTCACCATTGGCAAGTGCAGAAAATGGGTTCGTCGGAATGATGTTTAGCAGCGTATCTGCAAAATTGGTTGCCTCTGCGCTTCCGACATCTTTTGCCGCCTCAATGGATGAGATATCCAACCCGATTCCCGGATCGATCACATTGGCAACCGAGAGCGCCAACGCAATCGCACAAGCAGTTGTAGCAAGGTAAAACAGCATTGTTTTTACGCCGACCTGTCCCAGTTTTTTTGTATCCCCGATAGACATACTTCCGCAGACAAGCGAACAAAACACAAGCGGTGCGACAAGCATCTGCATCAATCGAATGAAGCCTTGTCCTACTACATAGAATATTCCATTGATAATAATGTCATCTCGAATCTGCCCAGACGGCACAAAATAGTGCAGAAGAACACCTGCAATCGCGCCAAGAATCAGACTTATGAAAATACGTGTGGTCAATCCAACCTTTTTCTTCTCTGTTTTACTCATCCCGTGTACCTCCATAATTCTCTTTCAAAAATATTTTTAGAGACTCCCTCCACTCTGGCATCTCCTGCATATTCAAAATTCGTAAAATAAAATTATCGAGCACCGCATATGCCGGGCGGACAGAAGAAAATTCGGATTCCCTTGTCGGTACCGGCTGAATCGTCACGTCATGATCTGTCAACCTCAGAATCTCTTTTGCAAACTCGTACCGGCTGCAGGTTCCCTTCGCCGTAATATGGTAGGTGCCATATTCGTTGGTATCCATAAGTTCCAATAACAATCTTGCGAGATCGTTGGCACTTGTCGGCGAACCAAACTGATCTGATGCAACCGGAAGCACATGCTCTGTCTTTACGCGCTCCAATAGATTGCTCACAAAATTTTTGCCTTTTCCATAAATCCAATTGCTTCGAATAATAAAATGCTTTTCTGTAAACTCTTTTACATAATTTTCACCGGCACGCTTTGAACGCCCGTAAACCGTTTTAGGATTTGTATCGTCAAACTCGCAGTATGGTTCACTACTCTGCCCGTCAAACACATCATCTGTAGAAATCTGAACTAATTTTGCACCAATCTTTCTAGCTGCAATACTCAAATTTCTTGCTCCAAGTGCATTGACTTTATATGCCAGCTCCGGATTTTTCTCACATAAAGCAACATCGGTAATTCCCGCACAGTTGATGATCACATCCGGTCTGTTGAGCTCTGCAAAATTCAACACCTCGTCAATCTCTGTAATATCTAATTCTTCCACATCTGTGTTTAACAATTCAAATGCAAGTGGATCGGCGACATCTGTAATTGCAGTTCCCACTTGTCCGCTTGCACCTGAAACCCAAATTTTCATCATGGCTCTCATGTTTTTTCCTCCTTGTATATGATAACTATTCTCAGTATAACAAATAGAACTAATCTATGTCAATTTGACGTTCAATCTCCTGAATAATCTTTTTGCTGTCAACTGCCGCGTATTGCGCTCCTTTATAGTCCATTGCAACAAACAGGGCAAACAACAAAATAGCAATAAACATGCGCACTCCAAATGTACTGTGTGATCCTGTCATCTCATGTTCCTCCTGTGTATCATACAATTTCGTATAAAACGACTGATATCTTGGATGTACCGCAGGCGGGATTTTTTTGTCACTGTAAATCGTCCTTGCCCGCCTAAGCAGTTCCTCTCTCCTTTTTTCGGATTCCGTCATATTTTTTCTCCATTATAAAAAGCATACATCATTTATTCTAATGTATGCTTTCCGAAGGTCTTTTAGACACCTATCTGTCTGCAAGTTCTTTAATGATATCTTCCCATGTCACACCACGTTCCACCATAAGCACCATCGCATGATACAGAAAATCAGACAGTTCATATTTTACTTCTTCCGGATTCGGATTCTTTGCGGCAATGACAAGTTCTGTCGCTTCCTCACCGACTTTTTTCAGTATCTTATCAATTCCTTTGTCAAACAGGTAATTCGTATACGAGCCTTCTTTCGGATTCTTTTTCCGATCCACAATTGTCTCGTACACTGTCTCAAATACCTGCAGCGGATTGGTCTCATCATAATCCGTTCCGACTAAAGGCTGGAAAAAACAAGTCGGATTGCCAGTATGGCACGCCGGTCCCACCTGATCTACTTTTGCGAGCAACGTATCCCTGTCACAATCAATAGTCAATGATTTTACATATTGATAGTGCCCGGATGTCTCACCTTTCACCCACTGCGTTTTACGGCTCCTGCTGTAATAAGTCATTTTGCCTGTTTTAATTGTATGATCAAACGCCTCTTCATTCATATATGCGAGCATCAGAACTTCTCCGGTCTTATAGTTTTGAACAATGACAGGAATCAGTCCGTCTGAATTCAGCTTAAACTCTGTGAATTCCATGATGCTTTCAAAAGAAGTCATCTTGATATTTTCCTGAGAACATTTCTTCTTAAATTCTGCAAAATCCAGGTCCGGCTGGCTGATAAATTTTCCAGATACGCCTTTGATTCCCGGACACTTCAAAATTTGGAGAATCTCTTCCTCCTCCATCGCATCTGTCAATACAACACTTGGAATATCTGTAATGTTCATCACAGAATCCAAATCCAGCCTGTGCATAAATAAGATCGAGCTGGAACACTCTTCAATCAGGTGCTGCTGCTTAAATAAGGCATCGAAGTCATTTAAGGAGACTGCTATCTTTTCTTTCCCGAAACGTTTTGAGACATCCTCAATCAACTCTACAGATAATGCCTTTGAAAAATTCAAAATTGCCCGTTTTGCACCTGTATATAAAATCTTTTTCACATCTTCCTGACGTCTTATGTTTCCT
>ENA-OQJL01000941-OQJL01000941.1-human-gut-metagenome-genome-assembly--contig:-NODE-941-length-16140-cov-3.173380_pt1 | contig 16140 bp, 14 predicted proteins | sample MGYA00242604_ERZ504770 | MGnify/ENA primary metagenome ERZ504770 (study PRJEB26092, sample SAMD00036359) | human gut metagenome | host: Homo sapiens | study: EMG produced TPA metagenomics assembly of...
AAAAATCCTGTATTTCCTTTTCAAACTGAGTCCTCTCAAAATCCAGTTTCCGCAGGATTGCTTTGAATAAAGCTTCCTCGATCTGGCTCTTTTTCGCAAAATCAGAAAGTGTCCCCTGCAAATGTGACGTATCCTGCGGTACATAAGAAATGACAAGTCCAGATCCCATCGTAATCGTCCCTGTATGCTCCAAAGCTTCTCCCGCCACGAATTTGAGCAGGCTGCTTTTCCCACTTCCGTTACTTCCATCCAATACCACCCGTTCTCCTCGATGGACTGAAAAGGACACCGGACAGCTGACCGGATTTCCCCCATAGCAAACTGCCGCATCCAAAAACGTAACCAGTGTATCCGAACGGTATTGCAACGGAAGCAGTTTTAGCTCCTCTGCCCGCTCCCTGTTTTTCAAAAGACCTGACTTCTGCTCGATTGCGTTTTGCTGTCTTGCCTCGATCGATTTGGCACGTTTCATCATTTTCGCGGACTTATGTCCGATATACCCCTTATCCGCTGCCCCGGTTTTGGATGCTTCCACTCGATCTGACCATCCTTGTGTACGTTTTGCTGACTGCGAAAGCCTTCGGATATCCTTTTTCAAAGATTCATTCTGTGCTTCTTCCAGTCGCTGCTGTTGTTCAAAATTTTGAAGAAACGCAGAAAAAGTACCGCTCTGTACTTCAATATTACTTCGATTCAAAGATAAAATATGATCCACACACCCATCCAGGAAACACCTGTCATGGGACACCAGAATAAATCCCTTCTTTTTTCTCAAATACTCCGATACAATCTGTCTGCCATGTGTATCCAGATGATTGGTCGGCTCATCGATCAACAGAAAATGTCCTTCATTCAAAAACAGTGCTGCAAGAAGGACTTTCGTCTGTTCTCCGTTGGAAAGTGTCTCAAAAGGACGCCAAAGCACTTCTTCATCCACTTCCAGAGCGTAAAGTTCCTTCCGTATCTGCCACTCTTCTGCCTGCGGACACACCTCATTCAGTACTTCCATCGTCCACTTTTTTGTATCTTTTACCGGATACGGAAAATAATCAAACCGGACTGATTTTATAATTTTCCCCCGATACTCATACTGATCCATCAAAAGATTTAAAAACGTCGTCTTTCCTCTGCCATTTCTCCCCACAAATCCCAGTTTCCAGTCTGTGTCGATCTGAAAACTCACATTTTCAAAAATAGGATCATAACTGGACGGATAAGAAAACGTAAGATTTTCTACTTTTATCATCGACATTGCTCCTACCTCCTAACGTCAAAAAAGCTGCAAGAAAGTCAATTCCTGCAGCTTCTCATAGCACAAACCATCCCCATATCAGACGTATGCGGCCAATGATCCATATCTGTGAACAAGACTCTTAACTTTCCTGCAAAAAGGCGCAATCATTGCGTATCTGCACAATCACTGCTGTTTTCCATTCTACTTGCAAGAAAAATTAATCATCCTTCCACCTCTTTCATTTCAAATCTGTTTCTAACATATCACAAGATGAAAAAACAGGCAAGCCTTTTTTTGCCTGCCTGTCAGAACTCTTTGTTTCGATTACAGCTCTTCTTCCCACTGTGCTTCTTTAAACCCAACAAGAACGCTCTCTTTTGTCACAACAATCGGACGCTTTACGAGCATTCCGTCTGAAGCAAGCAGTGCCAGCTGTTCGTCCTCGCTCATTTCCGGAAGTTTATCTTTTAGCTTCATCTCTTTGTAAAGCATCCCGCTTGTATTAAAGAAGCGCTTAAGAGGAAGCCCGCTTCTCTGATACCATTCTTTTAACTCTTCCAGTGACGGGTTATTCTCTTTGATATCTCGTTCTTCATAAGAAATCTGATGCTCATCCAGCCACTTTTTGGCACGTTTACATGTGGTGCATTTCGGATAGTGTACAAATAACATCATTCTGTCTTCCTTTCTTTTCATATTAGATTTCGTTTGTATTCTATATCGTTTTTCAAACTTTTGCAATTACTTATTTCTGGGATTCTTTCACAATCCGCAGTCTTACCCATGCTCCTTTCATCCTCGTAGAGTTGGCCAATGCAAGACTTCCTCCGTTTTCTTTTGCAAATTGCTCTGCCAGATACAAGCCCATCCCGTAATGTTTCCTGGAATGTCTGCTTTTGTCTCCCTGATAAAACAGTTTTTTTGCAGACTGCAGATCTTCCGCCGAAAATCCGCTCCCCTCATCCTCTACGGAAATTTCCAGTTGTTCATTTCCCTCCGATATACAGATTCGTATCATTCCTCCCTGTGGCGTATATTCGATTGCGTTATATACCAGATTTTCCCAGGACCGTATCAACAGTTTCTCATTGACACAGATCCACTTTGGAAGATTTTCACATTCAAACTGAATCGTTTGCTTCTTCCCGGCATCTGCCCGCGTCATCCCGCACAATATTTTCATCAATGTCGATTTTCCTGCGCCATTTGCTCCCAAAAGCCCGTATACACACCCTTTCGGAATTCTCATATTGATATTTTTCAGCACAGTCTGTTTGTGATACTGCTTGCATAGTTCTTTTGTTTCCAAAATTATTTCTTCCATAAAATGATTCTCCCTTCTCTTTGTACAGCTTTACTTTAAGAGCGAATTCTAAGGATTTTATAAGGAACTGTCATTTTTTTGCACAAAAACCCATACCCGCCTTGCGAATTTATCTCAATATGTTAAAATATAGACGTTAATATGTGAACTTCTATAGATTGACAGAATCATAGTGAAAATAAAGGAGGAACTTTAACATGCATTGTGTCAGAAAAGTAACCGAAGATTTATACTGGGTCGGAAGCAATGACAGAAGACTGGAATTATTTGAAAACATTTTTCCGATTCAGAAAGGAGTTTCCTACAACTCTTATTTGCTGCTGGATGAAAAGACAGTCCTTTTCGATACGGTAGACAACGCTGTAGGCAGACAGTTTCTGGAAAATATCGCGGCTGTTTTGAACGGGCGTACTCTGGATTACCTTGTGATCAATCACATGGAACCGGATCATTGCGCTTTGATCGAGGATCTGCACCTGCGTTATCCGGATATGAAGCTGATCGGAAACGCCAAAACATTTCCGATGATCGATCAGTTCTACGGCATGGATCTTGGAGATAAAAAGATCATCATCAAAGAAGGCGAGACATTCTCCTGCGGAAAACACACACTTCACTTTGTGATGGCGCCAATGGTGCACTGGCCGGAAGCGATGATGACTTACGATGAGACCGATAAAGTCTTGTTCTCTGCCGATGCATTCGGTACTTTCGGAGCACTGGACGGAGTAATCTTCAACGATGAGATGGATTTCGACCGTGATTATCTGGATGAAGCACGCCGCTATTACACCAATATTGTTGGAAAATACGGAATGCAGGTACAAAATGTCCTGAAAAAAGCTTCTGCTCTAGATATTCAGAAGATCTGCCCGCTCCACGGACCAGTCTGGAGAAGCAATCTTTCCTATATTCTGGAAAAATATGATATCTGGAGCAAATACGAACCAGAAACAAAAGGTGTCATGATCGCCTATGCTTCCATGTATGGAAACACGGAAAACATGGTGAATGTTCTGGCTTCCATGCTTGCTGATGCAGGTATCACCAATATTAAAATCCACAATATTTCCAAGACACATGTGTCTGAACTGATTTCTGACAGTTTCAAATACAGCCATCTTGTACTTGCCGCACCAACCTACAACAATGGAATTTATCCTCTGATGGCAAACTATCTGGAAGATATGAAAGCTTTGATGGTACAGGGACGCACCGTAGCTGTTTTAGGAAACGGAAGCTGGGCTCCGCAGTCCGCAAAACTGATGGAAGCAAAGCTTGCAGAACTGAAAAACATGACACTTCTGACAGAAAACTTCGCTGTAAAATCAGCACTGCATGATTCTCAAATGGAACAACTGCAGGAACTGTGCACAAAAATCACAGATTCTGTCAACGCATAAATTCTGACAAATACAAAGGAGGAATTCATATGAAATTAGTAATCACCATGAGCCGTCGTTTCGGAACCGGTGCAAGTATCATTGCAGATGAACTTTCCAAAAGACTGGATATTCCTGTCTATGACCGTGCCTATATTGAACAGCAGGTCAATGACCGCATGTATGACTCCGAGGCAGAAGCCATCCGTAATCTTGCCGAAAAACCATGTATCATTCTCGGACGGTGCGCTTCTGATATTTTAAAAGACCGCATGAATGTTCTGAATATTTTCGTATGTGCTGATAAAGAAGACCGTATCAAACGCATTATGAAGCTGGAAGACCTTTCCTACGAGGATGCAAAAGAGAAAATCGATAAGACTGATGAACAGCGTGCTTCTTATTATTATGAACATACAGGAAAAACCTGGGGTGATGTAAATGACTATCATATGATTCTGGATACCTCCGCACTGGGAGTCGAAAATTGTCCGGATATTTTAATGCACTATTTCGAAAAACTGGAATACATTTAAATCTGAACAAACAACTTATCACAAAAGAAGCTTTATGCTTTTTTGCATTGTAGCACGATTAACCAAAAAGAACAAGCTGCTGTAAAATCCATAAATAACGGATTTACAGCAACTTGTTCTTTTTTATTTTACGATCTTATAATATTCTCTTGACGTGATTGCAAAGACGATCACATAGAATACTGCAAAGACTGCTGATACTCCAATTGTGCACATCATGGATAAATGTGTATCTGACAGATTAAACACAAGAAGGAGCTTTGTAATCGGTTTAAATGCCACTGTCACATGCAGGATCGCCATAAGAAGCGGGACAAAGAATACTGTCAAAATCTGGCTGTGAATCGATCCTTTGACTTCTTTCTTACTCATTCCTACTTTCTGCATAATCTGATACCGGTCTTTGTCATCATAGCCTTCAGAAATCTGTTTGTAATAAATGATCAGGACCGTCGCCATCAGGAACAAGAATCCTACAAAAATTCCAAGGAAGAAAAATCCGCCGTAAACGCCATAAAATTCCTGTGCATAAGCTTCTCTGTATTCTACATAGCATGACTGCACCTCGCCGCTTGTCTCCATCCGCGCTTTCATGGATTCCAGAGCTTCACTTTTTGCAGTGTCATTTCCCTTCATATCAAAATTCAACAGATACTGCATCGTGATCGGAATTTTGGTCGGATCATAGAGCTGTATCACATGCTCTACAGCTGCATCATCCGCCATTACCAGATAAATATTCTTTGTCACATCTGCCTCTTTCTTTTTCTGCAGATTGGATTCCTTCAAGTTTTCTTTTACATGATACGTCTCTTTGCCTAACACGATTTCTCCGCTGTCAAACTCTTCATCCGGGAAATAGGTCAGCACTTCATCCGGAGCAAGTGAAATATCGGTTCCTTCCAGTGCATTATAATCTGCCAATGGAATCACATACAAGCCGCGCATCGCATCTGCATCATATCCATTTCCTGAATCCGTATCAAACTTGAGCTGATTGTCATATTTCATGGCGCTCAGCGGCACATACCGGTATTTTTGTTCATGAATAATCTCCAGCCCCCGGCTTTGCGTCTCTTCCTGCGCGATCCGTTCCATCGCTTGTATATTTTCCGGAGTTGTTTCATCAGATGTTGCGGAAAATTCAGTCTTAAAACGTGTATTCATTATGTTTTCCTGTCCAATATACAAGGACGCTGTCGCAGAAATCAGTACCAGTACAATGGTACTCATAATACAGATATTTGCCAGTCCCACTGCATTTTGTTTCATTCGATAGATCAGACCTGACACCGAAACAAAATGTTTTGTCTTATAATAATAGGCTTTATTTTTCTTCAATAATTTTAACAGAGCTACACTTCCCGCGGTAAACAGAGCGTAGGTTCCGAAAATAACCAGAATTACTGCAATAAAAAATTTTGTGATCGCACTAAGCGGTGACTCTGTCGTCTGTGCAATATAATATCCGCTTCCCAGCAAAAGAATTCCGATCACTGCGATCAGCCAGTTTGCTTTTGGTTCTTTTTCTCCTTTTTTCCCTCCCTGCAGAAGTTCCACCGGATTGACTCTCTGCACCTGGAAAATGTTCCAGATCAGAACCACAAGAAAGATAGCTCCAAATAGACCGGCACTGATCAAAATAGCCTCCGGTTCCACAGAAAACTGAAATGCAACATCAAACCGGATCAATTTCAGGAGTACCAGAAAGATGAGCCGTCCGAATACAATTCCTGCCAGGATTCCTCCAAGGATACCTGCGCCCGCAGTATAGATGCTCTCCCAGACCATCATCTTTGTCAGGTTCGTCTTATCCATTCCAAGCACCTGATACAATCCCATCTCTTTTTTTCTCTGACGAACCAGAAAACTGTTCGTATAAAAGAGAAAGATTGCCGAAAAACCGCCTGTAATTGTAACTGCAAAATTCAGAATCAAACGCAGCTGGGAGGCACCTGGCATGGTATCCAGCGCCGAATTGGTTGAGACTAACAAGAGATCATAAAACATCATGACAGTCAAAATACAGGTCAGAAGATACGGAAAATACGTCTTTCCGTTTTTCTTAATGTTGGTCGCAGCCAGCTTTGGATACAATACATTACGCATTGTCCTCACCTCCCGTTGTCAGCGCAGTCAGTGTTGCGGATATTTTTTCATACAATTCTTCATTGCTCATATTGCCGCGGTACAACTGATGGAATACTTCTCCGTCCTTGATGAACAGAACTCTGTTTGCCGTACTCGCTGCCTTCACACTGTGCGTCACCATCAGGATGGTCTGTCCCTGCTGATTGATCTCCTTAAACAAGCGAAGCAGTTCATCTGCTGCCCGCGAATCCAGCGCTCCTGTCGGCTCATCCGCAAGGATCAGTTTCGGCTGCGTGATCAGCGCTCTTGCCACTGCCGCCCTTTGCTTCTGACCGCCGGATACTTCATACGGAAACTTCTTCAAAAGTTGAGTGATTCCAAGCTGCTGTGCGATTGGTTTGAGTTTCTGACTCATCTCCGGATACTTTTTGCCGGAAAGTACCATCGGAAGATAGATATTGTCCTCCAGAGAAAATGTATCCAGAAGATTGAAATCCTGAAATACAAATCCCAGATTCTGCCGGCGAAATGCTGCCATTTCTTTATTGCGGATCTCTCCCAGATCTCTTCCTTTCAGGTACACCTTCCCGGATGTTGGTTTATCCAGCGCTGCCAGAATATTTAAAAGTGTTGTCTTTCCGGATCCGGACTCTCCCATGATCGCCACATATTCTTTCTCCTCCACCGAAAAGTTCACATTGGAAAGCGCCTGTACCTGATTTCCTCCAAATCGTGTGGTATATATTTTTTTCAGATTCTTTACTTCCAGTAATGTCATCGTCATTCCTTCCTTTCATTTCTCCCGTTTTCTTACTTCTCGTTTATTATAACTGGAACACAGAAGCTTGTTCCATTGATTCACATTACAAATCCCAGCTCTTGTCTTACGTTTTTGTAAGGTTTGGCTTTCCGGCAGATAAAACATTGCCACATCTCATCCGCAATGTTACAATTAGTATCAGTTTGAATACAAAGGAGTTTTCAGATATGAAACAAGAACGATGGAAATCTATTTTAAAACCTCTGACCATTCTTCCGGTCATTGTCATGCTCTGTACCATCTTTGGATTTTCCAATCAAAACGGAACAACTTCCGGGGGATTGAGCCAAAAAGTAAGCAGGCAGATCGTCACTGTCTGTGATACCCTCTTTCATCAGGACTTGGCGGAAGAGACAATCGAACATTATACCGAAAAAATCGAATATCCTCTGCGCAAAGCAGCCCACGCCACGGAATACCTGATCCTGACTCTCCTGGCTGCCCTGCCGTTTTATACCTATGGTCTTCGTGGGAAAAAACTGCTTTTGGCTCTATTTTTATTCTGTGTCATCTGCGCATCCGGGGACGAATTCCACCAGTCCTTTATTCCCGGCAGGTCTCCCCAGATTACAGATGTATTTGTAGACAGCATCGGAATCCTGACAGGATGCGGCATCACATACCTTGTATTACGTAATTGCCCGTCCAATGCGGCTTCTTCGAAGAAGTGTAACACACAGAAGGGATAGCCCTCCGATTCCGGCAATCAGAACCGGCACTGCGATCCACGCAGATACAGTAGTCGGTTCTGCATATTTTTTATATCCATCCAGAAAAAGAATGTGGATCAGATAGATCCCAAACGAACATCCACAACCAATATCAAGAAGCCTTCTTTTCCTTTCTTTCAAACAGATCTCACCATTCTGCCAACGAATCAGAATCATAAAAAATGCAGCGCCTGCAAGTACAGTGAGTGGACAGCCGTATTCCAGAACCCGTTCATAATGCTCCCCTGACCGCTGTGTCAGAAAGACTGTCAGAGCAAACATGCCGGTCATACAGCCGCTAAAAATTGCGGCTGCCCCTTTCTGGCTGATCCGGATCTCTCTCCGGTACTTATAAATAAAATACCCGATAAAAATATAAAACATATACACCTTATCTCCGACCAGTGGCAAATCATAATACGCTTCCCCGTTTTGCAGGGAAACCATATAGTTGAAGACTACGGAAGCGCCGCAGACAACGAGCAGAGTTCTCTCCAGCTTTCTGCTCATTCCTTTGCACATGACCTGGAAAAACGGCAATACCATATAAATCGGGATCATCGCATAAAGATACCACAAATGCGGCTCTGTCGGTACATACAGAATCTCTTTCAGATTATATTCTGTCTTCATAAAAGCACGATTCCAGATATAATACACTACACTCCATACTACCAGTGCGATCAAAAAACGAAGCAGTCTCTCCCTGTGTTTTTTCAACGGTTCTTCTCTTCCCAAAAGCAATGCTCCGGAGATCATAAAAAAACAGGGAACACTTACTCTCGCCAGTGTATCCAGTAAAAGTGCAAACAAATACTCACTCTGTGTAATTTCTCCATATGCCCTGCAAAAATAATTGGTCACATGGATCACAATCACAAAAATGCAGGAAATCATCCGTATGATCTCCAGATTATAATTTCGTCTCATTTATCTTCTCTTTTCGTCTTTCTCTTTTGTATCCGGTTCTTTTTTCATCAGACTTGCCTTAATGACAGTCCCTTTTCCAAAACGGGCATCCAGCTTCTCCATCGCATCTTTTAATTTCTGATGCTTCTCATCCAAAGGCTTGGGGATTTCAATATCAAAAATAGATAGCTGCATAGGCTCTTTTTCATCCACCAGTTTTGCCGTCCGGATTCCAAGCAGGCGGACCGGTTCACCTGTCCATACTTCTTCAAACAGTTCACAGGCACTCTCGTAAAGAACATTCTGATCCGATGTCGGCCGCATCAGCTGTTTCTGATGCGAAATCTTTCGGAAATCATAATATTTGATTTCCATACTGACCATGGATGCTTTCTGACCGGCTTTTTTCAGCCTTTCACCAACACTCGCTGCCAGATGTGCAAAGACCGGACGGATTTCTTCCAGTGTTTCTGCATCCTTTGACAATGTCGTAGAATTTCCAACCCCTTTTGCTTCTGCCTGCTGTGACTGTACACTGGAATGATCGATTCCGTTTGCAAACTCCCAGAGCATCTGTCCATGGCTCTTCAAATGCAGCGTGATCAGTCTGGGATCTGCCTGTGCCAGGTCTCCAATCGTCAGAATTTCCAGCTTTTTCAGGATCTCCACACTGGAATGCCCTGCCATATACAGTTCTCCAATCGGAAGAGGCCACATTTTCACACGGATTTCTTCCGGAAACAAGGTATGTACCTTGTCGGGCTTTTCAAAATCCGAAGCCATCTTTGCCAGCAGCTTATTCGAAGAAATTCCCACATTGACCGTAAAACCGAACTTCTCCCGAACTCCGTTCTTGATCAACATAGCCGCATCAACCGGAGAATAGAAACCTTCCATCGCCTGTGTCATATCCACATAGCACTCATCCACACTGACCTGTTCAATTTCTTTCGTAAATGTCCGAAGATAGTCCATCAGCATCCGGCTTTTTTCCCGGTACATCTTATGATCCGGCGGTTCTATCACCAGATTCGGACACTTACGAAAGGCATTCGCAACAGGTTCCCCTGTGCGGATGCCATATCTTTTTGCCGGGATTGACTTTGCGAGGACAACCCCATGACGGGATTTCTGATCTCCACCGATGATCGACGGGATCTTGCGCAAATCTGTTCCGGCACCATTTTTTAATTGTTCAACTGCGGTCCAGCTTAAATAAGCCGAGTTGACATCTATATGGAAAATAACGGGTGTCATGCGACGATCTGTCCTTTCACTTTTGCCTCTAATTTTCCGTCAACAACATCAATCTCAATCCGATCTCCTCTGCCCACATCTCCTGCAAGGATCAGTTTTGCTGCCAGCGTCTCCACATTCTTCTGGAGATATCTCTTCAGCGGTCTTGCTCCGTACATCGGATCATATCCGCCTTCCACTACGAAATTCTTCGCAGCATCCGTCAGCTCAATGGAGAGTTCTTTGTCTGCCAGACGCTTGTTGACATCTTTTACTAACAAATCAATGATGGCATGAATATTGGATTTCGTCAATGGTTTAAACATAATTATTTCATCCAGACGGTTCAAAAATTCCGGTCTGAAATGTGCTCTTAAGTCATTCATGACCAGATTCTGGTTTGATTCTTCGATCGTGCCATCTTCCCGGATTCCTTCCAGAAGATAATTCGCCCCGATATTGGAAGTCATGATCAGGATCGTATTCTTAAAGTCTACGGTTCTGCCCTGTGAATCCGTAATCCTTCCGTCATCCAGCACCTGAAGCAGGACATTGAATACATCCGGATGTGCTTTCTCGATCTCATCAAATAGTACAACAGAATACGGTTTTCTTCTGACTGCCTCTGTGAGCTGTCCGCCTTCATCATATCCGACATATCCCGGAGGCGCTCCGATCAGTCTGGACATGGAATATTTCTCCATATATTCACTCATATCAATGCGGACCATGTTATTCTCATCGTCAAACAAACTCTGGGCAAGTGCCTTGGCAAGTTCTGTCTTTCCAACTCCGGTAGGTCCCAGGAATAAGAAGGAACCAATCGGTTTGGTCGGATCTTTAATTCCGGCTTTGGAACGGATAATCGCTTCTGTTACCAGCTCCACTCCTTCGTCCTGTCCGATGACTCTTCGGTGCAGCTCGTCTCCCAGATGCAGCGTTTTATTTCTCTCACTCTCGTTGAGTTTTGCCACCGGAATTCCTGTCCACCGGGAAATGATTCTTGCAATCTCCTCATCTGTCACAGCCTCATGCACCAGAGAAAGATCTTTTGCCTTTACTTTTTCTTCCTCTTCCTCCAGCTGTTTCTGCAGCTGCGGAAGTCTTCCGTACTGCAATTCCGCCGCTTTGTTCAGATCGTATTCCCGCTGCGCTTTCTGGATCTCTTTATTGACCTGCTCAATCTCTTCCCGGACCTTCTGTACCCGCTCTACAGATGTCTTTTCATTCTCCCACTGTACTTTCTTGCCTGCATATTCTTCTTTTAGTCCTGCCAGTTCTTCCTGCAGATGTTCCAGACGCTCTCTGCTCAAACGGTCTTCTTCCTTTTTCAGTGCCTCTTCTTCAATCTCCAGCTGCATCACACGGCGTCTCAGCTCGTCCAGCTCTGTCGGCATGGAATCCAGCTCGGTCTTGATCAGCGCACAGGCTTCATCCACCAGATCAATGGCCTTATCCGGCAGGAAACGGTCAGAAATATATCGATTCGACAAGGTTGCTGCTGCCACAAGCGCACTGTCTGTGATCTTCACTCCGTGGAATACTTCATAACGCTCTTTGAGTCCTCTTAAAATAGAAATCGCATCTTCCACACTCGGCTCTTCCACCATGACCGGCTGGAAACGTCTCTCCAGAGCCGCATCTTTCTCAATATACTGACGATACTCATCCAGTGTCGTCGCACCGATACAGTGCAGCTCGCCTCTTGCCAGCATTGGCTTTAACATATTTCCCGCATCCATGGCACCATCTGTCTTACCTGCTCCCACAATGGTATGCAATTCATCAATAAACAGAATGATCTTGCCGTCACTGTTCTTCACTTCTTCCAGAACGGCTTTCAGACGCTCTTCAAATTCTCCTCTGTATTTTGCTCCTGCAACCAGAGCTCCCATATCCAATGCAAAGATCGTCTTATCTTTCAGTCCCTCCGGCACATCCCCGCTGACGATCCGCTGTGCCAGCCCTTCTACGGCTGCCGTTTTACCGACCCCGGGCTCTCCTATCAGGACCGGATTGTTCTTTGTCTTACGCGACAGGATCCGGATCACATTTCGAATCTCTTCGTCACGTCCAATGACTGGATCCAGCTTCTGATCTCTTGCCCGCTCCACCAGATCCTGTCCATATTTGTTCAATGTATCATAAGTCGCTTCCGGATTATCACTGGTCACTCTCTGATTTCCACGCACAGTAGAAAGTGCATGCAGAAAACCTTCCCGACTGATTCCAAACTCACGAAATAACGGCTTTAAATCTCTGCTTGCATATTTCAGTAAAGAAAGGAAAATATGCTCTACAGAAACATACTCATCACCCATCTGCTTTGCTTCATCCTCTGCATGGATCAGTGCATTGTTCAAATCCTGACCGACAAACACCTGCCCGCCCTGTACTTTCGGACGCTTATTCAAAAGCTCTTCTACTCTGTTAATAAACAGAGGACCCTGAATGCTCATCTTTTCCAATAATTTTAAGATCAGACTGTCATCCTGCGTGATCAATGCGTATAACAAATGCTCCTGTGCAAGCTCCTGATTGCCATAATCATAAGCAATCTTTTCACAATTCTGCACTGCCTGCATTGAATTCTGTGTAAATTTATTTATATTCATAGCAACTCCTCCTCACTACTTGTTTCATTGTTCTACACGTAATATAGCACTTGTTGTTAGCCAGGTCAAGACTTGAGTGCTAATTTCTTTTCTAAAAATTCTGTAAACTGTTTCTGATGTTTTTTTCCGATTTTCTCTATAAAAGGACAGGATGCCAAGATGCATTTCTTCATCTATAACAAACTCCTGTCCTGATCCGTACTTCTTATTTTAATTTGCGCAAAATGGTAAACAAGAAAATCCATGCCCCCGCAATCGCAATATGCGTCAGCCCTGCAATCCCTGAGATTGCAGCATCTGCCCCATGGGAAACAGAAACACCTGTCACCTGGAGGATTCCCCGAACCAGCATAACCACTGTAAACAGCGGCAGGATGATATTATACACTGTCACAAAAGTATGGAACTGCTTCTTCTCCAACAGATCTGTACTTTTGGCGGCAAGCCCCAGAAATAAAAACAACACCGTCCCAAGTACCAACAAATGTACATGCAGATAACCAAGTGCAGTTTCCCCCGTAAATCCAAAATATTTAGTAAATTCCCTGTAAAAAACACCTCCTGCCATTGCGGCAAGAAAATATCCAAATGCAAGATTCCATAATTTTTTCATTCGTTTGTTCTCCTTCTACTCACTTTTTGCTTCTCTTCCTTCGTTCCAATACCGGACCCCAAATAAAATACCTGCCAGAAACAATGCCATTCCCAATCCTGAATAAAGCACAGCGATGAACACATCCGGTGCGAAATGGGAGGCTCGAAGACCGATTCCAAAAGTCATCATAAATGCCATGATCAAAAATGACTTCTTATCAAAAAAATGCCAGAAAAACTGAAGCTCATCCTCGTAGTTTTGAATTCTGTCGGTATGTCTGATCACCAGTTTATAAAATACCATCGACCAGAATACAGCAAAAACCAGCGCTGAGAGCAAAATATTCACAACTGTCACATGCCCTGTATAGCTGAGTATTCCAATTCGAATAATATTGAACCCCGCAATCAGCCAGACAATGCTGGCCAGTAGCAGTAATGTTCTTTTTTTTACTTTCATTTTGTTCTCCTCTCCAATATGAACATTGTTCATATTTATGTTTAAAATTTCCCACTTTTTAAAAGTGGGATTCATAGATACTGTGTGCGATCATCGTTAAAAGTGGTTCGCAGCTTTTCTGCTTTTCCAACAGAAGGGACATCAGAAGTGTAAACACATACGTCACAAAAATTTCCGGAGTCAGCTCATTTTCAAATGCATTCTCACGCACATTCTGGTCCTCTGTCAATATCTGAACCAGATTTTTCTTCAAATGCATCAGGGAAATCTCCATCATTTTCCTTCCCTCATTTTTATCTTTTGCTGCAAAACTCATGGAATGCAGATTAAAAAACTCCGGATACTTCTGACTGCTTTTATACACCGTATCAAACAACCAGGCAATACATGCTGTAAAGCTTTCAAATACAAGTACCTGTCCATTCATATGAAAGATATCCATCCATACACTTTCAATCGTCGCAAGTAAAAGTTCCGATTTGGATGGAAAATAATTATACACGGAGCCTAATGCAATGTTGCACCGGGAAGCCACAAGCCTCATATTTACGGACGAAAGCCCTTCTTCTGCCACAATCTCTCTGCACACTGCAAGTATTTCCTCTCTTGATGTAACTGCCATATTCAAATCTGCACCTCCAATCTGAACGATGTTCATTATAGAATTTCCCAGCTTTGATTGTCAAATTACTTTTCTGATTTTTTTCTATTTCTACCTTTTCTTTCTTCTTCCCAGGAATTATAATAAACACAGATCATTATAAGAAAAACAGGAGAGATTTATTTATGAGAGCTTACGAACGACTTTTAAAATACGTAACTGTACGAACACCAAGTGATGAGACAAGCACAACTGTCCCATCTTCTTCCTGCCAGTTCGATCTGGCTCAGGATCTGATCCGGGAATTTATCAACATGGGACTTCCAAAGGCACGGACAGATGAAAAATGCTATGTCTACGCACAGATTCCTGCCACGCCGGGATATGAAAATTGTCCGAAGATCGGATTTGTCGCACATCTGGATACTGTTTCTGACTTCTGTGACAAAAAGATCGTTCCGGTTGTAACTGAAAACTATGACGGACGCGACCTTCCTCTTGGCGGTTCTGACGGACGGGTTCTTTCTGTCTCCATGTTCCCGCATTTAAAGGATCTCAAAGGTCGTACTTTGATCACCAGCAACGGAGATACCATCCTCGGTGCAGACGACAAGGCCGGAGTTGCAGAGATCATGACCATGGCAGAACGGGTTTTGACTGAAAATATCCCACATGGTCAGATTTCGATCGGATTTACTCCGGATGAGGAAGTTGGCAGAGGAGCGGATCATTTTGATGTCGAAAAATTTGATGCGGATTTTGCCTATACCATGGACGGAGACACCGAAGGTGAGATTCAGTATGAAAACTTCAATGCCGCAGATGCGATCTTTGAGATCCAAGGGGTGAATGTACACCCGGGATCTGCAAAAGATGTGATGGTCAATGCGGCCCTGGTGGCAATGGAGATCAACGCTGCCCTCCCTTGCGGAGAAACTCCAGCGGATACCGAGGACTATGAGGGATTCTATCATCTGGTAAGCATGTCCGGAGATGTAGCCTGTGCAAAACTGCATTACATTGTCCGGGATCACGATGCCGACAAGTTTGCCGCACGTCTGGAGACATTAAAAGAGATTTCCAAACAGATGAATCTGAAATGGGGATTCGGTACCGTAAAACTGACCATTGACGAACAATACCGCAATATGGCAGAAATTATTGAAGATGGGAACATGCACCTGATCGAAAATGCAAAAAAAGCCTGCGCCGCTGCAGATGTGACACCACTGATCCTGCCGATCCGCGGAGGTACCGACGGTGCACGCTTAAGCTTTATGGGACTTCCATGTCCAAACCTTGGAACCGGCGGACATGGATACCACGGACCATTCGAACACATTACTGCCGAAGGAATGGACAAGGCTGTTGATGTGATGATCGAGCTGGTCAAACTGTATGCAGAAATGAAATGATAAAAAAGATTATCCAGATAAAAGGCACAGACGGGATGTTTCCCGCTGTGCCTCTTTTTATCCGTAATCTTTTCCTTACAATCTCTCACCGTTTTCATGCATGAACTTATATTCCGCAACAGAGCGGTCGAATGTCTTAATATGATTGTAAAGCCACTCTACTACATTCTTATGAACCGCTTCTACAAATGCAGAAGACGGACCTTCTTCCTC
>ENA-OQJL01000942-OQJL01000942.1-human-gut-metagenome-genome-assembly--contig:-NODE-942-length-16133-cov-4.779584_pt1 | contig 16133 bp, 10 predicted proteins | sample MGYA00242604_ERZ504770 | MGnify/ENA primary metagenome ERZ504770 (study PRJEB26092, sample SAMD00036359) | human gut metagenome | host: Homo sapiens | study: EMG produced TPA metagenomics assembly of...
ATGCAACCACACAGCATACTGAGCATGCTGACAACCATCATCCCCATCGCCTGAAAGTATTTTTCAAAAGTGATTTCCACATGGATAATAATTGAGAAAAGAAGAACGATATTTGAATAACGTAATCCTAAAGAGAGGGTGTCCTGATTGTTCGTAAACAGTTTTAAGAATGAAGGCATAATGAGGATGCCGGTTATACTTAAAATAATTCCATGTACAATAGAGAGAAACATTCCCTGTGAGGCAGCTTTATCTGCCTGTTCTCGCTGATTTGCTCCGAGACAGAAAGCAATCATAACATTGATGCCGATACCGAAACCTACGGCAACGGAGTTAACAACATTCTGAATTGGAAATACGAGAGAAAGCGCAGTCATAGCATCTTCGCTGATCTTGGCAACGAAAATACTGTCAATAATGTTGTAAAGTGAATTTACCAGCATGGATAAAATCATTGGTGCCGCCATAGAAAGCAGAAGCGGAAGAATTGGTTTTTCTTTCATATAAGTCTGTTCCATAAAATATCTTTTCCTTTCTGTATTATTTATTATTAATGTTTTACAGGGTACACATTGATGCTGTTAGATTTGTGAATTTTATTTACCAGGTTGATTTTGCTACTATAAGTGAGCAAATACAGAAAAATGCACAAAAATAGGTGCTTCTTGTTTGTAGTCTAAACACATTCAGACCAAGCAAGTAAAGTATGTTTTTATAATGCGGACATAGTTGTGCAATATTTTAAATTTACTCATTTATAGTTTGCTATATAGATTTTCTGTACAAATGCTGGTAAATATTTTTTATGACAAAAACTGAGCCTGTATATTCTGTAAAAAGGAGTAGTTTATCGCGATAAAAAAGGCTACAGGATTCTGCACTGTTTAAATCAGAAACAGAAAAACCTATAGCCTCGTTTAGACGATATATTATTTTGGTCACGTTATTATAAAGGATTTGAAAAGGAAATGTCAAGCACTCTTTTTTAGAAAATTAAATGCAAGAAAGACTCCGAGAGTGCATTGAACTCACAGGAAGGTAAAAAGTGTGGTTCCGGATAGATAAATAATTACATAAATATAAAAAAGATTAAATTTATATTACAAATGATGTATTGTAATTAACAGGAAGAAAGGCCTATGTTATAATAAATAACAAAGACAATGTTTGATATGGAGAAGCTTCGTACATTGAATAAAGGCTGACCTACACCTGTTTTATTTGCTGTGAGGACTTCTGTTGCGATCTTGCATTGAATAAAGGCTGATTTTTACGCCGAAAGAGAGAAAGAGGAGGAGTTTATGAAAAAAATTCATGCATTAGTTATGTCTCTTATCATGCTTTTTATTGTGCTGGCACCAGCACAGAATGTGGAAGCAGCAGGCAAAAGCCTGAAAGTTTCTGAGAAAGCATTTTTCAAAGAGATGAAAGAATTTGACTACAAAGGAATGAACCGCTATGTGAAGGATTGGGGAGAAGGTGGACAGCTTGTGTCGGCATTTTACATGGTTCCGAGTGGTAAAAAGTATTTTGCTAAATGTGCCAGTAAGATGAGCTATCGTATCATTTCCACAAAGAAAAAGGGCAATAAGGCAGATGTGAAAGTGAAGTTCCGCTATGTGAATTGCGAGGATTTTACATTTAATTTCTGTATGAATGCATTTTATTATATGGCAGATGGAAAGCTTGATAATTTATCTTCCATGTCAGAAAAGCAGGTTATAAAGCTGGTAAATGGAATTATTGACAAATCGCAGAAAGATACAAAGTTTAATCGTTTTAAGACAAAAACAGTTACAATTCGTTTTGTGAAAGCAAAGAATTGCTGGAAGGTTCAGAAAGTTTCTGATAAGTTAGCTGATGTTATGATGGCGAACTTTGCATCAAATCTTCAGAATTTGGCAACATTTTCTATTTCGTCAGCTTGTGGAGAAAAGAGCGCATATGTTATACCTGAGACGTCAGAGTATGGGACAGTACAGAAAAAAGTACTGGTTAAAGTATTGAAAAATATTTATGGAAGAAAGCCAGAGTTGTCTGCATAAAGCTCATTTATACATTTGCTGAAAATCTTTATGAAGTTTATTGCATTAAAAATAGTGCTTGCTATTTCTTAATTCCTAGTATATTATTAGGAATTAGGAGGTGGCGAATTATGATGGTTTCGTCCAAAGGCCGTTACGCACTTCGTGTAATGATCTATTTAGCACAGAATGACAGAGAAGAATTAATTCCGTTAAAAGAAATTGCGGAGAATCAAAATATATCCATGAAGTATTTAGAGATGATCGTGAGCCTGCTTCACAAGGGTAATATGCTTATAAGTGGACGTGGGAAAAAAGGAGGATATCGTCTGGCGCGAAAGCCGTCTGAGTACACGATCGGTTCTATTTTAAAGCTGACAGAAAAAACATTGGCTCCTGTCAATTGCTTAGAGGGTGGGAAAGTAACCTGCGAAAAGGCAGGATATTGTATTACTCTTCCGATGTGGCAGAAGCTGGATGGGATTATTGATGATTATTTAGAGACAGTGACGCTTGAGGATTTGCTGGAGGGTCGGGTTTAACCTGGTTCTCCAGTATTTTTATGAGGTTGTTTTTTATGTAAAAATTATGATGGCGTATGGATATAAAAGTAATATAAGAGAGACAGAAAGTATTTTAAGAAGTATTTTTTCGGAAATTATGTACATGATAAAAAACAAGAATAGCGGTATCTTTTTAATAAAATCCTATTGACAAGATAGGATTTTCAAGATATAATTCCTATATACTAGATAGGATTTAGAAAGAAGAGGGTGAATTTATGTATATTTATGCAGATAATGCGGGAACTACAAAGATGAGTCCTGTTGCGATAGATGCGATGACAAAGTGCATGAATGAGGTATTTGGAAACCCATCCAGCCTGCATTCTACCGGACAGCGTGCTGCAGAAGTGCTTCAGAAAGCAAGAGAAGATGTTGCAGAAGCATTAGGTGCAGATTTTAATGAGATTTACTTTACTTCCGGCGGAAGCGAAGCAGACAACCAGGCCATTCGTTCTGCTGCTCTTTTTGGAGCAAAGAAGGGTAAGAAACACCTCATTTCCACAAAGATTGAACATCATGCCGTTCTCCATACTCTTAAGAAGTTAGAGCGAGAAGGCTTTGAAGTAACATTACTTGATGTTGGAGCAGACGGAATTGTTGATCCTGCTGACGTAGAGAAGGCAATTCGTGAAGATACAGCATTAGTTACTATTATGTATGCGAACAATGAGATTGGTACATTACAGCCAATTGATGAGATCGCAAAGATTTGTAAAGAAAAGAAAGTAACATTCCACACAGATGCAGTACAGGCAGTTGGACATGTTCCAGTGAACGTACACGCGCAGAACATTGATATGTTATCTTTATCCGGACATAAGTTCCACGGACCAAAGGGAATCGGTGTCCTTTACGTTAGAAAAGGTGTTCCACTGTTTAACTTGATTGAAGGTGGCGCACAGGAAAGAGGAAGAAGAGCTGGTACAGAGAATATTCCTGCCATTGTTGGTATGGCAGCAGCATTAAAAGAAGCTGTAGCAAACTTAGATGAGAACATGGCAAAGATTTCTGCTATGAGAGACCGCTTAATTGAAGGCCTTTCACAGGTTGAACATTCCCGTCTGAACGGTGATGCTAAGAAGAGACTTCCAGGTAACGTAAATTTCTGTTTCGAAGGAATCGAGGGAGAATCCCTTTTACTTTTACTTGATGAAAAGGAAATCGAGGCTTCTTCAGGAAGTGCCTGCACATCAGGTTCTCTTGACCCTAGCCATGTATTATTAGCAATTGGACTTCCTCACGAAGTTGCACACGGATCACTCCGTCTTACATTATGTGAAGAGAATACACCAGAACAGATTGAATATATCATTAAAGAAGTTCCGGAAATCGTTTCTTATTTAAGAAACATTTCACCAGTTTGGGAAGAACTTGAGAAGGGAGAAAAGAAACATGTTATATAGTGAAAAAGTAATGGATCATTTCCGTAACCCAAGAAACTTAGGAAAAATGGACGATGCAGACGGTATCGGAGAAGTAGGTAATGCAAAATGTGGTGACATCATGAAGATGTACATCAAAGTAAAAGACGGCATCATTGAAGATGTAAAGTTTAATACATTTGGATGCGGTTCCGCAATCGCCAGCAGCTCTATGGCAACAGAGATGATTAAAGGTAAATCTATTGATGATGCCTTAGAATTATCTAATAAAGCTGTAGTTGAGGCCCTTGACGGACTGCCAACACACAAGATTCACTGTTCCGTATTAGCAGAAGAAGCTGTAAAGGCTGCTGTAAAAGACTACTACGATAAGAACGGAATCGAGTACGATAAAGAAAAATTTGCACCAGACGATTGCCCAACATGTGGGGAATAGTTGATTTGGTGGTTGGTGAACCATTTGACAGACAGTTGATAGGCGGCTTATTTAGATAATTAACAGACGAAAATGAAAAAGGCTTATCATCGTATTTGTGACTTTAGTCGCGGCGGTTTGAATGCTCGCTTATGCGCTCGTATCCAAACCTTGCTCCGAGGCCACAAATACGATGATAAGTCTTTTTCGTTTTCTGACTGTGGATGGTTCCGATAAGTACGTTCCTAACCTACTTTTGTAAGAAGCGGTTAAAATTACTGGAAAACCAAATCAAGGAGGGAGATTTGGGAGCGAGCATTCAAAGCACCGCGACGAAAGTCACATACTTGAACTATCCAGCTCCTGGTTTTCGTCTCCTCCAACCAAAACGAAATAAATCCCACAAGCAAGGGAATTCTCCCACAAAACCAATTGACAGATTGCAGAAGTCTTTGTATAATAGCAGTGTGTTAACCTACTTTATTCTTAGAGTGAAAAACGGAGGAGAAGATAATGAAGTTTTTTATTGATACTGCGAATGTAGAGGATATCAAGAAAGCGAATGACATGGGGGTTATTTGCGGGGTTACAACAAATCCATCTCTGATTGCCAAGGAGGGAAGAGATTTTAATGAAGTCATCAAAGAAATCGCTTCTATCGTAGATGGCCCGATCAGTGGTGAAGTAAAAGCGACAACAACAGACGCAGAAGGAATGATTAAGGAAGGCCGTGAAATCGCAGCAATCCATCCAAACATGGTTGTAAAGATTCCTATGACCGTAGAAGGATTAAAGGCTTGTAAAGTTCTTTCCCAGGAAGGAATTAAGACCAATCTTACATTAATCTTTACTGCAAATCAGGCATTACTTGCCGCAAGAGCGGGAGCAACATATGTATCTCCTTTCTTAGGCAGACTAGATGATATCAGTGTAAGAGGTGTTGATCTTATTCGTGATATCGCAGAGATTTTTGCTGTCGCAGGTCTGGATACAGAGATTATCGCAGCGAGTGTCCGTAATCCAATTCATGTAACAGACTGTGCTTTAGCAGGAGCTGATATTGCAACAGTTCCATATAAAGTAATTGAACAGATGACCAAACATCCTTTAACTGATGCTGGAATTGAGAAGTTTAAAAAAGATTATATCGCAGTATTTGGTGAATAGGATATAGATGTGATTTCAGAATCTTCATTGCAAAGTGAAGTACAGCAGATTCTGGGATTATATTGGGCAATAAGGAGGAAACCATGAACAAATTAGAACTTCAGAAGATGGCAAATGAAGTGAGAAAAGGAATTGTCACAGGCGTTCATGCAGCAAAAGCTGGACATCCAGGCGGTTCTTTATCCGCAGCAGATCTTTTTACATATTTATATTTTGAGGAAATGAATGTAGATCCTAAGAATCCTCAGGATCCGGACAGAGACCGTTTCGTATTATCCAAAGGTCACACAGCACCTGGATTATATGCAACATTAGCTCACAAGGGATATTTCCCAGTGGAAGACTTAGTTACATTAAGACATATTGGTTCCCACCTTCAGGGACATCCATGTATGCAGCACACTCCAGGACTTGATATGTCATCAGGTTCTCTTGGACAGGGAATCTCCGCTGCAGTAGGTATGGCTCTTTCTGCTAAGTTAAGAAATAAATCCTATCGTGTTTACACACTTCTTGGAGATGGTGAGATTCAGGAAGGACAGGTTTGGGAAGCTGCAATGTTCGCAGGAGCAAGAAAGCTTGACAACTTAGTAGTAATCGTAGATAACAACGGATTACAGATTGATGGTAAGATTGAAGATGTATGTTCTCCATACCCAATCGACAAGAAGTTTGAAGCATTTAACTTCCATGTAATTAATGTAGCAGATGGTAACGATTTCGACCAGTTAGATGCAGCATTTAAAGAAGCAAGAGAAGTAAAAGGAATGCCAGTAGCAATCGTTATGAAGACTGTAAAAGGTAAAGGTGTTTCCTTCATGGAGAATCAGGCATCCTGGCATGGTACTGCACCTAATGATGAACAGTATGCTGTAGCTATGGAAGACTTAAAGAAAGTGGAGGAAGCATTATGTCAGAAGTAAAGAAAATCGCTACCAGAGAAAGCTATGGAAATGCGTTAATTGAATTAGGAAAAGAACATGAGAATCTTGTAGTTTTAGATGCTGACCTTGCAGCAGCTACTAAGACTGGAATGTTTAAAAAAGTTTTCCCAGAACGTCACATCGACTGTGGTATCGCTGAATGCGATATGATTGGAATCGCAGCCGGAATCGCAACAACAGGAATGGTTCCTTTCGCAAGTACATTTGCCATGTTCGCAGCAGGACGTGCATTTGAGCAGATTCGTAACTCTGTTGGATATCCACATCTTAATGTAAAAATCGGTGCTACTCATGCAGGTATTTCCGTTGGTGAAGACGGAGCAACACATCAGTGTAACGAAGATATCGCATTAATGCGTACTATCCCAGGTATGACAATCATCAACCCTTCTGATGATGTAGAAGCAAAAGCAGCAGTACGTGCCGCTTATGAATTAGACGGACCTGTATACTTAAGATTTGGACGTCTTGCAGTACCTGTAATTAACGATAATGATGATTATAAATTTGAAATCGGCAAAGGTGTTGTATTAAGAGAAGGAAAAGATGTTACAATCGTAGCAACTGGTCTTTGCGTAAGCTCCGCATTAGAAGCAGCAGATATGCTCGCTGAAGATGGAATCGAAGCTAAAGTAATCAATATCCACACAATCAAACCTATCGATTCAGATCTTCTTGTAGAAGCAGCGAAAGAGACAGGTAAGGTTGTTACAGTAGAAGAACATTCCGTAATTGGTGGACTTGGCGGAGCAGTATGTGAAGTGCTTTCCGAGAAATATCCAGTACCAGTTAAGAGAATTGGTGTGAACGATGTTTACGGAGAATCTGGCCCAGCAGTTAAGCTTATTGAGAAATATGGCTTAGATGGCAAGGGCGTATATGCTTCTGTAAAGGAATTTGTTAAATAACTATTTGATTCTTTGAGAGGAAACAGACGAAAATAAAAAGAATAGACCATCGCAACTGTAAAGATATCACTGCGTAGAAAATGCCTGTTCGGCATTTTTACTTGCTCTCACATTACAGTTGCGATGGTCTATTCTTTTTATTTTCTGTGTTTTGGCTCCAGAAGGAATGGATGAAATAGTATTTGGGGAGAGAGATGGGATATGGCAGTATTTCTTTTTTCGTTTGTTTCCCCCTAATGAATCAAATAGTAATCACTTATCCATTTTGTCAAATCAAAAAAGTTGCCGAATTTCTCCCTTTTTTCGCCGCTATTTTATACATATTATATGGAAGAAATTTTACTCCCATGTTTAACAAGTGAAAAAACTGGAAAAAATCAAGAATAAGAGAAAAAAATTAGTTGACATGGCTTGACAGATGTGCTATGATAATAAACTGATTCACAATGGGTCTGTATGCCTATTGGAAAGTAACCAGAAGATTTAACATTATGATTATTCAAGGGGTGAAAACATCGATGGAAAAGAATAGACTGCGTCCAACGCGAATTCCGGGAAGCAAAAACATCAGAATGAGCTATGCCAGACAAAAAGATGTTCTCGATATGCCGAATCTTATAGAAGTCCAGAAAGATTCCTACAAATGGTTCCTTACAGATGGATTAAAAGAGGTTTTTGAGGACATTTCGCCTATCACGGATTACAGTGGACAGCTCAGCCTGGAGTTTGTGGACTTTCAGCTTTGCAGAGAGGATAGAAAGTATTCAATCGAGGAGTGTAAAGAACGTGATGCAACATATGCAGCTCCTTTAAAAGTGAAAGTTCGTCTCCATAATAAGGAAACAGATGATTTTAAACAACACGACATTTTTATGGGCGACCTGCCATTGATGACGGAAACAGGTACTTTCGTAATTAATGGTGCGGAACGTGTTATCGTCAGTCAGTTAGTTCGTTCTCCAGGTATTTACTATGCGATCAGCCACGACAAGATTGGTAAGAAGTTATATTCTTGTACAGTAATTCCTAACCGTGGTGCATGGTTGGAATACGAGACAGACTCCAACGATGTATTCTATGTTCGTGTTGACCGTACAAGAAAGGTTCCTGTTACTGTACTTATCAGAGCTCTTGGCATTGGAACCAATGCTGAAATTAAGGAATTATTCGGAGAAGAGCCTAAGATTTTAAAAACTCTCGAAAAGGATACAGCAACAAACTACCAGGAAGGTCTTAAGAAGTTATACGAGAAGATCCGCCCAGGTGAACCTTTATCAGTTGACAGTGCAGAGAGCCTGATTAACAGTATGTTCTTCGATGCAAGACGTTATGACCTTGCAAAAGTAGGACGTTATAAATTTAATAAGAAGTTAATGTTCCGCAATCGTATTGCAGGACACAGACTGGCACAGGATGTACTTGATCCTTCCACAGGAGAAATCCTTTTTGAAGCAGGTGTAAGACTTACAAAAGAACAGGCTGACGCTATTCAGAACGCAGCAGTTCCTTATGTTTACGTTGAGACAGAAGAGAAAGAAGTAAAAGTCCTTTCCAGTATGATGGTAGATATCACAAGCTTTGTTGATGTTGACCCAGAGGAAGTTGGCGTTACTGAATTAGTATACTATCCAGCCCTTGAAAAAATCTTAGAAGAATATGATGATATAGATGAAATTAAAGCACAGATTCGCAAGAATATCACTGAGCTGATTCCAAAGCACATTACAAGAGAAGATATTTTAGCTTCTATTAACTACAATATCCATCTTGAGTATGGTGTTGGTAACGATGATGATATCGACCACTTAGGTAACCGTCGTATCCGTGCCGTTGGTGAGTTATTACAGAACCAGTACAGAATTGGTTTATCCCGTCTGGAGAGAGTTGTCAGAGAACGTATGACAACACAGGACATTGAGTCCATTTCTCCACAGACATTAATTAACATTAAACCAGTTACTGCTGCTGTTAAGGAATTCTTTGGAAGTTCTCAGTTATCTCAGTTCATGGATCAGCATAATCCGTTATCTGAGCTTACTCATAAGAGACGTCTTTCCGCATTAGGTCCTGGAGGTCTTTCCAGAGATCGTGCCGGATTCGAGGTTCGAGATGTACACTATTCCCACTACGGAAGAATGTGTCCTGTAGAGACTCCCGAGGGTCCTAACATCGGTCTGATTAACTCTCTTGCAACTTACGCAAGAATTAATGAATATGGTTTTGTTGAGGCTCCATACCGTAAGGTAGATAAGAGTGACCCCCAGAACCCAGTTGTAACAGATGATGTTGTATACCTTACTGCTGATGAAGAAGATAACTACACAGTAGCGCAGGCGAACGAACCATTAGATGAAGAAGGTCACTTCATTCACACTAATGTTTCCGGTCGTTACAGAGAGGAAACATCCGAATTTAGAAAGTCAAGAATTGACTTAATGGACGTATCTCCTAAGATGGTATTCTCCGTAGCTACATCCATGATTCCTTTCCTTGAGAACGATGATGCGAACCGTGCTCTGATGGGATCCAACATGCAGCGTCAGGCTGTACCACTGTTAAAGACAGAAGTTCCAGTTGTTGGTACTGGTATGGAAGCTAAGGCTGCCCGCGACTCAGGTGTATGTATTATTGCACATCATGCAGGTACAGTTGAGTACTCAACAAGTAAAGAGATTATCGTAAAACGAGAAGACGGAATCCGTGATACTTACCACGTAATTAAGTTCTCCCGAAGCAACCAGGGTAACTGTATGAACCAGAGACCTATCGTAAATAAGGGTGACCATGTTGAAGCAGGAGATATTCTTGCAGATGGTGCTTCCACATGCGGCGGCGAGATGGCTCTTGGTAAGAACCCATTAATCGGATTTATGACCTGGGAAGGTTATAACTACGAGGATGCCGTACTTTTAAGTGAGCGTCTTGTACAGAATGACGTATATACATCTGTTCATATTGAAGAATATGAAGCAGAGGCAAGAGATACAAAGCTTGGACAGGAAGAGATTACAAGAGATCTTGCTGGTCTTAGTGAAGATGTATTAAAAGATCTGGATGAGAATGGTATCATCCGTATCGGTGCAGAAGTTCATGCCGGAGATATTCTGGTAGGTAAGGTGACTCCTAAGGGAGAGACAGAACTTACTGCTGAAGAAAGACTTCTTCGTGCTATTTTCGGTGAAAAGGCAAGAGAAGTTCGTGATACTTCCCTTCGTGTTCCACACGGCGCTTACGGTGTTGTTATGGATACAAAGGTATTTACAAGGGAGAATGGTGACGAGCTGCCTCCAACAGTTAACAAGTCTGTTCGTGTTTACATTGCACAGAAACGTAAGATTTCTGTTGGTGATAAGATGGCTGGCCGTCATGGTAACAAGGGTGTAGTTTCCCGTGTACTTCCAGTAGAGGATATGCCATTCCTTCCTAATGGCCGTCCACTCGATATCGTACTGAACCCATTAGGTGTACCTTCCCGAATGAATATCGGACAGGTCTTAGAGCTTCATTTAAGTCTCGCATCTAAGGTGCTTGGATTTAATGTAGCAACACCAGTATTTAACGGTGCAGATGAGAACGATATCATGGATACTCTTGAGATGGCGAATGACTATGCGAACAAGACATGGGAAGAATTCGAAGAACGCTGGGGTGACAAGGTTAACGATGATATTATGAAGTATCTTTGGGATAACCGTGACCACAGAGAAGAATGGAAGGGTGTTCCAATCGACCGTACAGGTAAGGTTCAGCTTCGTGATGGACGTACAGGACAGGAATTCGATTCACCAGTTTCCATCGGATTCATGCATTATCTGAAGCTGCATCACTTAGTAGATGATAAGATTCATGCACGTTCTACAGGTCCTTACTCATTAGTAACACAGCAGCCTCTGGGTGGTAAAGCTCAGTTCGGTGGACAGCGTTTCGGAGAGATGGAGGTTTGGGCTCTTGAGGCTTATGGTGCTTCCTATACTCTTCAGGAAATCTTAACTGTGAAGTCTGATGATGTAGTTGGTCGTGTGAAGACATACGAAGCAATCATCAAAGGAGAGAATATTCCTGAACCAGGTATTCCGGAATCCTTCAAGGTACTTCTTAAGGAATTCCAGTCCCTCGCTCTTGATGTTCGTGTCTTAAAAGAAGATATGACAGAAATTGAGCTTCAGGAAGGCAGCGAAACAATTAATGAATCCCTTACTTCAGTGATTGAGAGCAGTCCGGATGATAACAATTATAAGGACGAGAGCAATCTTGGAGAGTATGGCTACAAAGAAAGTACTCTGGAAGAAGAAGCTGGACAGGCTGATGCACAGCCAGAGTTTACAGAAATGCCTTTTGGCGATTCTGATTTGTAAGATAGTTTGGAAGGAGTAACCTATGTCTGATATGAATAACCAAACAGTTGAACAGCCGGTTAATTTTGACGCCATTAAAATCGGACTTGCGTCTCCGGAACTGATTCGTCAGTGGTCTCATGGTGAGGTAAAAAAGCCGGAAACCATTAACTACCGTACTTTAAAGCCGGAAAAAGATGGTCTGTTCTGTGAAAGAATTTTCGGACCAAGCAAGGACTGGGAATGTCACTGTGGTAAATATAAAAAGATTCGCTATAAAGGCGTTGTCTGTGATAAATGTGGTGTTGAAGTTACAAAGGCAAGTGTAAGAAGAGAAAGAATGGGACACATCGAACTCGCAGCTCCAGTATCCCATATCTGGTACTTCAAGGGAATCCCTAGCCGTATGGGATTAATCCTTGATATGTCTCCAAAAGCACTGGAAAAAGTATTATACTTTGCTTCCTTTGTAGTTCTTGACCCAGGAACAACAAACTTAAGCAAGAAGGACGTTATCTCTGATGCTGAGTACCGTCGTGTAACAGAAGAATATAGGAATTCTGATGAAGGTCTTGGAAACTTCCGTGTAGGAATGGGTGCTGAGGCAATCAAAGAACTTCTTGCAGAGATCGACTTAGAGGCTGAAGCAGAAGAACTTAAGAAGAGTCTTAAGAATGCCAGCGGTCAGAAGAAAGCAAGAAATATTAAACGATTAGAAGTTGTAGAAGCTTTCCGTCTGTCAGGAAACCGTCCAGAATGGATGGTTCTTGACGCTGTTCCGGTTATCCCTCCGGATATCCGTCCAATGGTTCAGTTAGATGGTGGACGTTTTGCAACCTCCGATTTAAATGATTTATATAGAAGAATCATCAACCGTAATAACCGTCTTAAGAGACTGTTAGAGCTTGGTGCGCCAGACATTATTATCCGTAACGAAAAGCGTATGCTTCAGGAAGCTGTTGATGCGTTAATCGATAATGGCCGTCGTGGACGTCCAGTAACTGGTCCTGGAAACAGAGCATTAAAATCCCTTTCCGATATGTTAAAGGGTAAACAGGGACGTTTCCGTCAGAACCTTCTTGGTAAGCGTGTTGACTACTCAGGACGTTCCGTAATCGTAGTAGGACCAGAATTAAAGATTTATCAGTGTGGTCTTCCAAAAGAGATGGCTATCGAGCTTTTCAAACCATTTGTTATGAAAGAACTTGTAGCAAACGGTCTTGCTCATAATATTAAGTCTGCCAAGAAGATGGTAGAAAAGTTACAGCCAGAAGTTTGGGATGTACTCGAAGATGTTATCAAAGAACATCCGGTTATGTTAAACCGTGCTCCTACCTTGCATCGTCTTGGTATTCAGGCATTCGAGCCAACATTAGTAGAAGGTAAAGCGATTAAATTACATCCATTAGTATGTACAGCGTTTAATGCCGACTTTGATGGTGACCAGATGGCTGTCCATCTGCCACTTTCCCAGGAAGCACAGGCTGAGTGCCGTTTCCTCTTACTTTCTCCAAACAACTTACTGAAGCCATCTGATGGTGCTCCAGTAGCCGTTCCTTCTCAGGATATGGTCCTTGGTATTTACTACCTGACTATGGAAAAAGAAGGAGCTAAGGGTGAAGGTAAATGCTTTAAGTCTGAAAATGAAGCATATCTTGCTTACGAGAACAAGGTAATCACACTTCATTCCAGAATCAAAGTAAAGAGAAGAGGTATGAGACCAGACGGAACAATGGGAAGCCGTATTGTAGATTGTACAATGGGACGTCTTCTTTTCAACGAAATCATCCTTCAGGATTTAGGTTTTGTTGACCGTTCTGATCCAGATAACTTCTTAAAGTTAGAAGTTGATTTTCAGTGTGGTAAGAAACAGTTAAAACAGATCCTTGACCGTTGTATCAGCGTACATGGTACAACTAAGACTGCCGAGGTTCTTGATAATATCAAAGCTCTTGGATATAAGTATTCTACAATTGGTGCGTTAAGTGTATCTATTTCCGATATGACCGTACCAAAAGAAAAACCAGAAATCCTTGCAGCAGCTCAGAAACAGGTTGAGTACATTACAAAACAGTACCGCCGTGGTTTCATGACAGAAGAAGAACGTTATAAAGCAGTAGTACAGACATGGTTCGCTGCCGATAACGAACTTACAGATAAACTGATCAGTGGTCTTGATAAGTACAACAACATCTTCATGATGGCTGACTCCGGTGCCCGTGGTTCTAACCAGCAGATTAAACAGCTTGCCGGTATGCGTGGACTGATGGCCGATACATCCGGACGTACTATCGAACTTCCTATCAAGTCCAACTTCCGTGAAGGTCTTGACGTACTGGAGTACTTCATTTCTGCACATGGTGCCAGAAAGGGACTTTCCGATACAGCCCTTCGTACAGCCGATTCCGGTTATCTGACAAGACGTCTTGTAGATGTATCTCAGGAACTGATTATTCGTGAACAGGATTGCTGCGAAGGAACAAACAAGATTCCAAGCATGTATGTAGAAGCTATCATGGATGGAAAAGAAACAATCGAATCATTAGAGGATCGTATCAGCGGACGTTATGCAGCAGAAGATTACAAAGATAAAGAAGGTAATATCATTGTTGAAGCGAACTGTATGATTACTCCAAAGCGTGCGAAAGCAATTGTAAACGCAGGATATCAGCAGGTTAAGATCAGAACAATGTTAACATGTAAGTCCCATAACGGTGCATGTTCTAAATGTTACGGTGCCAACCTTGCAACTGGTCAGGCAGTACAGGTTGGTGAGGCAGTCGGAATTATTGCTGCTCAGTCCATTGGTGAGCCTGGTACACAGCTTACTATGCGTACATTCCATGCCGGTGGTGTAGCCGGTGATGATATCACACAGGGTCTTCCTCGTGTCGAGGAGCTTTTCGAGGCACGTAAACCTAAGGGTCTTGCCATCATCACTGAAATTGCTGGTCGTGCGGATGTAAAAGAAACAAAAGAAAAACGTGAAATCACTGTAGTAAATGAGGATAGCGGAGAAACAAGAAATTATGTAATTCCTTACGGTTCCCGTATCAAAGTTCTTGACGGTACTTACTTAGAGGCCGGTGATGAACTGACAGAAGGTTCTGTAAATCCTCATGACATCTTAAGAATCAAAGGTGCAGGAGCAGTTCAGGATTACATGATGCGTGAAGTACAGCGTGTATACCGTCTGCAAGGTGTAGATATCAACGATAAACATATCGAGATTATCGTTCGCCAGATGCTTAAGAAAGTTCGTATTGAAGAAGCTGGAGATAGCCGGTACTTACCAGGAGCACTCATTGATATCCTTGAATTAGAGGATGAGAATGAAAGACTTCTTGCAGAAGGAAAAGAGCCTGCAACAGCAGAGCAGACACTTCTCGGTATCACAAAGGCTTCTCTTGCAACAAGCTCTTTCTTATCTGCTGCTTCCTTCCAGGAAACAACAAAGGTTCTTACAGATGCAGCAATCAAAGGAAAGATTGACCCATTAATTGGTCTTAAGGAAAACGTACTTTTAGGAAAACTGATTCCAGCCGGAACAGGATTAAAGAAGTATCGTAATCTTCATCTTGATACAGGAAAAGTTGTCAACAAGATCGAAGAAGCAGACGAATTTGACTACGATGCAGCTTCTATGGAAGAAGAAATGCGTGGTCAGAAGTCAGAGGATGCAGCAATGATGATGGATTCTGAAAATCTTTAATTAAGATACAGGACAGACGACCCCGAGAATAAAATAATCCCTATCTGTGACTTTCGTCGCTGCGGTTTGAATGTTCGCTTAGACGCGCGAACGTTCAAACCTTGCTCCCAAGTCACAGATAGGGATTATTTTATTCTCAGGGGCTTGACTGTGGCTGGAGTTGGTTTCTTCTGGGTTCGTCTGTTTCTGGCACTTCGAGAAAAATGAAATTCAATTTCCCCCTTGACAAAAAGATTTTTTAAATATATAATCTTTAATTGTGTGCGATGTATAACTATGTCCACATATGGGTATAATCAAGATGATTTGTCATATTGGTTTAACCTAAAGAAGAAACTATTAGCAACCACATTAGAAAATATGCATGGAGGTGAATTTCAGAATGCCTACTTTTAACCAGTTAGTTAGAAAAGGAAGACAGTCTGTAGCAAAGAAATCCACGGCACCTGCTCTTCAGAAAGGATTTAACTCCTTAAAGAAAAGACCAACAGATGCCAGCTCACCACAGAAACGTGGAGTATGTACAGCCGTTAAGACAGCAACTCCTAAGAAGCCTAACTCAGCGCTTCGTAAGATTGCCAGAGTACGTCTTTCCAACGGTATCGAAGTAACAAGCTATATCCCAGGTGAAGGACATAACCTTCAGGAACATAGTGTTGTTCTTATCCGTGGAGGAAGAGT
>ENA-OQJL01000966-OQJL01000966.1-human-gut-metagenome-genome-assembly--contig:-NODE-966-length-15633-cov-3.363268_pt1 | contig 15633 bp, 14 predicted proteins | sample MGYA00242604_ERZ504770 | MGnify/ENA primary metagenome ERZ504770 (study PRJEB26092, sample SAMD00036359) | human gut metagenome | host: Homo sapiens | study: EMG produced TPA metagenomics assembly of...
GAAGCATTCCGACTCGTTGATGGTATTTCAATCCACACTCCCACGAAGGGAGCGACTGGATATTTTTTATTGATTGTCTTAATTGTCCTATTTCAATCCACACTCCCACGAAGGGAGCGACAAGTTGTATCCATCTTGTAATTGATCACTTTTTTGATTTCAATCCACACTCCCACGAAGGGAGCGACATCACTCACACAATCAATCGGAATGGTTACACGATATTTCAATCCACACTCCCACGAAGGGAGCGACTGCCATATCAATAAATGCCTGTTTCATCGTTTCTAAATTTCAATCCACACTCCCACGAAGGGAGCGACATTTCTTGCTTGTCCTTTTGCAACAGACCTTGCAAATTTCAATCCACACTCCCACGAAGGGAGCGACCCTATGGACAAAACACTAACACTTTTTACCCGTATTTCAATCCACACTCCCACGAAGGGAGCGACGACTTTCTTTCCTTCATTCCGTGCCATTCTGACAATTTCAATCCACACTCCCACGAAGGGAGCGACTTGCTCTCCATTTTTCAAACAACTCAGTGTCAAAATTTCAATCCACACTCCCACGAAGGGAGCGACCCTGAATTACTTAGTTCCTCACTCTGTATCTTTATTTCAATCCACACTCCCACGAAGGGAGCGACAGCAATATTAACCAATAATTTTGTAATTTTTTGTTCAATATCACTAATAAAATTTATCTTATATCTAAAAATCATTCAAATACTATTTATTTTTAGATACAAATTTATTTTTTTACTTCATATTTTAAGTGCGAATCTCCCACTCTTTTTATGTTTGCTATATACTCGCATCACTATAAAATCAATTGTTGATCAACTTGTATTCCTCTATCTACACCAAAATGTTCTACTTTAGTCTGATATTTATTCCCTAAATAATATAAACGCAAGCTATCCACATTTTCATCTATGATATCATTTAAAAGTGCTTTTAGTATCACACATTGTGCATTATCAACAATGCATTCAAATACAGAATTTTGTACTCGCCTTCCATAATTTTCGCATTGCTTTGCCACTTTTCTCAGTCTCTTTTTCCCTGCTGCTGTTTCTGTATTTACATCATAGGTAATTAATACTAACATTTGATCTTATCACCTCATTTCCACAAAAATGCTGGATAGCCATCTAAATCTCCTCTTAAATATCTCGCCAATAACATAGCCTGAACATAAGGAACCATTCCCCATTCTACCTTTTCTTTTAAGAATGGATGTGTGATTACTTCTTTTTTCTTATTTTGCCATTCCATCAACAACTTTTTTCTTGAATCATCATCCATTAAAACTGCACCATTTTCCTTTTTAGTAAAATTCTTTTTATTTACAATTTTTTTATTAATCAATGATAATACAAATCGATCTGCATAAACTGCACGAAATTCTTCAATCAAATCTAATGCCAAGGATGCTCTTCCAGGACGTTCTGTATGTAAATATCCAACACAAGGATCCAATCCAACAGACTCCAATGCAGACGTAATCTGATTTGTTAATAGTGTATAAACAAAAGACAACATTGCATTCACATTATCCATCGGCGGCCTTTTACTTCTGCCATGGAAAGAAAAATCTTTTTTCTGTTGTAAAATAAGCTCATCAAAAACACTAAAATAAATACTTGCCGCTTCTCCTTCATATCCCCTAAGTTGTTCCTTAGATTCTGCATTTTGTATATATTGTAAAAATGTTTTTAATTGTAGTGATGCCACTTTTACTCGTTCCTTATCAATTTGCATTGCATGATCTCTGATTGCGCGTTCTAAAACCCACCTTGCATTATATACTTTTCCAGAAATGCAATTTTTCGAAATTTCCAAGCTACGTTTTTCGTCTTTACTACTTGTATATTGACGATCTCTCAAAATGACATTCCCACATATTTTACCATTTACTCGTGCTAAAAATTTCCCCTGTGGTGTTAAATAACAAATGGAAATATTTCGATCAACGCATGCGCCCATAAGTGCAGGACTTGTCCCTCTGTATCCAAAAGAAACGATTCCTTCTAAATTATGCAATGGCACCTTACCAACTTCTTTTTCTCCATCATAGATAACAATTGTTTCTCCATCTAATCCCAAATATCCATTTTCAGACATTACATATAAAGTATTTAATAATTTTTTCATTTCGTGTCCTCCTCAAATATCTGTGACATATATTTTTTCACGGAAACTGTTTTTTCTAATTTAGGAAGACACAGATTTTTTAATGAGCAAGATTGGCATGCCTTTGTCTTTTTTACTTTAGGAGTATAATTTTTCTTATAATATTCATGCATCTCCGAAAACATATTCTCAACTTCTTCTCTTAATTTTAAAGAAAAATACACCTGTTCTCTCCGTCTGGTTTCTCCATAAAAAATAGCTCCTTCTTCAATCCTTGTTGAAAACATCTCCTCTAAACACATTGCCTGGGCTGTCAACTGAAGTATATCTTCATCTGACTTCTTTGGTTTTCCTTTTTTATATTCTACTGGATATATAGAATATAAGTCTCGATGCCCAAATAGTTTAACACCATCTTCATATTTATGGAATTCCACAATATCACATTCTCCACTAATACCTAATTTCCGTGAAGAAACTGGCAGTGCCCGGACAATCAATGTGTCTTTTCTTTTTTCTTTAAGATATGGATCATGTGCTTTCTTATGCATTAGTTCACCTACAACTGTATGTACATTTTCTTCCCATTGTTGTTCAATATGAATTAACGCCCACTGCCTCCTGCAAAACTTAAAATGTTGTATCCCCGATATCATTAAATATTCTTCTTCGGTATATTCCATGCAATCATCCCTTTTTTATTCAAATATGCACAATTTGTTTCCTTCAACACCATTTTCCATTTAAATCATCTGTTTCACTTCCACCGAATCAGGAATATTTTCTCTATTGATATGAACTTCATAATCTTGATATTTTCTTGGATATTCGACATTATCCTTTTTCATTACTTCTACCGAATCAAATAGCTTATATGCAGGACAATCTCCTAATTCTTTGCTATGTTTAAATACTATTAATTCTCGGACTGCCATTTTTCCTCTTGCAGCAGAATGATCATTTTCAAACATATTAATAATAGCTTCCCATAAAAGTTCCAGATCATCTTCTGAAAAACCTGTTACCTTTCTTGCAAGATTCGCTGAAATGTATCCTTCTGCACGATATAAACCATATGGCACAATACACTTTCTTCCCATTTCTGTATTCTTCTTCTCTGCATCTTTTTCTGTTGTAATTGCAACTCTTGTAATTGTTACTTCCTGACTGATAATCGGATCAATACTTCGTGCAAATCCAATTTGAACAGGTCCTCGTACCTGTCCACAATTTAGTGCAGCTTTTACAAATGTCGTCATAACTGCTCCAAATGTCCTGATATCATAAAAGTTATCACACATATAGTCTCTTAATTTAATATCAACATCTGGATCTGTTTTCTTTAATTTTTTCACGGTCTCTTTAATTTTTTTATCGTCCGTTTCCTCAATTCCAATACTCTCATATGCTTTTCGATCGCTTCGATTTAATGGAACATCCTCTTTAATATAAATTCCATATCCCTTTGAATCTTCTTTTACCATTTCAACATAATTACGAATCTTGCGTTTTAAACAAACATCTGTTACTAATCCAAGTCCACTTTCCGGATCAATTCTTGGCATATTCCCCGCATCCGGGTCTCCATTTGGATTTCCATTTTCCACATCAAATAATATTACAAATTCATATCTGTTTTTAATTGGCTCTCCCATCTATTTATCCTCCTTTTTCTCGTACATTTTTTGCATCTGATGATAATAACCTAGCATAAATTTCCCTTGCTCCTCTAACGGTAATTGTTTTGGAAAACCATCTTTCGTCATTTCAATTTTTCCTATGATGTCTGTCAAACATATTTCATACCATTTTTTCTTTCCTGGATATTCTCGTTCTAATTTTTTGATATGACCATTTTTTAATTTAATTAATATAGGGAAAATTAACGCTGGTGTAGCACATGCTGAATTAAAATAACGATCCTTAATTGTTGTATTAATTCCTTTATTTGCATCTTGTTGAATAGATTCTAATACTGCAAATAATCTTCCTAATACATATGCCTGATCTTTACTTTCCTGATTTAATGCCATATATTCTTCTCCTTCCTTCCATTTATAATTTTTTATTAATACAGCTTTTATAATCGCAGCTCTTGCACTTGTTACATTTCCCTGTTCTGAACGAATCCTCAATACTGTATTCGTATATAAACTAACAGGATAATAATCATTAGATAATATTGCTTTTAGTGTCATTGTTATCATATTAGAAACTTGTTTTTTATTTTTTAATTTTAAATTTGCTGTTGCTGATAACATCGCCTCGATCCCCAAGTACGTTTTATCTTCCCATACAGGTTGTATAATCTCCATTCGCTTATAATGCTCTTCAAGATTTTTAATAATCTTTCCAAAAGTATTTTGATAATAAAAACGGACAGATAGTCTCGCTGCGTTTGGAGCTAATCCAAGAATATAAAATTTTTGATTTGGATTTATTTGTACATCCTCTGTATCCACCCATATATTTTTTTCTAAATTCTCAAATACTTTCTTTAATTCATCCTGATTATCTGTTCGTGGATTGATTAACGTAAAAAAAGTTCTTTGATATGTTTCCTGTGCAGATTCTGCCCAATAGACGACCATAGAATCTCCCAAGCTAAATGTATATTTTTTTTGATTCAGAAGATAATTCAATGCTGTTGTATACGCAAACTCCGCATATTTTCCAACTGGAGCATTATAACTTTGTTCTTTTCCATAAGATTCAAATGCTGTAGCATTAAACGAAACTAATGCTGCACCACTTGATTGTGCTCCTGGAACACCTTTTATTCCTCTATGTATACGTGCAATTTCTGTTTCTTTTCCTGTAACAAGACATTTACCTATTTGTCCTTCTTTTATTCGTTCTTGATAATCTTCCCATGCTTTTTGTATTTCTTCATCATCTTGTGCATAATGATCTCGCATTCCAAAGATAATATTTCCGCCATCATTTAATTCTTCCCAATGCTCTTGCACTTTTGGATTGTCTTTTGCTTTTTCTGGATCCCACTTTTCAAAATATTTGCAGATAGCCTTTGCAAGTATGCTTTCTGCATCCTTTAAAATCTCTAAATGTTTTTTCCTAGAATCTTCAAAACGGTCTTTTATATCAGAATTTGTTCCTTCTATATTGATTCCCATTAAATATTTTGCATTATCACATAAAAAATATGCAGGTGGACATTTTCCACTTCTTGAAAACATTTCTGGCACGCACAGAATCTGTGGTTTTAATGCTTCTGTCTTTAATGAGATAATCTGTTTTACCGTTCCATCTTCTTTCAACTCAATCATATAAGATACCCTGGTCAGACACCAACCTAATTTAGGTATTCTTTCATCCATTGGTTTTTTATCATTTTGTTGAAGAAGATCTTCGTAATAGCGTACTAATGATTGTAATATCACCGAATCACCTCACAATCTCTAAGATTCAAAACTCCTCTCTTCATAACGGCTCTAAAAAACATAGGTTCTATATGATTGCTGTCACTATAATCCATATCATATAACATAAATCCTAAATCTTTTTCTGGTACTTCGTCATAAATTGTATGTATTTCATCTTCTTCACATAAACAAAATTGTGCTGGAAATTCTCTACAGCCAAAATATGGCATATGATAGCATTGACCTCTTTTCAAGCGTCTCATCATGATATCTTTAAATTTCCCTGGATTATCTGAAACATTCGCTTTTTCTGTCATTTCAAAATGTGCCTCAATCACATATGATACATCACATAAAACCAAAGAGGCTCTTTGTACAATTTCTTCCTTTGTATTTAAATAGAGTTGTTTCTTTCCGCCATTGTATACTTGTAAGGCATTACTTGCAGATATTTTACTTTTTACTTCGTTACGGCGTACACTGGTAAATCGAATTGGATTTTTTACATAAATTTTATCAATAATCCATCGAAGTCCTGGATGCCAGTAAATCGCTTCTAAAATCCCTCTTGCAGCAGATGGTGTCATAACATCATATGAGCATCGTTCAACCTTCATCTCCGGCCTGCTAAAGAGTGCATAATCTCCCCATACCTGAACTTTGACTCCCTTTGCCATCTTATAATACTTCTCCTTCCTTTTATAATTTTATTTACGTATTACTTTATAAATTGACTATACTACACTTCTTAATATTTATCAAGCCAACTATTAATATTGTTATATAAAATTCTATTGAAAATACTAATATTTAAAATACTGTTGAAGAATTAATTTATTACTGTATATTGCTATTTTTATTAAAATCCTTTATACTGACTTCGTCTAGGAAACTAGTGGATTGAAATAATAGTATTTTTGATAATGAAAAGGTACAGCGGTGTAAAGAATTTAATCTTTACACCGCTGTATTATAATCTTCTACACAAATATTGCAATTCCATTATCCATCGCATAATCCAATCCATAATCTTCCAAATATTGATCCACCGACACCAGTTCATAAAAATCTTGAATATCCTCTGAAACTAATTGTAACATACCGGCACCATTTAGTTTGCCAAAGAAATCACCATAAATTTGTACGCAATATTGTCCTGCTTTTCGCATTCTCTCTTTTGACGTTCCTTTTGTTTTAATTTCATCTAAAATTTCTTTTGCCTCTGGTTCTTTACAAATAAAAATTGTCTTTGTCTCCTGTTCAATCAACTGAAACTCCTTTGCAACCTTTGCAAAATTATACTTTCCATAATGCAATTCTTTCATAATATCTTTCTTATCCAAATTTCTACCGTGAAATTTATATAGTCGCTTAAAATAATCCGTAATACATTCTAAATCAGATATATCTTCATAATCCTGTATAACAGATTTAGTAACATCAATTTTTTTCTGTTGGCTAGGTATCACTTTTGAATCTTCAAAATCATATATGTATACCTTACTTTCTTCAGCACTTTTCTTTCCATTTCGATTACAGCGTCCAGCTGCCTGAATCATTGAATCAACACCTGCTATTTGTCTATAGACACTTAAAAAGTCAAAATCAACACCAGCTTCAACAAGACTTGTGGCTATCAAAATACATCGATCCTTATTATCCAATCTTTCTTTTACATTTGCTAACACTCTTTTTCGATGTTTTGGATACATCGTTGTTGATAAATGATATACGCCTTCCGACTTTAATAATTGATATAATTCTTGGGCTCTTTTTCTTGTATTTACAATGCATAATGCCCTATGCTCTTTTTTTAATCTTTCTGCCATATTTTCTTTTGAAATATTACCAATATTTTGATACGTCACTCGTTTAAAAAATTCAAATTGTTCTTCCATTCTCGGACATAATTCAACAAAATTTTCTATTTGTCCAAAAAAATTATCTAATGATGGTTGTGTTGCTGTACACAATACTATGCTTGTCTTATAATTTTGTACTAATTCTTGCAGCATTGCTGTACATGGAATAAGATAATCCATCGGAAGCATTTGTGCCTCATCAAGAATAATTACACTATTTGCAATATTATGTATTTTTCTACATTTTGATGATTTATTCGAAAACAGAGATTCAAAAAATTGTACATTCGTAGTCACAACGATTGGTTTATCCCAATTTTCACTTGCAAGCTGCATTGGTCTAAGTTCTTCTGAATCTTCATAATCTACGTTACTGTGATTTTCTAATACATTCTCATTCCCTAAAATTTCTCGAAATACCTCTGCATTTTGCTCTATAACACTGATATATGGAACAACATAAATAATCCGATCCATATGATGTTTCACAGCATGATTTAGTGCAAATGCAAGCGATGCTATTGTTTTACCACCTCCTGTTGGAACTGTTAACCGAAAAATACCTCTATTTCTTTTTCCTTCTTCTATACAGTTTCTTAATATTTCTGTTCTTCTTCCATTTACCGTATCAATATCATTATTTTTCAACCAATCTAAAATGCGATTTTCTAACTTTTTCAATAGAATGTTCATACTTTGACCTGATTGTCGTTCCGCCAGCCCATTTTTCATAAAATATTCTGTATCCAAAAAATCTGCATCCACTAGGCAGGAATAAATCATTCTTGTAAATGTACTTAATGAAAAATCTGGATCAGAAAGTGTTTTTATATCGAATGGTTCCGTATAAATCTCTGGTATTTTAATTTCTTCTTGATATGCTTCATAATTATATATTTTCTTTTTATATCTTCCACATAAACTTGAACGTTCAGCAGTGTTCCCATAGTCTGGAAGTCCTGCATGATGTCCTGCAATACAGTAATCTAACACTGGCAAATTTATTTTTTTACAAAGCTGTGCCCCTGCTGTCGCATGATCTACCATATTATTTGTATCTTCATTAATCTTTTTTTGAAACTCTTCTGAATATTTTCCAATATCATGAAGCATTCCGCCACAGTATCCCCAATCTTTACTTCCAAACTTCTCTGCAAATTGTCCAGCTAATGTTGCTGTTCCAATTAAATGTTCCTTAATTGTTTGTTCCCTTTCTCCATCTTTATGTGCAATATACTTCATCTTATCATCCTTTTTCTTTCATTTTCTCCATATACAACAAAAACCCCACGTAAAAACGTGAGGTTTAAGAATGGACTAGGCGAGAATCGAACTCGCGTCCAAAAGCCAATTCACATGAGGCTCTCCCATTACAGTCAGTCTTCTTTCATTCCCTCTACCGTGCTCCGACTAACAGGATCACAGCTTCAGTAGCTTCATCAATACTTTAACCGGCACAAAGCTTGACCGGTCAAGGGTCCTGCATGTTTGAAGCCAGGATTCCAGACTACAGGTGATCTAGAGCTGACTGCTGCAAACTAGGCAGCGTACGCTAATTTATTATCTGCGTTTATATTTAAGTTTGTACCGTAAGGTGGTCCCTCCCAATGGCTCCTCAAGCTTCATAACCCCTGTCGAAACCTTTACTAGCCCGGAATTAATAAGCTTGGTTCGAGACTGAGAGCCTTCCCAGTCTCGAAATTATATTATATAGTCTCTTATATAGGATGTCAAGTCTTTTTGTATAACTTCTTATACAATCTTTAATCTTCCTTGAAATTATCCAAAGTTTCTTACTTTGAAGTCTCTCTGTGCTTCTCTTAACTGATCTCTCTTTGAGATATCTTGTCGTTTGTCGTAGAGTTTCTTACCTTTGCATAATCCGATCTGAACTTTCACCAAACTTCCACTAAAGTATACTTTTAATGGAATCAATGTATATCCCTTCTGATTGATCTGTCCGATCATCTTGGAAATCTCCGATTTATGCAATAATAGTTTTCTTGTACGAAGTGGATCTTTGTTGAAGATATTTCCTTTTTCATAAGGGCTGATATGCATCTGATGAATGAACACTTCCCCATTATCAATATCAACAAAGGATTCTTTGATGCTGCAGTGTCCTTGTCTTAAAGATTTTACTTCAGTTCCATGAAGTACGATCCCTGCTTCAAAACTGTCTTCTACAAAATAATCATGTCTTGCTTTTTTATTATTTGCTATGAGTTTAATTCCATCCGTCTTCGCTTTGCTCATAATCATCATCCTCCACTAACTCAAAATCAATATTCTTAAGCATCATATCCACATCTTTGACACGGATTTTCGCCTTCTCTCCTAATTTAAATGTTCTTCCAGTTCTTTCTCCTACCATGGAATAGGTTTTCTCATCATAGTAATAATAGTCTCCCGGAAGAATGGATACATGAACCATTCCTTCGATCGTATTTGGAAGTTCCACATAGATTCCCCAGTTTGTCACACCGGAAATGATTCCTTCATGTACTTCTCCGATTCTTCTTCTCATGTATTCCGCTTTCTTAAGCTTACATACTTCTCTCTCGACTTCTTCTGCACGGCGTTCCATCTTAGATGACTGTTCTGCTACTTTTGGCAAAATTGCATCGTAATGACTGAATCGTCTTGTTGTAAATTTATTATGCAAAGTTTCCTTGATGATCCTGTGAATCTGAAGATCTGGATATCTTCGGATCGGTGATGTAAAATGGCAGTAATATCTTGTGGACAATCCAAAATGCATAGAGCTGTATGCAGAATATTTTGCCTGTTTCATAGATCTTAATGTCAAACGGCTGATCAATGGTTCTTCTGGTGTTCCTTCGATCTTTGTCAGTAACTTCTGTACTTCCTTTGGATGAATCTCATCATGACTGCTCTTTAAGTAAATTCCAAAGTTTTGTAAAAATACCTGTAACTTATCAATCTTCTCATGGTCTGGAATCTCATGGATTCGATACAAAAATGGAATCTCTCTCCAGTAAAATTCTTCCGCGATCGTTTCATTGGCACACAGCATAAAATCTTCTATAATCTTTGTTGCTGCATTTCTCACCTGTGGATAAACATCAACTGGACGGCCTTTTTCATCTAAGATGATCTTAGATTCTGGAAAGTCAAAGTCAATACTTCCTCTTTCATGACGACGATATCTTAAAATGTCGGATAATTCCTTCATTAACTCAAACATTTCTACAAAATCTTCGTATTTGTTACGTTCTTCCATATCCCCATCCAAGATTTTAGCTACGGATGTATATGTCATACGATGATCGACGTTGATCAATGTCTCTGCGATCTGATGATCGACAACCTTTCCACTTGGATCAACTTCCATGATACAACTTAATGCCAGTCTGTCGCATCCCTGATTTAAGGAACAGATTCCATTCGATAATTGATGTGGAAGCATCGGAATCACACGGTCTACAAGATATACACTTGTTCCTCGTTTTAACGCTTCTTTATCTAATGGAGAGTACTCTGTTACATATTCGGAGACATCCGCGATATGTACTCCAAGTAAATAATTCTTTCCTTTTCTTGATAATGTGATCGCATCATCTAAGTCCTTCGCATCTTCTCCATCGATCGTTACCATTGGCCAGTCTCTGATATCCATACGGTCTTTGTAGTCAGATACTTTGATCTGTGATGGAATCGTATCAACCTGCTGTTTGACATCATCTTCAAACTGGGTTGGGATTCCATAAGCTTTGACAATTGATAAAATATCAACTCTTGGATCATCTTTATGTCCTAAAACTTCAATGATCTTTCCTTCTGGACTTCTTCTGGCATCTCCATAATCTGTGATCTCTACCATCACTTTAAATCCGCTGGTAAGATTCTTGCACTGAGATTTGGATACAAAAATATCACTGTCAAATCTTAAATTATCTGGAATCACGAACCCAAAGTTCTGATTTTTCTGAAGAGTTCCGACCACTGTCTTGATTCCTCTCTCTAAAATCTTGATGATCTTTCCTTCTTTTCTTCTTCCAGAAGTTGGATGATCGTCCAATACCTGCATTAAGACCGTATCTTCATGGAAAGCTCCATTCATGTTCTTCTCATGAATGTAATAATCGTCATCTTCCCCTTCCACAGTCACAAACCCAAAACCTTTGCTTGTACAACTAAATGTTCCTTTGACCGTCTTCACACTTGGCGGCATGTATTTTCCACGTTTACTTACTTCAATCGATCCTTCTTCTACCAGTTCATTCAAAATCTCAACAAACTCGTCACGATCTTCTGGAGCTACCTGCATCAGGTATCCGATCTCTCTTTGTTTCATTGGCTGATAATACGGATCGTTGATCAACGCTTTAATTTTCTTCTTTCTGTTAAATCGTTTATCTGTCATTACGTTCTCCTGTATATTTAAATCTTCTTAATCCTTTTATGGAAATTCTCTTCGACATAAAAAGCACCTCTTAAAACAAGTTTAAGAAGTGCTTATCTTTTCTCTAAATAAATCTTGAGCAAAGGATTGCTGCTGTTACGAAAAATACGATCGTAAAGAATGTTGTCACTTTGATCAGTGTTCCTTCCTTAGAACGACCTTTGTTCTTGCTCCAGTATGTTCCGCTATCTGCTGCACCGGTTAAAGAACCTAATCCCGCCTCTTTTCCTTCTTGCATTAATACTAATATGATTAATAAAATTGATGCTATAATAAAAATTACAGTTAATGCTGTTTTCACGATATGCCTCCTAATATATTTCCATTCACTGTGGTTCATTCTAACATATACATATCAAACTTGCAAGGAAAACAACAATACTTTGCATAGTTTTTACATTTTTATCCTTTTACCAGCCATATTTTGATAAGCTTCCAAGCTCTTCTTCAATACGTAATAAACGATTGTATTTTGCAGTACGATCAGATCTGCATGGTGCTCCTGTTTTGATCAGTCCTGCATTCGTTGCAACTGCAATATCTGCGATCGTCGTATCTTCGCTTTCCCCTGATCTATGAGAAATGATTGTTTTGTAGTCTGATTTTGCAGCTGTCTCAATGGCATCTAATGTCTCTGTCAATGTTCCAATCTGATTTGGCTTGATCAAAATACTGTTTGCAATATTTTCCTTAATTCCTTCTCTTAGCCGTGCAACATTTGTTACAAATAAATCATCTCCAACTAGCAGGATTTTCTCTCCAAGACGGTAGGTCAATACTTTCCAACCTGGCATATCTTCTTCATTTAATCCATCTTCAATGGAAAAGATTGGATAATCTTCGACAAGCTTTTCATAATACTGCACCATTTCTTCAGAATTTCTTCTTACTTCCTTGCCTGCCATCCTGCTTTCTCCCATAAAATGATAAACTTTCTCATCTTCATTATAGATTTCTGATGCAGCACAATCCATAGCGATTGCTATTTCTTCTTTTGTTTTATATCCTGCCTGTTCAATTGCCTGCACCAAAAGATCTAATGCCTGTTCTGAGCTTTCCAGATTCGGGGCGAAACCTCCTTCATCTCCAACACCTGTATTTAAATGATTTCTCCTCAAAATGTATTTTAATGTATGATAAACATCAGTTCCCATCATCAAAGCATCTTTGAAAGAGTCTGCACCAACTGGTGCAATCATAAATTCCTGAAAATCAACGGTATTATCTGCGTGTTTTCCTCCATTTAATATGTTCATCATTGGTATCGGAAGTTTGGATGCAAAGCTGCCTCCGAGATACTGGTATAACGGTAAACCTAGTCCACAAGCGGCTGCCTTAGCAGTTGCAAGTGATGCTCCAAGGATTGCGTTTGCCCCAAATCTTTCTTTGTTTGGGGTTCCATCTGCTTCTAACATGATCTGATCGATTTCAATCTGATTGAGTGCATTTTTGCCAATCAAGCGGTCTGCAATCTTGTGATTCACATGATTAACAGCTGTTTCAACACCTAATCCACGATATCTTTTTTCGCGGTCTCTTAACTCTAACGCCTCATATTTTCCTGTGGAAGCACCAGAGGGGACAATCGCTCTTCCCAAGGCTCCATTTTCTAAAAGTACATCGACTTCTACCGTTGGATTTCCTCTGGAATCTAAAACTTCCCTTCCGATAACATTTTCAATGCATAAACGATTTTTCAATTTTTGTCACATCCTTCTTTATGAAAATAATAGTGGTATTATTTCCTTGGTTGGATGTTTTTATACATATCACTAATATCGATCAAATATATTTCTTTTCCATGTTGCACCAGCATCTTCTTCTCTTTTCCTGCCAGATACATTTGCGTATCATCTCTAAATTTTTTTTGCAATATAAATTTCTTATATGTCTTATTTCTTAGATTACACAAATAATCATTGCCTTGATCATCATCAAATAAAACATAATCTCCAGCATCATCAATAATATGTACTGTTTTGACATCTGGAATATCAATGGATGTTTCATATGCCAGATGTTTTAAATGTAACTTTCCTTTCTTTTCTTTGTATACATACCATTCGTTGTTTGAATATTGTTCTTTTTGGGAACGATCATCCCATTGTTTTGTTATTTTGGCTGTTTTTAATTCAATCTTGTTCCAGACATTATATTCAGAATTTTTTGTCATGATCGGATCTCCCATTGCTATAATCTGGTCTTTTCCAATAAAACAGATTTCCTCATTATGTGCATATCCATTGATTCCTGGCTGTTTGATCTCTCTTTTTGTTTTCAGATTCAATGCAGTCCAATATCCTTCACTTCTGTAATTTAACAAAATCCATTCCCCATCTGGCGACATCTCCATATTACAGATTTTTGTGTCATCTGTGATCTTTGTTACTTCCCCTGTCTTGAGATTTAATTTTGCAATACATTCTTTTTGTACGATATCATCTTTCTTGTTTACATGATATAAAGAAACATAAATCATATCTTTGTTCCATACTTTCCAGAAAACATCACTGATATTTCCTTTCATATTGTATACATAAATTTCTCCACGAATCACAGCGTATTGAAATGAAAATTTCCTTCCATTATAAATTCCATGGAACCATTTTTTCTCTGGTTTTAATTCTTTTAAATGATTTCCTTCGATTGTATACACTTTGTCTGTCACTTCGATATCGTATTTTCCTTCGTAATGATACTGACAGATAAAGCTTTGATTATGTCCTTGTTTGATTTCCATGTTATCTTTTAGCATAACCTTTTGATTTTTCTTATGATCGCTGACATCTTTGGTTTCTGTCACTTTATGTATGGTCTGTCGCATAAATGTCTTTTGAATCCATTGTCGAAATGTCTTGGATGTCGCTGCTGCCACGGTAACACTTATTCCTAAAGTCAGAAAACAGATCAATGTGATCGTTGCTGCTTTAACCATTGGAGTCATTTGCTTAAATTGTTGTTTATGATTTTGACCCTTTCTCTTTTGCATATCTTCCAATGTTTCCACCAAATATTTGTCATCCACTGCATCGATTGCCTGAAATAATGTTTTTCCCTCATCCTTATTGCATTTCATATCTCAAATCCCTCCTTCTTTAGATATTCTTTTAGCTCTTTTCTGATTCTTAACAGTTTCACTGACATATTCTTTGGAGTTGTTTTATAATCCCGTGCCATTTCTGTGACTGATTGCAAAAACCAATATCTTCTTAGAAATAAAATTCTTTTTTCTTTTGGCAGTTCATCAATGAACTTTGCAATGATCCATTTTAACTCTCGTAATTCAATCTGACTTTCTACATTTTGTCCTTTGCTGATGCATTCTTCTAATTCTTCCAGTGAAAGATCATACTGGCTGTTTCTCTTTTTTGCATGATGATATTCATAGCGTTTGAGTGATAGATTTTTTATGATCCTGCAGATATACGCTTTGAATGGATTCGGTTTCTTGGGCGGTATCTTATTCCACAAGGTAAGCCATGTATCACTGACACATTCCTCACTGTCTCTCATATCGTTTAAGATTCCCATGGAAATGCTTGTACATAATCGTCCGTATTTTTTATCTGTTTCGTGAATTGCTCTTTCTTCACGATTTATATATAGATCTATGATCTTTTGATCTTCCATATCCTTGCCCTTCCTTTGTTTATTTTGATGATCATCTGGTTATATATACGGAATTATTATATGATACTACATAGAAATTTTAATTTGCTGGTTTGATGACGGAAATTATTGGTGGAATATTATAAAAAGAGATCATGTGTCAGCAACCGTACGGACACGTCTGCACTTAGCGAGTGGATGGTCGTTAGACC
>ENA-OQJL01000968-OQJL01000968.1-human-gut-metagenome-genome-assembly--contig:-NODE-968-length-15586-cov-12.807725_pt1 | contig 15586 bp, 16 predicted proteins | sample MGYA00242604_ERZ504770 | MGnify/ENA primary metagenome ERZ504770 (study PRJEB26092, sample SAMD00036359) | human gut metagenome | host: Homo sapiens | study: EMG produced TPA metagenomics assembly of...
AGCGTTCATCCTGAGCCAGGATCAAACTCTCATGTTAAAAAGTTTTCCTGTCCAGTTATAAACTGGCTTAATCAGATAAATCTGATTTACTGTTTTAAGGTTGTTTCTTTATAGAAACGTTCGTGTGTTGTTATTCACAACACCCTGAAATTCATTGAATCTTTCAAGGTTATTTCACTGTTCAGTTATCAAGGTTCTTTGTTTTGTTGTTGTTCTCGGCGACAGCTTGTTTATTATATCTCATCAAGTCTGTTTTGTCAAGAACTTTTTTCTTTTTTTGAAAGTTTTTCTTTCGATCGGTTTTGTACGATCCGTCATCTCAAACGTGACAACTTTGATAGTTTATCATGTGTTGTTTTGTTTGTCAAGAATTTTTTTGTTTTATTTTGGAAATCTTTCCAAAATCATGTTGTCCTCTGTCAAATCATGTCTTATCCAGCGGTCAGCTTGACTATAATACCACTCGTATTTTATTCTGTCAACCATTTTTTAATACTTTTTTCACTTGCATCTGAACAGCAGCGGTTAAATTTCACCCTTCTGTGACATTTAGTCTTACAAAAATCATGGTTTTCAAAGTGAATTTCATTTTTTAACCCACAACATACCAGTTTTTTCTTCTGTCTTTTACGCTTGTACGCTTTTTCCGCCTCAATCAGGCATTTTTGATGCCAAATTGGTCAAGTGCTCCATAAGTGGCTGATATACGTTCTTACAGCCTTTAACCAGCCTCGTAGAAAGAGGTATTAAATGCACTATCTGTCCCCTGCATCATCCTATAAAGTATAAAAGCGGCTGCCGGAATTATCCGGCAGCCGCCCTGTTACAATCACTGCGTATAAAACACCCGCAATTATTTTAATGTAACTTTTGCTCCCTCAGCCTCAAGTTTAGCTTTGATATCCTCAGCTGTTGCTTTGTCAGCTGCTTCTTTTAATACTTTCGGAGCTCCATCTACTACGTCTTTCGCTTCTTTTAAGCCTAAGCCTGTAGCTTCACGAACAACTTTGATAACTTTAACTTTGTTCGGGCCAACTTCTGTTAACTCTACGTCGAACTCAGTCTTCTCTTCTGCTGCTGCGCCCTCGCCAGCACCTGCTGCTGCAACTACAACGCCTGCTGCTGCAGATACGCCGAACTCTTCTTCACAAGCTTTTACTAAATCATTTAACTCTAATACGCTTAACTCTTTGATAGCATCGATAAATTCTGCTGTTGTTAATTTTGCCATTATAATTTTCCTCCATTATAATTTATTGTCGCACCGGTCAGTCTCTCCTGCCGTGCCCATATACTGTTTCATCCAGCCGCCGGATAGATTACTCTGCCGGTGTCTCTGCTGGTTCTTCTGCAGCTGCTGTTTCTTCTGCCGGAGCAGCCTCTACTGCTGCATCTGCCGCACCGCCTTTTTCTGCGATCTGATTGAGAACGCGAGCAAGGTTGGTAATCGGAGACTGTAAGCTTCCAAGTAATTTGGAAAGAAGTTCTTCTCTTGATGGTACTGCTGCGACAGCCTTCATACCTGCCTCATCATAATAAGTACCCTCAACAACACCTGCTTTGATTTCAAGAGCAGGAGCTGTTTTAGCGAACTTAGCTAAAACTCTTGCCGGAGCTGTTGCATCCTCAGTAGAGATAGCGAAAGCATTCGGTCCTTCAAGAACGTCTCTTAAGCTTTCGAACTGAGTACCTTCTACTGCACGGCTTACTAAAGTATTTTTGTATACTTTGTAAGTAACACCAGCTTCTCTTAATGCTTTACGTAACTGAGTATCTTCTGCTACGGTAAGTCCACGGTAGTCAACTACTACGACCGACTGTGCATCTTTGATGTTTTCAGAAATTTCCTGTACGATAGGCTGTTTGAGTTCTACTTTTGCCACGAATCGTGCACCTCCTTTTATTATTTTGCCGACGGATAATCCGCCGGATCACAGTGATTTTCCCACTGCTGCTGCATAAAAGACTTGAGGTATATAAAACCGCTTTATTCAGATTAAAATCTGCAATAAAAAACTCCCTGCAAAGACAGAGAGATACGGTCAAAAAAATCTTGATAAAGATCCCCTCGGCAGGTCGTCTTACGTTTACGCCATATGGCACCTGCTGTCTTCGGCATATATGCAAATCGCTGAGTACCGGAAAACCGACTCAACGATATGCATTATAACATTGTATATTATGGTTGTCAACAATTTTCTGCTTTTACTGTGTAATTTTAACTACGTTTAATCTTACACCAGGTCCCATTGTAGATGCAAGAGTTGCACTCTTAACATACTGACCTTTTAAGCTTGCAGGTTTTGCTTTGTTGATCGCACCCATAAGGGTCTGGAAGTTGTCGCTTAACTGTTCTTCTGTAAAAGAAGCTTTTCCAACTGGCACGTGGATAATGTTTGTTTTGTCCAATCTGTATTCAATCTTACCAGCTTTGATGTCGTTAACAGCTTTTGTAACATCCATAGTTACTGTTCCAGCCTTCGGGTTTGGCATTAAACCTTTCGGTCCAAGTACACGACCAAGACGTCCAACAACGCCCATCATGTCCGGTGTAGCAACAACAACATCGAAGTCTAACCATCCCTCGTTCTGAATCTTCGGGATCAGCTCCTCGCCGCCTACGTAATCAGCGCCTGCTGCCTGTGCTTCATCAACCTTGGTTCCTTTTGCGAATACTAAAACTTTAACTGATTTACCAGTTCCGTGTGGTAATACAACTGCACCACGGATCTGCTGCTCTGCATGACGTCCATCACAACCTGTTCTGATGTGAAGTTCGATTGTCTCATCAAATTTAGCTGTTGCGTTTTTCTTTACCAGGCTGATTGCTTCAGCAACATCGTACTGAGCAGCCTTATCAAAACTTTTCACAGCTTCCTGATATTTCTTTCCTCTTTTCATTCTAAAAAAACCTCCTGGTGGTATTATCGGGAGAGGGCCCTCCCACATAATCGTTAATAAATATCGTTAATTTTTGCAGAATTTCTCAGAAGAATGCCGTTCTTGCATTCTTCCAATGAATTTGCTGTTTTTGCAAATTCTATTCTTCCACTGTAACACCCATACTTCTTGCAGTACCAGCGATCATGCTCATAGCTGCCTCTAAAGATGCTGCATTTAAGTCAGGCATTTTTAATTCTGCGATTTCCTGTAATTTTGCTTTGGAAAGTGTAGCAACCTTTGTCTTGTTCGGTGTTGCAGAACCAGATTTAATGTTGCAGGCTTTCTTGATTAATACAGGAGCAGGTGGTGTCTTTGTAACGAAGCTGAAGCTTCTGTCTGCGTATACTGTAATAACTACAGGGATGATAAGATCTCCCTGATCAGCGGTTCTTGCGTTGAACTGTTTTGTAAATTCAACAATGTTAACGCCATGCTGTCCAAGAGCAGGTCCAACTGGAGGAGCAGGTGTAGCCTTGCCAGCAGGAATCTGCAATTTGATATATCCTTCTACTTTCTTTGCCATTTGGAATTGCCTCCTTAATCCAATGTTTCAGACATAATCTCATGCCTGCGCACAGATCCTGGTCTGTGCTTTAATTGTTAAGTTTTACATCTGCGAAACTTATTTCTACCGGCGTCTCGCGGCCGAACAATTCAACATTGATCGTCACACTCTGCTTTCCGTGATTCATCGCCTGGATCACTCCGATAGTGTCTTTCCAGACACCTCCGGTAACCACAACGGTGTCTCCCTCTGTAAAGTCAACTTCAATGTTCTCTTTCTTGATTCCCAAAGGTTTCATTTCCATATCGGTAAGCGGAACCGGCTTGCTTCCCGGACCAACAAATCCGGTAACACCACGGGTATTTCTGACAACATACCATGTGTCGTCATTCATAACCATATTGATAAGAACGTATCCCGGAAACATTTTCTTTGATACGGATTTTTTTGCGCCATTTTTCATTTCGACAACATCCTGCATCGGAACGCGGACCTCTAAGATCTGATCTTCCAGATGTCTGTTTTCAATTGTCTTGTCAATGTTCGCTTTTACCTTATTCTCATATCCTGAGTAGGTATGAACAACATACCAGTGTGCCTCTGCCATAAATCACTCTGCCTCCATTAAAAATTAAAACCAACAAGGAAATCAACGCCATACTGAATTGCGAAATCCAAAAGCGCGATGATAAGACCTAATACAACGGATACAGCAATAACCGCTGTGGTCTGTCTTACAAGTGATTGTTTCTCCGGCCAAATAATCTTTTTGAATTCAGCCGAAAGACCGGTAAACCAGCTCTCTTTTGGAGCCTTGTCTAACTTCTCGGTTTCTCCCATTTTTTCACTCCTTTGCCACGCGCGTCTTATTTGGTTTCTTTGTGTAACGTATGGGTCTTGCAGAATCTGCAATACTTTTTGGTTTCCATCCTGTCAGGATGAGCTTTTTTGTCTTTTGTCATGTTGTAGTTACGGTTTTTGCATTCCGTACATGCCAATGTTATTTTTGTGCGCACAACTTCCACCTCCATTAAAATTCTTTGTGCTTTTTTCTGCCCCGGTCTCCGTAGTGAGACGTTTTTTAAGGATCCGCGACAGTCCTTAAAAAAAGGCATAAAAAAAAGACCTACTTCCATCGCCTGTCTACTATATCATATCCACTTGTTTCCGTCAATCTTTTTTTGTATATTATACCCTTTTAAACCTTTTTGATTATTTTTTCCTATTTCACATTTTTTTCTCAAATGGTATAATATTTTTATATAGTTAGACCGAAATACTTTTAAAGAATCTTTAAAAATATAATTAAAATCCCCACATTTATCATGTCAGGCGGCAAGGATGCTGTCCTATAACCTGATAAATGTATATATTTCATGGAAGAAAGGAGGGGTTTTCTTGGCTGCTATTGACAGTGCCTATCATTATTATTTAAGCACTTATGGCACTTCGAAGGTATCGCGTTATGATACCCATAAGAAGAGTCAGCTTCGTGCTGTCTATAATCAGATTGTAAAAACAAATAAAGATACTCCTCTGTATAAAATTCCAGATTCCACGGATGTGAAAAAATTTGCGATTGACCTGAAAGAACATACCCGTTCGATCCAGAATGTAATCGCTGCCCTTTCTGACAACGACGAGGGGATTGAAAATGTATTCAACAAAAAAGTTGCAAAGTCTTCCGACGAATCTTCTGTCAATGTTACCTACATTGGTGAGGATCAGAGTCTCGATAATTCTTTGCATTTTGATGTGGAGGTAAAACAGCTTGCAGCCCCACAGATCAATGTCGGAAAGTTTCTTTACCCTGATGAATGCGATTTCAAAACAGGTACTTACACATTCGATATATCAACTGATTTAAGTTCATATGAGTTTCAGTATACCGTAAGCAGAAATGATGACAACCAGCATATTCTTGAAAAGCTTGCACGCCTGGTCAATTCTTCTGGTGTCGGGATTCATGCCGATCTTGCCAAAAATGCCAGTAACAAGATTGCCCTGCGTTTAACTTCAAGTCAGACCGGTCTTGCAGACGGTCAGTCCTATCTGTTTGAAGTTACCCCAAGTTCCGATCATGCATCCGAAAAAGCAATGCAGACACTCGGTATTGATTGTGTTACCCAGACAGCAAGTAATTCTTCTTTCTTATTAAACGGTACGGAGCATGCATCTCTGTCAAATACTTTTACTGTCAACAATGCTTTTGAACTGACACTGAATAAACCAAGCTCCCAGGCAAACCCTGTACAGATCGGCTTTAAAACAACAGCTGACTCCATTGTAGACAATGTCCAGTCTCTGGTAAATGTATACAACAATCTGATCCAGTTAAGCTATCGCTATGACAGCACACAGGAAGCAGATAAACTGCGGCGCGATTTTACACAGGTGGTAAAACCTTATTACAATGAATTTGAGTCGTATGGATTAAAACTTTTAGATGACGGTGCCATCAAGGTCGATACACATCTTCTGACAGATGCAGTCACTTCCGCGGATGCAAAAGAATGCTTTGCAACATTAAATAAGTTTAAAAACGATCTCGGAACGACCGCCGGAACCGTCTCTGTTGACCCGTTAAATTATGCAAGCAAAACGATGATCACTTACAAAAAACCAGGTCATAAGAATTTTTCCTGTCCTTACCTGACCTCCGTTTATTCCGGAATGATGTTAGACAGATATTGCTAAACGGACACTTACAGCTTTTCTGTAGTGTCCGTTTAATATTCCAATATCCCAGATGCAACTTCAGATTATGCATCTTTCGCACTGATCATGTACTATATATCATTTTCCTGATTTTCATTTTCTTCTATAATATCCAGCATCGTATTTATTCTCTCTATATAATTGTGATGCTCCCTTACTTTTCGATAACCATTTTCTGCGATTGCCAGACGTTCTTCCTCATGTGCCAGATAATATTCTGCTTTTTCACAAAGATCATTGATTCCGTCAAAGCATACCAGGTCTTCCCCCTCTTTAAAATAATATGGTATTTCCGCCTGATAATTTGTCATCAGAAAACCGCCTGCCCCAAGGACATCCCATACGCGGAGCGGAATACCGCTTTTAATATTTGGAATTGTGAAATTCAGGTTGATCTTTGACATATGAAAAACCTGTGGCAGCTCACTCCAGTAATCAACCGAACCACAGTACTGAATCCGCAGCATATCACTTACATCACTGTTACTGTACACATTGACATGATAACGTTTTGACAGTTCGATCAATGCACGTCTGCGCTCCACTTCCGCAATTTTAAATCCAAGTACGGTCGTCTGAAAGATCAGTCCAAGATCCGAAAACGACCCTTCTGATTTTTCCAGTTCAAAATATTCCTGCAGTTTTTCTAAAATGTCTGTGGTCAGCATAGGTTCCACTATATTTGCACCGCTAATGTTTAACTGTGCCTCAATCACAGCATCAAAATATCCGCGCAGGTATTCCGGCAGCCTGCTTTTTATCTTATCATAAGAGTTCCGTTCATAAAGACTTCCGACAAACGCAATGTCTCCTTTATATTTCTGTATTTCCGGTGAATTTGCAATTACCGTATCCATCCGGTTTGTATCTACCGCAAGCGGAAGATACCAGATATGCTCTACTCCCATCTCCCGAAATTCCAGATAATTTGTCTTGTCAAAGGTAAATATATAATTGCAGGGATGAAAAATGGATTCGTGATACATACTGATCAGCGGATTGTCACAGCTCCACGATACATATTTTATTCCCATCTTCTGACAGACATTCGAAATCAGTGCAAAATAATTGACCGTAAATACCATATCATAATGCGTTTCCTGTATTTTGTGCTCAATTATTTTTTCAAATTCCGGATCAATATCATAATTGCCAAGATGCTGTTCGATATTATCCACCGTATGCCCCAGTAATAAAAAAGTCTGCTCTATGTCTCTGTAATTATAAGCTTTCCAGCGATACATTAATATGTGCATAATAATCTCCATTCCTGTGCCGTGTCAGCCAAAATAACGTTTTCATCTGTATGTAAAACCTGTTGCAGGGAGGGAATGAGAACCTCCGCTCTACATCCAGACTTCCCTGATCCACGCTGCTCTGCTTTTCCACGTATGATGTTCTTTTGCTGCCTGATATCCACAGTCTGCCATCTTTTGTGTGGACTGCATGTGTCCGAACAGATCAAATACACGTTCCGGCAGGGTACGGTTCTCATTTCTTGAAAACATCACAAGCTCTTTTCCATCCGTAAATTCTCTTCGCAGATAGGTGGAATCGTCCGTCACCACTGCTGCTCCGGCAAGCATTCCGTTAAAAATACGGTCATGTGCCCCGGCTTTGAACCAAGTCATTGTATTTAAGACGATCTTGCTGTCGTTCATCAAAGGCAGAATCTCCGGTGCAAGTACTTTTCCACCGTAAACCAGGTACGGATTGTCACTCCATTCACACTGATCCCAGCCGGTCCCGTATGCTGTCACACGAATTCCGTTTTCCACCAGTATGCGGACTGCCTGTTCGCGGAAAAATGATGTCGCATAGGAATCAATGAAACGCATCTGTACAATGATCTCATGAACACGTTTCTCCGATATGTCATTCCGCTTATATTTTAAGTACTCTTCGATCACATCCTCCGTCGTGCGGTCCGGATGACGCACCAGTTCTGACAATACCACCTGTGCCATCTCCTCCCCATCCACCTCCGGGATGGATGAGAGATCCGGAATCATCTTCGCTACTGTGTAGATTGGAAGTGCCCCCGCATATAAAACATCGATTCCACGCTCCGCGAGCGGTTTATGTCTGCTGCCAAGTTCCACCCCGGCATGTGGCAGAAAATCCGTATACCGGATATTTTTGAAATATCTGCGGATATACCGGACATGGTTGCGGTCCGTGCACAGCACAACAGATGTTGCCGGAGCATTCTGCAGTGGTTTCTCATAGTGAAACGGATGATCCATCAGAATATTGATGTAAGGAATATTGTAAGTTTCCCAGAGATTTGGCTCTTCTTCCGCAGAACCTGCTCTTTTTGATCCTGCTGTACTTTGGAAAATGTCCTGCTTCAAAAGCATCCCTGTTCCGGTCATGCCTGCCGGAAGTGACAGATTATATCCCAGGTTATTAAACGTCACACAGAAAAACCTCTGATCTTTTTTTGCACCATCTCCGATACATTCAATCAGCGCCTGCTTGCTCACCTCTTCGAGACGGGCATCATAGGTAAAGGAAGCATATCCCATGGATTCAAAGGCATTTTTCAGTTCCTGGGTGAATAAGTCGAGGGTGTCGTAGACACCGGTGATGTAAATGATGGTTGTCTGCATGGTGGTCTCCTGTACTTTTTATAGATTTATTTTTTCTATACTGCAGCTATGCCTTTTATAATCATCCTTTGTGGAATCTGTGCTGTCGTAATTGATTCCAGCCAGGATCACTTGTCCATGATAATCTTTCAGGCTCTGCATGTACTGCTTCTTTTTTATCTGTGCAATCGCTGCATCTGACGATTTATCCCATTTTAATTCCACCACGATCGCTGGCACATCTCTAAATTTTCTCGGGACAAACACAATGTCAGCAAATCCCTTTCCCCCGGCGAGTTCCCGATACATCACATAATCTTTTCTTGCAGCATAATATGCCAGCGAAAGCACACATGACATAGAGTTTTCATCATTATACTTTAAAATGGATATATTTTCCTGATGCACCTGCTCGATCATTTCCGCAACATATTCTTCTTTTCCATCTATAGTTGCCTGAAGCAGTGTTTCAGAATTACGAATCGCATCCATGACCGGTTCCCATCCGCCATCCTCTATGCAGTTAATAAACTCTTTCTGCACCTCCTGGTTTGGAATAGAAACAGTCTTGTTCTCAAAATCGTAGGTCAGGTATCCCAAATGCACTAAAAGCGTAAATACATCATCTACGCTCGCAAATGTGGACATATCATTCTGAAACTTATCCGGATTAATCCTTATATGGCTGCCTGATATAAGCTGTGTGATTAACGCCTTCAAGTGATACATGTCCATCTGGATATATTTTTTTAGTGCCTCATAGGTCTCCGTCTTCGTCCAATAACTGTCAAAATCATGTCCCAGCAATGACATGACTACTGATCTTGGATTATAGATCTGAATGCCCTTTAAATCATATCCATCGTACCACTGTTTCATCCTGTCATAAGGCATACCATATGACACACACAGACTTTGAACTTCCTCTTCCGTAAACCCGGTAAATTCAGCGAGTTCCCTTTGATTGGTCATGGAATATTCATCAAACATATTGAGAGCTGAATGCTCGCCATACTTTTTAATCGGCAGTATTCCCGTCATATAAGCCAACGCAATATATGGCTTATCTTTCATCCACAGGCGCAAGAAATCCAGATATTTTTTCTGCGCTTCATCATCCCCCGGATACTTTCGAAATATGCAATCCCACTCGTCGATAATGATGATAAATTTCTGTTTTTTCTGGCTATAGATGTTCTCTAATACATCAATAAGATCTTCCCGGTCAAAACAGTCTACATCTCCGTATTCCCGCCTGATATCCCACAAAAGCCTCTTTTGCAGGTAATCGATCATTCCGTCCACTGTCTGTGCACGGTTAAGAAAGTCAAGCATATTGACATGAAGGACATTATATTTATTCAGATTTGCCTCAAAACTTTCATCCTGTGCAATCTTATAATCCGCAAACATGTTTTTTGAATCACATCCCTTGCTATAATAAGCTACAAGCATATTTGCAGTCATAGATTTTCCAAAACGGCGAGGTCTGCTTACGCATATATTCTGATGTTCGGTATTCAGATTCTGATTCATTTCAGAAATCAACATGGTTTTATCCACATATATCTTGGAATTAAGTGCTTTCTGAAATTCTTCATTTCCCGGATTTAAATATATTCCCATTCTAATCTCCATTCTGCATTTGAAAAATTATATTTTTCACTCTGTTTCTCTAATAAGCTGACTATAATAAATTTAACTGTTTATCAATCTTAAACGTTTTTTTGCCGGCTCATAACTACCGCACTTCTGATAATAATACTTTGCCTCACTGATTTTCCCAAGGCACTCATAGATAACGCCGACGTTATAATAAGCCGCATAAGAATTTACTCTCGCCATCCGGCAGTCCCGGTGCCTTACCGCCTTAAGGAACTCTCCCACTGCTGCATCAAACATAGCGTTGTTCATATAAATGAGTCCCATCAGGAACTGAAAATCCGCACTATTTCCAAATTCTTCGTAAATGTTTTCAAAAAAAGTGCTTCCCCGGCGCGTCCGCTGTTGATCAGGGCATAGCCGTAGGTTTCCACCATATCGATGACATATTCTAACTTTGGTTCAAGGTCATAACTGAGCCCATGGGCGAACCAGAAGCATGCCTCGTTATAATCTTCTGCCATGTAATAGCTTTTTCCAAGCTGATACAATAGATACGGGATCTGCTGCTCTTTTTTTGCATCCGTAATTTCAAATTTCTGCTCTGCATCCGTATCCTGCTTTGAGAGATTCTGTTCTAACTGCGTGGCATGCACTTTTGCATCCCATCCTAAATTTTTTAATTCCTGCTCCAACAGTCTTATGTTGCGCAGCGCTTTTGCCTTTTTTTCTTTCTTCGGAAGATCATAACCCGTATGGCCGATGAAAACTGGTGCTTCGTATGTACGATATTCCTTTTCATCATAGGCGGTTACCTGCTCATGGATTCTTCCCGTGTAATGAAAACTTTCTTTTGCAAAAATACGGTTGATCCACTCTTTATTTTCCTGCTTGCCGTCTTTTCCGGAAATGATATTGATTCTTTGAATCCTTCCAACCTCGCCCGAATGTTCGACAATCATCTTTTCTAACCGTGACAGATCAATCTTCTGTAGATATTCATCACTGTCAATGACCATCACATACGGATGTGTTGCTTTTGAAACCGCAAAATTCTTTGCTGCTGAAAAATCATCGCACCATGTGAAATCATAGATATTTTTCGTATATTCTGTGGCGATTTTTTTTGTCTGATCCGTGGAACCGGTATCTACTACGACCAGTTCAAATCCGGTGTTCTGGAATGATTTCAGGCAGCGCGCCAGATTGTGTTCTTCATTTTTGGTAATGATGCAGACTGATAACATGTAATGATTCTCCTGTGTGCCGATCGCTATATTGGTGGGCATATTCACTCCTCCCTGTCTGTCCCAATCAAAACTTTTTTGCCTTCAAATGCAAATCCATAATGATATATCTGTTCCTTTCTGATTCCTTTCTCAAGCAAGTCTGCATCGTATTTTTTCTCACAGATCTGCTTTAAGGCAGACAGAACTGTCTCTTGAATACTTTTTTCCTTTCGTGGATTTCGAACTTTGAATTCTAAAATAACTGCTTTGCATTCCTTTGAATTTTTCGGTTCTAACATTACATCATATCTGCCAAACCCACTTTCACGGTTGGATTTAAGGTAATATCTATCCCGCAGGTCAACAAGCAGACCTAATACAAAACCATGGTAAAAACGCTCAGGCTCTGCCCCAGATGCCCTCTCTCCGGTGTCGAAATAACTAAATGTCTGTATAGCAATTCGATTCATGTATTCATTCATCGCATCCACATCACCAAGTAACATTGCCCTTACAAAATCATTGTAATCTGGCTGTACAGGAGCAAACCAGTCATGTACCATACCCTGAAACATTAACTTTACTTCCAGATTCGTCAACGCAAGCTGGTATTTCGGCATCTTCCCCTCCTCAATATCCTGATACGTTTCATAAGATAATACTTTCAAATATCCACTCGCCAGCAAAAGACTCCAAACTGCTTTTTCATTTCCATTTAATTGATTGTATACAATCTGCTCTTCAATTTCTGACCAGATGTATTCTCCGTACAATAATTTTTCAAATTTTTCCTTAATTGTACGGTTTCCTTCCTGAATCAATTTTCCTACCAGACTATTTGCACTTGTATTTGCCCAAAATGTTTTGTATAACTGTGTATCGAGATAATTTAAAATTGACCATGGATTATAAATATCTTTGTGTTCCCCAAAAATGAAACCATCGTACCATCTTTTTACCTCTTTTTTTTCTTTCTCAAGACCATACTGTTCCAATGCATCAAAGACTTCCTTCTCTGTAAAACCAAATACAGAAGCATATTCATTTGATGTAGTCGTAACTATCTTTAAGTTATTCAAATCTGAAAAAACGGATTCCTTACTTACTCTTGTGATTCCCGTCATAATTCCACGTTCCAGTGCCGGATTCGTCTTAAATGTCGAATTAAACAGGCTTCGGGTGAATGCGACAAGTTCATCCCAGTAACCATCCACAAATGCTTCCTGCATGGGTGTATCATATTCGTCTAACAAAATGATAACTTTTTTTCCATAATATCTATACAGGAAATCTGATAACTGATATAAAGAAGATGTCGCATCCGTCTCTTTTATATTTTCCTCCAACATACGCTCATAATATGCTCTGTCGGCATCTGTAAGCTTTTCACTATCTTTAATATAACAAAACTTTATATATATGTTTCTTAACACCTCACACATCTTTTGTTTTGTTTTCTCATAATCTCTCTCTTTAATCCGCGCAAATGACAGACTGATGACAGGATAAGTTCCCTGCAGCTCACGGTATTTTTCTTCTTTCCAGATTGCCAGATGTTCAAACAAATCTGACCTGCCGGCATAGTCTATGGAAAAGAACTGCTCCACCATACTCATTGTAAGTGTCTTTCCAAAACGACGCGGACGGGTGATCAAAGTCGCACTGTCCCCGCAATCCCACCATTCTTTAATAAAAGGCGTTTTATCTATATAAAAATAGTTTCCCTGGATGATTGTGGAAAAATCCTGTATACCGATCGCTATATTTCCAGACATTGTAACCTCCCTGCTTTTCAGATTGATATTGTGCATTCCTTTTTGTTGTGATAAATTAATAATATACCATTTTTGTTTATTATACCATACGCAACCTTTTTACCAGGAGAATTTCGATCTATGAAAAAAGTAAGTGTCATCATCCCATGTTTTAATGCAACAAAATATCTTCCGAAATGCTTTATGTCACTTGTACAGCAGACAATCGGAATTGACCAGATCGAACTGATCTTTGTAGACGATGCATCCACAGATGAGGATGCTACCTGGAACATGCTGCAGGAATTTGAACGCGCCTATCCGGAAAGCATTATGATCTTAAAACTTGAGGAAAATATGCGCCAGGGCGGTGCAAGAAATGTTGCCCTGCAGTATGCAACAGGCGAATATATTGCATTTGTTGACGCTGATGACTTTGTCTCTGAAAATTTTCTGTTGGAAACTTATGAAAAAGCCAAAGAATCGGATGCTGATATCATCCAGTTTGAATATTTTTATTATACAGACCGTCTGGGTGCCGTGGACTCCGGTCGGAACATTACACCGGAAGTAATTGAAATTTCTTCTGTCAGTGACCGAAAAAAATTTCTGATCTCAGAAAAAGTTACCTATGGCTGCTGGAATAAACTTTACCGCCACACTCTGCTGAAAGAGGCTCATACAGCCTACGCAGAACATGTCATTTATGAGGAGCCACTTTTTGTATACCCGCTTTTATATTTTGCAAATAAAATCGTAATCTTAAACGATGCCTACTATTATTACAGACAAAATGATTCTGGAACCATGCGAAATGATATGAGACAGGAAGAAACCCTAAAAATGCATGCCGATGTCCAGCTTGCTGTCTGGAATTTCATGAAAAAAACTCCATTTTTCAAAGAATACTATGATGAAATCAAACTATATTTTCTCCATACCTATCTGTACGAGACACTGTATTTTGCAAAACTCCGGGATTTTAAACCCTCCTATTCTTTCTACAAAGAATTAGAAAAAACGATTCTTGCGGAGGTGCCAGATTATGCACAGTCCATTTACAGCGCTCTGATTCCAAAGCAGATGGAGCTGTATCGGATGATCGGGGAAGGTATGACGGAGGTGAAGTTTAAGGAGTATTGGGAGCGGCTGTGAGGCACTCCCTATTATAAAAAAAGCATACCAGATCATCTAACATCTGATATGCCCATCTTTTTTATCTATAACTTCTAATTGCGTCTTTAAAATATTATTTTGTTCGTAAACGCTCCATAGTGGGTACACCCACATAAGCAACCGCTCCGAAGAGCGGCATATCATTCAAGTTGCTTTCTGCATTCCACTGGCAGCGTATCTGACCAGGGAAGCAGATCTTTACAGAAATCCACACCATGTTCATCCATGTGCCTAGGGATTTCTTCCAGAAGATATTTGAAATAATTATAAGGCTTGAGGTTATTCGCCTTAGCAGTTTCAGCAATGCTGTAAATCATCGCATTTGCTTCGGCTCCTGCAACGGTATCAATCATGACCCAGTTTTTCTTTCCAACACAGAAAGGACGAATGGACTGTTCTGCGGCGTTGTTATCCATTGGCACTGCTCCATCTTCCAGAAAGGTTCTAAGATACTTTTCCTGATTCAAGGAGTAGGTAAGACCATTGGCAGTTTTACTTTTGGCTGGGACGCAATGCAGATTCTGTTTTACCCACGCAAAGTCAGTAAGCATCAACCAGCGGTTTTACTGTCAGCTGACGATGACTCAGACGTTCCTCTGCAGATTCATCTGCAAGCTTATTTTCCTCGCGGTATATTGCCTGGATCTGCTTCAGTGCCAGATAAGCCAGCGAAGATTTTTTCTTATCCTTTGGCAATGCTTTCACGGATTCGTCAAAGCGGTGTCTTGCGTGTGCCCAGCAGCCGGCAATCTTCAGGTCTTCACGTTCCTTTTCGATGGTATGATAGACTTGATAGCCATCTGTTACACAGACTCCCTTGAACGTAAGTACGTAATCATCTGTACCTTGCCTTTTTAAAAAACATGCCGCCCATCAGGGCGGCACATTTTATTTCTTCTTTTTGGTTCGAAATCCTTCCGGTAATTCATTTGACCATGGCAAAAGCCGATTTAGATCATCCGGCTTTGGAAAAGGTCCCATTTTACGAAGCTCGTCTAATACATAGGAAAGATATACATACGGCTTCAGACCATTCAGCAGGGCTGTTTCTGCGATACTATAAACAAC
>ENA-OQJL01000970-OQJL01000970.1-human-gut-metagenome-genome-assembly--contig:-NODE-970-length-15546-cov-11.037300_pt1 | contig 15546 bp, 14 predicted proteins | sample MGYA00242604_ERZ504770 | MGnify/ENA primary metagenome ERZ504770 (study PRJEB26092, sample SAMD00036359) | human gut metagenome | host: Homo sapiens | study: EMG produced TPA metagenomics assembly of...
ATCATCTGAAAAATTCATTAGAATTTTCAAGGTTGTCTTATTGTTCAGTTGTCAAAGATCTTTTTGTGATCCGCTTCTTGTGTGTAAGAAGCTTTATTATTTTATCACAGTTCTTTTTGTTTGTCAAGAACTTTTTTAATTTATTTTGTTGTTCTGAGCTCTTCTGCTCTGCAACAACTTTTATATAATATCATTTCTGATCTCATCTGTCAAGAACTTTTTAACTTTTCTTTCAGATCTGATCTCTATTGTTCTGATCGTTCTCCGTCAGCAACTTTTATAGATTATCACATCTGATCACTTGTGTCAAGAAGTTTTTTTATTCTTTTCAGAAGCCAGATCAGCTCCGATGTTATATTTTCCTGCCGCTCTTTCAGCGACGTTGATTATCTTACCATAGCTGTATACAGTATGTCAACAGCTTTTTTATGTTTTTTCGACAATTATTTTTGCCATCCATATATTGTGTTTTTCTTTATCAAAGCTACAATATATGGATGGCATTTTTCATTTTATAATAGATACGTTATATTTATGGTTCCCGAAATTTAAATACGCACTGTATTTTTCCTTCATGATATCTAAAAATCCTGCCTTCTAAAATATTTTCTTCATAGAATGGTTTCATTACCCAGAATCTGTCTTTTCCTGATTTTAAATAGAAGTTTGTCATCAGCTCATATTTTTTCTTTTTTGCATACTGCTTCATATCCTTTGAAAATTTTGCTATCTTTGGATAATTATTTTCGGATACGCCTTCCTTCTTCTTCAAATTTTCCAGATGATTTCCCTTTCGGTATGTTACCTCATCTTTCTTTAAATCAATGACTATACTCTTAAGTTCTTTATCATCTTTAGCATTGATTGTTTGATCTTTTGAATTATATCTGCATTCATTATAAATCAGATATTTTTCTCCATCTTTGGATGGATAAAACATTGTTGATTCTTCATTATAGTAATAATTCATTCCATATGGATGCAAATCTATGATCTTATTGATCTTATATGTATGATTCTTCTTGTTCTCATTCAGCACAAGAAAGTAATTACCTATCACAGCTGTGATTTTCTGATCAGCAACTTGTATGATATCCAAGTCGTTCAATTCTTCCTCTTTTAGATTCTCGTAAAAATCCTCGTAGCTCATTGTCTCTAGTTTCTCTGTTTTTACAACTTTTGCATCATTTGTATTCGTCTTCTGCTTTGACTTTGTTGTCTGATCCTTCTGACATCCTGCAAGTACGATGATCAGAAGTAACACTATCATAGATAAAAATTTCTTCATAGTTAACTCCTTTCCTATCCTGCCTTTATTGTTTTAACCTACTATATTTTCATTATATCATTTCTATATCTATCCATCAACTTTTTTACTTTTCATTCATAAGATTCTCCTATAAAATAAAAATGCAGTTCTGTATTTCCTACATACAAAACTGCATTTCTTCTATAATAAAATTTATTACAGATATTCTTCCAGCTGATCGATCGAACTTTCATCCGTTGACCAGCTTGTTGCAAATCTCACAACCGTATGGTTATCATCGTATTTCTCCCAGAAACCAAATTCTACATTCTCGCTCAGTTCTTTCATCTTCTCATTCTCAAGGATGATAAACTGCTGATTCGTTGGAGACTCTAAAAAGAATGTATATCCTTTCTTATGGAAGACTTCTTTTAATTTCTCTGCCATCTCAATCGCATGTTTACTGATTTCAAAATAAAGATTGTCTGTAAACAGGGTATCAAACTGGATTCCCAGCAATCTTCCTTTAGCTAATAATGCGCCTCTTTGCTTGATCTGTGTCACAAAATATTTTGGTGTATTATGATGTGGAAATACGACTGCTTCTCCACATAATGCTCCTACTTTGGTTCCCCCAATATAAAATACATCGCTTAGTTTCGCAATTTCTTCTGGTCTCAGATCATTTTCTTTACTTTCAATTCCGTAACCTAATCTCGCCCCATCAATGAATAATGGAATTTCATAGTTTCTGCAGACATTTGAGATCTCTGTTAGTTCCTGTTTCGAATACAATGTTCCATATTCTGTAGGAAATGAGATATAAACCATTCCAGGATATACCATATGTTCGTGATTATCGTCTGAATAAAAATCTTCGATATATTTCTTAATATCTTCTGCTGCTAATTTTCCGTCCTTTTCTTCTAATTCGATCACTTTATGTCCACTATATTCAATCGCTCCTGCTTCATGAACACTGACATGTCCTGTTTTTGCTGCGATCACGCCTTCGTAAGGAGCAAGCATTGTGCTGATGATCACCTGATTTGTCTGTGTACCTCCAACTAAGAAAAAGACTTCTCCATCTGGACATTGAAATGCCTGTTTGATCTTTTCTTTTGCCTGCGTACAATATTGGTCCGTTCCATATCCGCTTAAATTTTCCATGTTTGTTTCTAGTAATCTTTGCATAATTACCGGGTGTGCCCCTGCGATATAGTCACTTGCAAATGAAATCATATTATTGTCCTCCATTTTTCTTTCTGATATATATTTTAGCACAAATTTTTTGCAACGAAAAACTATAACATTATTTTCCTTAATATTAATGAAACAAACAACAGCTTCATACAATGGTCTGGCTTCCGGCGCCTGTCCCAACATCTCCGATAATGTCAATCCATAAGCAAACTTAATCACAAAAAGGCAAAGTAAAAGGGATTATTCAAACTTGTAAATTATTTAATTCTGATCAGGGTCACACGTCCAGATTTTCACCTTGTGATAGTGAAATATCTGCGATAAGCTTTTTTACAAATTCCACTACAGAAGGAATTGTGCTGATGCATCCTTTTGCCTCTTCACAGACTTACCATGTCAACGACATTTCTACAAGTTCCGGGGTATTTGGATTGCCAATCAGCGCAGTTTTCTGATCCAGTGCTGTAAGTTTAGAAAGTTCATCCTCTGTCAGAGTGAAATCAAAAATGTCAAAATTCTCTCTGATATGCTCCGGCTCCGTGCTTCTTGGAATTACGATGATACCCTTCTGCGTCAGAAATCGAAGCAGCACCTGCGCTTCGCTCTTATGATATTTTTCTGCAAGAGCTGTCACCTCAGGCTCGCTGAACATATCGTTTCTGTTTCCTTGCCCCAGTGGAGCATACGACATGTGTGCTACATTCTTTTTATCCAGCCACTTACGTTCTTCTGATCTCTGGCAGTACAGATTTGTTTCGATCTGGTCGATTGCAGGCACAATCCTGTTATATGCAATCAGATCAACAATCTGTGCCAGTTCAAAATTTGACACACCGATAGCCCGTAATTTTCCCTCTTCATAGAGCTTTTCCAATTCACGCCATGCATTGTAGTAATTTGCAAAAGGCCAGTGCAAAAGCAATAAGTCAATATAATCTGTCTGCAAGTTTTTAAGAGACCTTTCAACAGTTTCCATGACATTTTCATATGATTTGTAATTAACCTTTGTTACAAGGAATAATTTCTTTCGGTCAATACCGCTTTTGACAATAGCATTTCCAACGGCTGCTTCATTTCCGTATGCTTCGGCTGGGTCAATCCTGCCATATCCTTCCTTAATCGCAGACAATACAGCTTTTTCGCAAGCCTCTCCATTAAGCATAAATGTTCCAAAACCGAGTACTGAACCACTATACCCCACATGGCGACCTCGTGGTAGACTAGATTTTCAATTACTCTATATTGCTGCTGGAAAAGCACATTTTCATTTTGATAACAATGATGAAGAAACTATTGTTCATGCTGGTCATATGGTTCTATATCGTCCAAAAGAACCACAAAAATATGAATATTACGCAAAAGATCAAACTGAAGTTTACTGGGTTCACTTTACTGGAAACAATGTCACGAACCTGCTTCGTTCTTATGGACTTACTAATAAAAAAGTTTTTCACTGTGGATCCGGTGCAGAATATCAAAATCTGTTTCGTTCTATGATAAAAGAATTGCAAATGTGCCAAGATGGTTATGAAGAAATGCTTGAAATATATTTACGACAGATTTTTATCAAACTTCAGCGACATTTTAAATCATCTCTCAATTCTGATAATTCACATGCTTTCGAAGAAATAGATAACGCAATCTCTTACTTTTGTGAACATTATAATGAACCAATTAATATTGATGATTATGCCAAAGAAAATCATTTTAGTACTAGTTGGTTTATCCGTAATTTTAAATTATACACTGGGATTACACCAAAACAGTATATTCTAAAAAAAAGAATATATAATGCAGAGGCATTACTTCAAAATACACAATATAATATCAATGAAATCGCACAGATTATTGGTTATGACAATCCTCTGTATTTTAGCCGTGTTTTTCAAAAGACAAAAGGAATATCGCCTTCTGAATATCACAAAAACATATCACAACGTGTATTCAATTCTTCTTTATAAATTTTGTATAAAAAATAGAGATACTTTGTAATTAAAGTATCCCTATAATTTATCATCTGTCCGATGATTTACTTTCATTTATAAAACTAGGATTTCTTGTATCAATTATTTTCTGTTCACTTTCAATAAGAAAAAAGCCTTTACTTCCATGGCTAATAATAAGTCTCTATTTTTCAATAACTATTGCAAAATTATATCTTGTTTAAGAAAATATTTTAATTTTAAAGATAAAAAATTCTTCATCCTGCAATGCTTTATATTCTATATTGTAATTATTCAGAATATTACTTACAATATATAAACCTAATCCATTACTATTTTCCTTATTTAAATCAAATTTAACATCAAATATTTTATCCATATTCGAAATTTTATTGTTACCGTATGAATTCTCTATATATAACCAATCATTAACTATCCCAATATTAATTACCCCATTTACATCAGTATATTTTACCGCATTACTAATCAAATTAGATAGAATAATCTTTAAAGCTGTTTTTCCTATATAAACATTCTCATCTAATATATAATTATTGACAGTTATTTTCTTTTGATTTGCTAATATTTCATACTTTTTTAATATATCTTCTAATGTATCATTTATTTTCAAATATTCTTCATCATTATTCAAATTTTCTATAGAATGAACTGATAATATTTGAGAAATATTTTTTGTTAAACTATCAACGATTTCAATACATTCATTAATATAAATATCTCTTTCTTTATATTTTCCAATATTGTATTTCATGTTTTCCAGTATTATTTTAAGACTAGCAAGAGGAGTTTTAAGTTCATGGGATGCACCTTTAAAAAAGTCATATTTTAACTTTTCTAATTTTAAAATTTCTTTATTTTTAAATTCCAAATCGTCAATTGTTCTTAATAAAGTAGAATACAAATCATTAATTTGTTGTTTTAATTCTCCAACTTCATCATTAGAGCTAACTTTTAAACGCGTTTTTTTATCAAGTTTCATCATTTTATCAGTAACAATTTTTATTTCTTGTATATTATTTTTTATTGATTTTGCATAAATTAAAGAAATAATAGCAGAAAATAAAATTGATATTAATAAAGAATATGGTAAAAATTTAAGGCTTAAATCTTTCGCATCTTTTTGCATATCAGCTGTAGAAACAAATTGTAGATTTGTTTTTTTACCATCATTAAGCTTTATTTCTCTTTCTTCAATTATCAAAGAATTACTATCACTTTCTAAACTAACATTTATATTATCTTTGATTTGTATTGCATTCTTATTATTTTTTTCTTTTATAAATGCTTTTATTTCACTACTCTTAGAATAAAGCTCCAAAGTTTGTTCTATATATTTTATTTCTTTTCCATTCATATTACTAGAAATTTCATTTGCCATATTATGAATCTTTTCTTTTCTCGTCTCCAAATATGTTTTAGGAAAGATAAAAAAAACTAATGAATGAACTAATATAATTATTATTCCAAGAACAGAAAATATTTGTATGAACATTTTTGGAAATATCTTTAATTTTTTCATTTTCTCTCCAATTTATATCCTACATTTCTTATAGTAGTTATACAGTCTAATTGTAATTTTTTTCTAAGTTCTTTTATATATACATCTATTACTCGATCATAAGGAGTTTCTTCGCTATCTTTCCATACATAATCAATAATTTGCATTCTTGTTAACACTTGTCCATTATTATCCAATAAACATTTTAATACTTCTAGTTCTTTTGCATTTACATCTATTTCTTCACCATTTATTTTAGCTGTATAGCTATTAAAATTAACCGATAGATCCTTATATTCAAACTTCTCTAAATGTCCATAATTCTTCTTAATTAAAGAATCTATTCTAGCCTTTAAGACCGGCAATGAAAATGGCTTTTCTACATATCCGTCTACTAAATTAGTAAATGCATCAATTTTATATTCTTCATCACTAAATGCAGTCAAGATTAGAATTGGTAAATTGCTTTTCTTTCTAATTTCTTTCAACACTTCTAAACCATTTATAAAAGGTATCTGAATGTCTAAGATAACCAAATTTATATCGCTATTAAATTTTGACAAGGCTTCTCTGCCATCTTTAGCTTGAATAACAGTATATCCAAATTCTGAAAGATATTCACTTATTCCCTCTCTTATCATATTATCATCTTCAACAGTTAATATTTTCATATATACCTCCACTTAAGCCTATACACTGTAAACGCCTAGTTTTAGGGTGTACCCAAAATATTTCCAGAATCCCATTGCTAGATAGGATTCTGGAAGACTAACATTTTACTCTATTTAATGCTACATAGTTCCTGAACTTCTGTACTCCATGGAGCTAGATGATCAAGTTCTTTGTCCGACATATTTTCGTTCGGTCGGTGTTCCAACAGGAACTTTAAATATTCATACAGATTCAATTCGTATGCTTTTGCCATTTCAACAATCATAAGATACATCGTGTTCGCGATTGCTCCTGCAGGCGTATCTGAGAATAGCCAGTTTTTGCGACCAACTGTTACAGGACGGATGCTGTTTTCGCTCAAATTGTTTTCTATTGATTATTATGGAATGATTTTTAGGGCAACACAATCCGTCGAATTATTTTGCGCTTACTGAAGTTCTGCAGCAAGATTACTATTGCTAGAGTTTTGAGAAAAGCTAACATTTTGCTCTGCTTCAGGAATAGAATCGATCAAATCAACTTTTACGACTTCCTGAACAGCCGGTTTCATTTCAGATCTCTTAGAAGCATCTGGCAATGAGTATCCGCTTTTCCTGAGTTTACTTACCCAATTATAAAATGTACCAGGATGAATGCCATTCTGTTCACACCATTGATAATCGGAAAGTCCACTTTGGCGACATTCCATGATAAGTTTTATTTGATCGTCTTTACAAACTCGTTTATTCATAATGATGGTTCTCCTTTTGGAAATAGAGTGAAATGCTAGTATTCCAGCATTTCCTACCAATCATTATAGAATGAATATCCAGTGGATGCTATCCACCCTAAAATTAGGCGCTTACTATACACTTATATTATACAGCATATTATTTGATATTTAAAAGCCAAAAAATTTTTGGTGCTAAAAAGCACCGAAAATTTTAATTATTGTCAATTAATAATTCTTTTGGATTCCTTCTTAATATATTGAATGAAGAAATAATCAATGATACAAGAAGTACTAAACTCATAAATATAACTACATAAATTATGAATTTAGGTAATACATTTATATCTAAACTTGATAATGTCTTGTTAAATCCTTCAGCTTCTGCCCCACCACCTAATTGGCTAGATGCAGATTGTCTAGCTATTTGTTTAGCTATATCACCAGTAACCTTATTCAATATATTATTCCCAAGCTTATCAGCTGTATATTGAGCTAAGAAATAAGAACCAACGAATGCGGGGATTGATATAAATACCATCTCAATTAGGAATTGACCAAAAATTTCTAATTTTGATATACCTAATGATAGTAATACTGCTATTTCTTTCTTTCTAGCATTCATCCATAAGAATAATAATAATGAAACTACAACTCCTGCAAATATTAATGAGCCAACAAATAATTTATTTGAAATTGAGTAGATACCTGATATAGATTGTTGTAATGCAGGGTAATTTGATGAACTTTTAATCAAATTATATTCTCTCCAATTTATATCTAATTTCCCAAGATCTTTTATTACACTATCAAGATTCTTATCACCTTTTACAAAGAATGTTGCATCTTGGTATACAGCTGTATCTTCTGTATTACCATAAACTTTAGCAGCTGTATGAACATCAGTGATTAATGTATTTTCGTATAGTTCTTGTGCTGCACTTACTCCACCGCTATTATGCCCATCGAATAGACCTTTAATTTCTACTTCTACTGTTTCATCTGCACCTTTCTCATTATCAGCATCAAATAAATTAGATTTTATTTTTATCTTATCTCCAACTTTAAGATTATTTTTTTCAGCTAAATCTTTATGCATTAAGATTTTATTTTTATCTTCATTTTCTAAATGCTTTCCTTCTACTAATTTATATGCTTCTGATACAAATTTTGTTTCTTTTGATGAGTCGTTAACCCCAGTTAACATAACTGTTCTTTTAAAATTCTTCGCTCTTTCAGGTGATTGATTCGCAAGAGTCTCTTGAGTTTCAATAATATCATAATCAACTAAATCTGCAACACTGTTTATTCTTTTTACATAGGAGTCTATACTATCTGTTTGAGATATCTTTTTAATATCTTCACCTTTTACATTTCCCCCACCTCTAGGTGTTCCTGGATTTACTTGTCTATTTATCTCCATAGAAAAACTATTTGTTATATTAGCAAATGTTTCTTTTGAAGCTCTGTCCGTAGCATCTTTAATAGATAAACTGATGAGACTTAAAGTTGACATAGATAAAATAACTAATATAATAATTAATGATTTTAAGCTTTTTCTAGTTACATAAGCAAATGCATTTTTTATCATTATTCAACCTCCAAATTCATTTTATTTACTTTTTTCAACTTTTTACCACTTAGTTCTAAAATGATATCCGCAGAATCTGCTACTTCCTTACTATGTGTTACAACTATTACACATTTATTTCTATCTTTAGCTAATGTCTTTAATATATTAATTATTTCTCCTGCAGTAACACTGTCTAGATTACCAGTAGGCTCATCAGCTAGTATTATTGGAGCATCTGATACCAATGCTCTAGCAATAGCTACTCTTTGTTGCTGTCCACCAGATAATTTCATAACATTTCTTTTTATTTGTTTTTTATCTAAACCTAGTTCAAACAAGATACTTTCATCTGCTGATTTATTTACTAATCTAATATTTTCAATTGGTGATAAATAATCTATTAAATTATAGTTTTGAAATACTAAAGATATATTATTTTTTCTATGATTACTATATCCTTTCTTTTGTATATCTTCATTCTTAAACAATATTTTTCCTGTTTGAGGTTTATCAAGTCCAGCAAGTAAGGAAAGAAGTGTAGATTTTCCTGTTCCTGACTTTCCTACTATCGCATAAAACTTCCCAAGTTCAAATTTTTGATTTACTCCTGACAAAACTTTTTCTTTAGAATTTGCATAACTATATGCTACATTCTTTATTTCTAATATATCCATTATTTTCTCCTAACTTATTTTTGATAATATTTCTTTAGGCTTCTTGATTAATATTAATGAAGAAGCAAATACAACTGATAAAACAATAATACTTATTAATATTAAATAACTTTGTCCAAGTGTTGTTATATTTAACATAAAACTACTATTATTTATTAAACTTCCACCGGAAATCATTGAGTCCTCTGAGTTAATGAATCCATCTACAATTACTTTTAGTAATACATTTCCTAAAAATAAGGAAGATATTATACTTGGTATCGATATGAATATTAACTCGAATATAAATTGCATTATAATTTGTATCTTAGATGTTCCAATAGATAAAAATATACCTATTTCATAAATTCTTTCTCTTAACCATAGAATCAAGATTAATGAAAGAACAACCATCCCACCTAACATAATAGAATAAGTCATTATTTTTATTATATGTTTTATTCCACTCACTGACTCTAAAGACTCTTCAAACGCATTAGAATCTTTTTCAACAAAATACTTTGACTCATCAATTTTAAGCTCTTTCAATTTGTTTAAGGCTAAGTCTGTAGATTCTGCACTACCAGAATACATTAAAATTTTATTTGCGATTTTATTATTTTCTGATTTATTTAATATCTCTTGGCTTGTTGAATAATCTACAAACACCATATTTTCACTAAAATCAGAAGATAATCCTGTATATGTTTCCTGTTTTTTACCAGAAAAGCTCCCTATAATTTTAAATTTATGACTTTTTATTTTTCCACTTTTTTCAATATCTAGTAATTCAAGATCAACTTCATCACCTAATTTTAGATTGTTTTGTTTAGCAAATTCTTCATGAACAATAATTGAATTCTTATCATTTTCTTCTATATTTTTACCTTCTTTAATTGTAAATACTCCACTACTAAACAAAATATTTCTTTTAGTATTATTTGTAGCTTCGAGTGAAACAACATTCTTAAATTCGTCAGATAAATCTTCTCTATTTATTCTTTGTTCTCCGCTAACTACTTTAGCATCTTTTAGTTTTGCTAATCCATCATATTGAATTATTTTTTCTTCAATTTCTTTTAATTTTTCAATATCTTTAAATTGATTAACATTAAAATATTTACCATCTTTTTTTGTTATTGATATTGAAGAATTAGAACTTTCATATAAAGCCTTTTCTATTTCATTGCTTGATTTCATTATTGTTAAACAAGAATACAAACAAGAAAGGACTATAGTTATTATGATAAAAATTATTAAAGTTCTATTTCTCTTTCTTGTAATATATGCTATAGCATTTTTTATCACTTTCCTAACTACTCCTCTCTATTTTCTTACTCCATAACTAATTGCATCCACTGGACAAGCATTTTTACATCGTCCACATCTGATACACTCCAGATGATTGCAATTCTCAACTGGATCTATATTCATTTGGCAAACTACTTTACATTTTCCACAATTAATACATTTATCCTTATCCAATCTATATCTAAATATTGAAATAGGATTAAAAATTGAGTAAATAGCTCCAAGTGGACATATATATTTACAAAAAGGTCTATATATAATTATAGAAAGTAACAAAGTAACTATTAGAATGATTCCTTTCCAATAATACAAGAAACCTATCGCATTTCTCATACTTTTATTTAATAAAACAAGTGGTAATCCTCCTTCCAGCATACCAATCGGACAAATAAGTTTACAAAAATACGGAGAACCCTGACCTAAAATATCAACCAAAAATAAAGGTAATATTATTACAAATACAAGTAATATTATGTATTTCAATTTTCTCAAATGTTTATCAAACTTAAATGTTTCAACTTTTTTAAAAAAGGGAATCTTATGTAGCAAATCTTGAATCAATCCAAATGGACACAGCCATCCACAAACAAATCTTCCCACCAATGCTCCTATAAAAAACAAAATCCCAACTATATAATAACTAATCTTATATTTTGAATTTCCAATCACTGCCTGTAGTGATCCTATTGGACAAGAACCTTTTGCTCCCGGGCATGAATAACAATTCATACCTGGAACACAAATTTTCTTTAAATTCCCACCGTAGATTTTACCAGTCTTAAACCCTTCAAAGTAAGAATTAGTAATTAAAAACCAAATGGATTGAAATAAATGCCTAAAACGATCTCTTATTTTATATTTATCTTTTTTTGTACTACCATTTATAATATTTTTAATTCTATCCAATTCCAATACACTCCATACAAATTCTTATCGCCTTATCCAAGACAACTTTAGTTTCTCCATTACTATGACCATAGTAAATCATCGCCATACTAATAAAGATAATTAATAAAGACAAGGCACGGCTTTTTAAAAACTTATTAACCATATACCAATCACCGCTTTACTTTTATTTATTTTTTATTTTTTCCAATTCTTTTTCAATTACCTGCTTCCATTCCTTTGCACTCTTTGCCCCAGAATAAGTATCACCTACAATATTTCCATTACTATCAACAAAGAAAGTCTCTGGCATAGCCTGTATACCATTCAATCTACCATTAAAGTTTGTCTTATCTGGCATTAAGAAAGGATATGAAGCCTTTGTCTTTTCATGTATTAACTTTGACTTTTCAATTGCTTCCTTGTTTTCACCGGTATCATCAACAGTATCTGTAACAACTCCAACGATATTTACACCCTTGCTTTTCATTTCATTCTGAACCTCAACCAAATCAGGAATTTCATTTACACAAGCTGTACACCAAGTTGCAAATACATTTACCATAGTAAGATCATACTTCTCAAAATCTTTACTTGTAAAATCCTTGCCATTTATGTCCTTTGTTGATAGTTTACGTAAATCTTTAACCGATTCTTTGTTAAATGCTTCTGTATTTTCTAAATCAGTTTTTTCTGATAGCACAAAACCATTTTCAGGACGTTCTTTTTTATCTATAATTTGAATCTCAGTTCTTTTCAATTCATCCAGAAGATTACTTTCAGCTCCGCTATTTGTGCTTAAATAGCAATCGTATTTTCCATCACTTGAAACTCCTATTTTAGTATGAGTATCACATTTTGTAATTTTAGATATTTTTTCTTCTGATGTATTTTTTTCGAATATACCAATAGTCCCAATTCTTTCAAGCTCATTTTGCCAATTTTTATATCCATCGCCCATCTTTTCTATAACTGCATTCTTTTGTTCTTCTGTCATTTTGTCAAATGTCAAAATAGCATACTTTAGTTCTTTATCTATAGGACTTTGATCATCTAACATCGCTATCTTTTTATCAGCTATATAATTTCTAAATTTGTCTGAGAGTTTAAATTTAAGTCCTAAATATTCATAAACATATTCTTTCTTTGCCTCCAATGTATAATCTGATGGCTTAAATGTTTCATTTTTATCCTTCTCATTAGTTGACATACCTGCCTCTTCAGAACTTATAGATTGTCCTTCTTTAATTTTATTGCTTTCATTACTTTTTTTACACCCAACTGTACTTAAGCTCAAACATAACGTAAGTAATAGGCATGCTCCTCTTGATACTATTTTTTTCATAAATTTTTCCTCCTTTATTTTTACACAATAGCAGTTTATAATTACTTTCAATAATATTCTACACACCTTTTATGAAACGTTGATGAAATATAATTTTTTATTTTTCCAAACTATGGTATAATTCTTAAGTGAAGTATCACATTTTTAGCAGGTAAAAAGAGCAGTTTCTGAAAAGTGTGGAACTGCTCTAAATGTGATTCTTCATAATTGTACCAATTCGCGGACGTTTTTCTGAAAAGTATATGGGGATTGTATTTTTCAAATCTTCTCAAAAAGCAATAAAATCAAGCGGTTTATGGCTGAATATATATGCGTTTAACTACAAATTTCTGTTTTAAGGCACGTCAATAAGACCTCCCATAGGGAGGACTGTTGAAACATATGAAATAAAAGCAAGGTTAGTTACGATAAGTATACGACCTTCCAAGGTATGTCATACTACTGCAACCACAGGCAGGGCATATGTGAATATCATAATTCCAGACTTCTTTCAGAAGTTCCGCAACCGAAAGTCCGGTATACCGTTGTTTGAATTTTTGATATCCTTGTAGTTTTAAGATGATTCTTAAACTTTCCGACTTCGTGCGGTTGTTCAGAAAACCATAGTAGCGGATTTTCTGGAAGCCGGACGGTAACACATGCATAAGGAAACGTCGGATAAATTCCTTATTTTCAAGTGTTACTGTTTTGGTTTCGCCGGATTTGTAATCACGAGCCGCAAAGGAAACGTGTGTATCTGTTACAGATTGAATACGTGTATTCGTAATGGCAATTCGATGAGTGTAACGCCCCAAATATTCAATAGCATTACCGAAGCCGTTAAAGGTCTCTTTGATGTACGGACACCAATCCATCTTGTAAGGAGAATCACGGAACTCATTCCAAGAGTAAGAATTCCGAAGTTCTGCACAGGAAGACGAGAAAACAAGTTTGCCGGTGACATAGTACTTTTGCAGATAGCAAAGAAACTTTCCACGAAATACTTTTGCCATTACGCGAACTGGAATAAAGAACTTTTCGCCACATCTGCGAAGTTTTTGGTCGACGGACAGACCACCGCCTGAAACAATGCAATGAATGTGAGGATGAAAGTTTAGTGTTTGTCCCCAAGTGTGCAGAACCTGAATGATGCCGGGTGTTGCTCCAAGATACTTCGTGTCTCTTGCGAGTTCAAGAAGTGTTTCAGAGGAGCATCTGTGTAACAGAGAATACAGAAGTTTCTGATTCCCATAAATCAAAGGGTTCAGTTCATGAGGAACCGTAAACACTACGTGAAAATAAGGAGAATCAATGACTTCCGCACGCCGCTTGTCAATCCAAAATTCTTTCAGGATTGCCTGACAGTTGGGACAGTTGCGGTTGCGGCAGGAATTATTGTGAAATTCCATGTGTCCACAGTCAGAACACTGGGTGATGTTGTAGCCAAGGCTACCGGATTTACAATTCAAGATAGCATGTGCTGCTTTTTCCTGTACGCCTGATACATAAGAATCCGAAGACTGGAAATCCTCATAGGAATACAGAAAAATCTGTTGGATTTTGGAAGGTTTATTCAAGGAAATCACCTCCCATCATGTCGAAAGGACTAACCGCTTTATGCATACTGTTAGTGGCAAGATGAACATAAATGGATGTTGAAGCCAAAGATTTATGCCCCAAATATGCCTGAATGGTCAGAAGGTCTGCACCATTTTCATAAAGGTGAGTGCCAAAAGCATGGCGGAAGGAATGGCAGGTAATACGTTCAGGCCATCCAAGCCGTCTTTCGTGTTCGTGGATATGCCTGGAAAGATAAAAAGTATCAATCGGCTGCGATTTATCACGTTGTTTTGGGAAAAGCCAGTCCACAGGCTTATCATAAGCAAACCAGTATTGTGAAAGGATTTCCAATGCTGTTTTTGACAGGAGAGCATAACGATCCGAACGATTCTTGCCATGAGAGATATGAATCCGCATGTTGCGACGTTCAATATCCTGATATTTCAGATGACAGACTTCGCCAATTCTGAGACCGGAAGAGTACATGAGGGAAACCATGGCTTTTTGCTTCAAGTCCGGAATGGTGGAGATGAAGGTTTTTACTTCTTGCTGGGAAGGTACGTAAGGCAGGTAATTATCAAATTTACGAAAAGGAAGTTGTGTCGCATCCCAAGGTTTGTGAAGTACGTAAATGGTAAAGAAACGTAATTGAGAGATAACGGCGTTCATGGTACGATCTGAAAGAGAACGGGTATCTTGAAGCCATCTAACAAACTGACGCATCTCATCCCAGGTAACATCTTCCGGGGATTTGTGAATCACGTCAGTTAAGAAGTCAAAGTATGCAAGGATGTATGTGGAGTAACTTTTGATCGTATGGTCGGTAAGACCACGGAGAGAAATCATCTTTCTGTAAGAATTAAAATATTTGTTCATAATGAACCTCCTGAAATAAATGTTGCTTGTAGTAAATAGTGAAAACAAACAGCAAAACGGAGGTGGGCG
>ENA-OQJL01001014-OQJL01001014.1-human-gut-metagenome-genome-assembly--contig:-NODE-1014-length-14924-cov-3.564020_pt1 | contig 14924 bp, 11 predicted proteins | sample MGYA00242604_ERZ504770 | MGnify/ENA primary metagenome ERZ504770 (study PRJEB26092, sample SAMD00036359) | human gut metagenome | host: Homo sapiens | study: EMG produced TPA metagenomics assembly of...
CTAAGATAAATTTTTCCCCAGTGCAGACTTCCCAAGTAAAGGGTGTCTGTACTGTTTTTATTTGCAAAATGAATGATCCGTCCATCTTTTTTTCTCTGAAGTTTCAAGGATACTCTGCCCTCCATTAATTTAATCACTGTTTTTCCACATATCCTGGTTCCTGCCTGGATTTTTCTCATATCCATGGATATCGGAACTTCTCTGGTCTCATTCCTGTTTTTCATTATCAGAAACAATTCTGTTTCCTGAAATACCCTTCCAAACCCGGTATTCTCAATTTCAAACATAAATTCTGCTCTTCCTCTTCGAATCGGTTTCAACTCCACAGTTCGCACTACAAGCCGATATCCCAGGTGTTCTCCTATATACTCATAGAGGCTGTATCCCTTCCATATTTTCAAATTATCAAATCCATCCCACGATATACTTTTCCATAAATCCAGTGCTTTCATATCATGGGTACTGTCCAAATAAGTAATATGCATCTTTTTTAACTCGTTGACTATGAACTTTGCCTCATACATTCTGTCGTTCTCAGTACAGGCTACTACTTCTCCACCACATGGCATATCTTCCGTAAGACAATTAACAAATTCCATTTCCTCTTTTCTTGTCCACGCCTGTGCCCAGCCTGCCGCCTCCCTGAGTTCAGTTCCAAAGGTTCCCAGATGAGTCATGGAACCCAGAATCCCATCATCAAATAATGCCAGATGCGCATATTTCTTTTGTCTGAATTCTTTTTCACTTCTCAAAGTTCTCCACTGCGCCGGAGTACGTACAGCAAGATATATCTCATCTCCCAAATACTGCCGCATACAGTTCCACATTCGATTGATACACTCTGGTGACAGATATCTGGAATCATGCATTTCTCCCCAGCTTCCGGCAAGCATCCCCTGGAAGATGAATACCGAATGTTGCATATCCCGGAGCAAACCACCAATCTGCTGTAAATGCTCCAGCACCTATTCAAAACTATCCGGCTCACATTCACGCCCTTTTCCTTCCCGATCATAAACCGGCCGCAGAATCACATCTTTTTTGTAATACGTAAACGGTAAATCGCTTACTTTTATACTGCATATAGCTTATAGTTTATAAGGCTATCTGATTTCATAATGTCTCAGGTCACTTAAGTTTACTTTCTATATTATTAATAATCAAGGCATTAAGTATCGTATCAATATTTACTTTATTATCATCAATCAATTTTATCGTATCTTCATAAAAAGAATCATCTGTATGTACTGGCAATTCAAGTTCTTGTATTGTTTCTTTCAAAACTGTTTTACTATTGAGAACTGAAAGTACTGCATGCAAAAAGATCTTTTTAATATCAATATTTCTCATCCCTATCTTTACATTCTTAATACCCACAGCAGCTAATACTCCTTTAATATCCCGTCCTTGTTTAATTACAGTAGCAACATGTTCATCTATTAATTTCTTTGTTCCAGTTTGAAATTCACTAATTTTATCTCCTATATCTGGACAAAAAATAGGTTTCTTTTGCTGCAATGCAAATTGTGCATTATGCATCGTACCACTCTTTTCATCGCATTCATATATTACAACTGCTCTTGACATTCCTACGATAAGTCGATTTCTATTAACAAATCTAAATTTATCCGCCTTTTTCCCTACGGGATATTCAGACATTAATGTACCACCATTTGAAAGAATTCGATTTGCTAAAATCCTATTTTCTTTGGGATAAACCATATCAAGTCCATGTGCTAAAACAGCTATTGTTTTACCGCCAGAAGAGATACATGATTGATGAGATAGCTTATCTACACCACAAGCTAGTCCTGAAATAATAGAACAATTATTATTAACCCATTGTGGAACAAGATAATTTACAGCATTATATGAAAATTTTGTAGGTTTTCTAGTTCCAACACAGGCAATAGCATATTCTGAAATTCTAGAAAATTCTTCTCCCTTGTAATAAATAATTGCTGGTGGATCATCTATTTTTGCTAATTCTTTAGGATAATTTTTGTCTGTATAAAAAGTTGTTTTTATATTCAGCTCTTTATTTTTTTCTAATATCATATCAGCTTCAAAAAGAGCTTTATTTACCAAATCTTTATTTGAAAAATATTCTTTATATATTATTAATTCAAAACTACTTTCAAATAAAAAATCATCTGTAAACATCTTTCCAATAGCAAGAGGAAAGCTTTGTAAAAGAGATATTAAATTGTTATTTTTAATTCCCAGTTCACTTAGAGCTATAATGTATCGTGTCATGTTATCATCCTTTTATTATGAATTAAATATATTATACAATTCATCTACTTCTGCTTTTGCTTTTACATTATATTCTGCATTAGATAATGATTCGCAAGAAATAAATTTTCCAGTATAATTCTTTGAAAAAACATCTCCTGTAATCTCATAATTATTCTTTTTAAATTTTCTTGCAAAAGAACCTAATGAAATAAATATAATTTTATTTGCACCCAAATAATTCAAAAGATTACGTACTGCATTAAACGAATTTCCAAATGTTATATAATCGTCAAAAATACAAACATTAAACCGATTTTCATTTCTTAGTCTTTCTATCTTATCTTTAAATTCTGGATTTATACAAAGTGTTGCAAATTCATCATCACATCCCATTGTTGCTCGTTGTAAAAAATTATATTTCATATGTGCCTTTTGTTTTCTTGTATGTCTTATTAAAAGATTTTGTTCCCTATTTTCTGCTTGATATAATTTATTCTTTGGTAATCTTTTTCCTTTAATAAGTCTTGTTCTTGTCATAAAATTATATATGTATGGATTAACAGTTCCATCTGATGATGGAATCATTCCATATAATTCTATATCATCTAATAAGTTAGTTCTTGTCATGCCTGCTAAAAAATGATACATAAGAATATAATAGTAATTTCTACTGGCACCTTTTTTTAACAATTTTTCAAAATGTATGAGCATACTTTTTTTTTCTTCAGTCTTAGAATATGCTTTATATCTAGCATCTATCAATGCAAATAAATTAACATTCGATTCAATACATAGCGTCTCAAAAAAACAATTATGATTATTAAGTGTTCTAATAAACTTTGCTAATTGTTCAGGCGTATCAACATGTACTCCATAATATTCAGATTTATTTTCCATCGGAATCCATGTTGGAACTATAAACAAAGCTTTACAATTTACCGCCACATGAAAGTCTACTTCCTTCCCACTAATAAAAACAAAATAATTTTTAATCCACTTTTGATTTTGTACAAATGGCCGTATATTTTCTCGATTTTTATAAATAAAATTAGTATATCCCAATTTATCAAAATGATTTTTAGCTAAATTTAATTGTTGATTATTTCTACTAATAAAACACACAAGATTTTCATCTTCACTAATTAATTCACTCATACACTTTAAAAATTTATCTCTATTTATTCTTGATAACACTGGATCATATCCTTCAAATCCCTTTACAAGCAACTCCAAGTTACAAAAAAGTATTTTTCTCATAATATATTTTTCCTCAGTCTCTCATAAAAAATCAATATTATTTTCATCAAAAAACATGCCTTAATTTATTAAATCTTTATTTCTAATTCAAATAAATCTATAGCTTATCTAGCCATAAAATTATTTACCTATTTTTATTTATTAAAAATACTATATAAGTGATCAACTTCTTTTTTAGCTGAATCATTTATAACATAATTAGTTAATACACGTTGCGATTTGAGCGTATATGTATATTCTGAACCATATACGTTCCCAATAATAGTATAATCTTTTAAATAGAATTGCTTTCTGAAAATTCCCATAGATACAAAAATAATTTTATTAGCTCCTATAGATTCTAATAAACATCTAACTGCATTAAAGCCATTTCCATAATTCATATAATCATCAAAAATCATTACATTAAATTTTCGTTGCCTCTTCAAAGTCTTTATCTTTTTTTCAAAAGCGGGATTTATATATAATGAATCAAATTCAAGTCTCCCACCAATACTAGCTCTTCCCTCTTGACTTCCTACATGCATTTGTTGTTTTGGTGTGTGTCTAATTAATAGATTTTTTTCTTCTGGTGGTTGTCCATTTAGAGATCTTGGAAGCATTTTCTTTTTTATATACCTTACTTGTTCCATAAATCTAAATAAATCTGGATTTATATAACAATCAGAACTTGGCATTACTCCAAATAATTCAATATCATCAAAAAATAACGTACTTGTCATATTCGCCAAAAAATGATATTTCAGTATTTCATAATAACTTCTACTTTGCCCGCTTTTAAGTAAATTTTGGAAATTAATAAGCATCTGCTTTTCTTGCAACGAATACAATCCTGTATAAGTTCTCGCATCCATTAGTGATATACACATAGATTTTTCATCAATTTGCAATTGTGAATACCAATTATTATTATTATTTAGAGCTAAAATAAATTTATAAAGCTGAATAGGTGTATCTACACAAACCCCGTAATAAGCAGCCTTTTTCTCGATAACAAGCCACATAGGCACAATAAATAATGATTTAGTGTTGACTGCCAACCAAAAATCTACGTCTTTATTACCAATAAAAACGAAATAGTTGTTTTTGTTTTTATTCTCCATAACAAATTTTTTTGCAGAGTCTCTTAATTTATATTTAAATTTATTGTAACCTTTCTCATCAAAATGCTTCTTGCCAGAATTTAATTTTTCTTGATCTCTACTAATAAAATAAACTTCATTATCTTCACAAAGAATATCAATATATTCTAAAAATTCATTTCTATTTTTTAGTGAATTTTCTGGATCTAATTCTTGAAATTTTTTTACTAATAAATCTAAATTACAAAATAATATCTTTTTCAATAAAGTTCCCTTTCTACTTCCAACTATCTAAAGAATACCATAATTTTCCGAATTACCTCTAAACTATCTTATCACTACCATTCAATCTTTCATTTTTGAAATTCTTAAACAATGCTTCATCTGATAATTTTAAACATTTTGTTTGTATATATATCTTTCCTTTATATTTCAATAAATCTATCGGTGTTTTAAAGATACATGCCTCAAACTCTATATCTGTAGCTAAAGATTTTCCTTCAAATATTATCTTTTCAATAGAGCATTCTCTGAACACTGCATTTCTAGTATAATCAACATTTATATTAAGATTTTTTATAAAACATCTAACAAATTTACATTCTTTTTGTCCATTTAGTTTTACATCATCAATATTGCAATTATAAAATGAAATTTGATTCTCCTTATTGCTCTTCTCAAATTTCATATTGCTCTTCTTTAACTCGCATAACTCATATTTAATTTTTCCATCTATCTCTGCATTAAAAAAAATAGTATCATAAAATTTACATTGTTTAAATTCTGCATTCTTAATAATGCTAGACTTAAAATTAAAATTTTTCAAATTAACTCTATTTAAACACAGATCCTTTAATATATTTCCAATAAAATATCTTTCTATTGTAAAAATATTATCTTCTAGTCCTTTTTGATAAGCAAAAGTTTTATACGCATTAGAATAATAAACCATCTCTTTAAAAACATGTCTATATTCTCCCAGCAAACTCTTCTGATTAAATTTAAAAAATAAAATATACATCATTAAAATTTGTGCAAATGTTTCTTTTAGTTCTTTTTTATTTCCTTGCAAAACATTTATTCTATTTCGAATATTATCATTACTCACAAAAGATCTTAAATATTCTCTAATTATTTTTAATTTTCCAACTTCTTTTAATTTATAAATAATATAGTCAACAATTTGTGGATAAAAATCAATTACATCCAAATCATTAAGATTTTCAAGTGAAAAAGATTTTTTCTTTTGCACTTGCAAAATTAATTGATCATAAATACGTTCCGCCGCAAGCATAAATAATATATTTATATCTGTGAAAAAAACCTGTTCTCCAATATTCTTAAAAAAATAACAATTTAAAAAATTGGCCTTATCAATTGCATCTGACTTTAAATCTTCAAAATCATTTTTAGTAGTTTCCGAAAAATCATTATATGATATAAAAAACCTATAATCTTGTAATACATTATCTAATAAGGGTTGTTCTTCTTGTATTTCTAAAGGATTTACAATAGATTTTATCTTATTAGAATTAATTTTCAAAATATCATAAGCTATCCTACAAAGTAATTTCCTATATTTAGTAACATTCTTAGCAATAACATGTGCTCCACATGCTGACTCATTAAAATACTTTCCCTTTATAGTCTTATTGATAAATTGTTCATAATAATAATAATAACCTCGATCACCATTCATTTCATTTATATTTTCGTGCTGTTTAATAAATATATATAAAAATAATGGGTTTTGAAGTGCTGTCATGATTTTTTTATTTTCTAATTTTATCTTATTTGTATTTATACCGTTTGAAAATGGGTAATTATCAATCCACTTTTTAACTGCTTCTGAATCAAATTTTTCTGATTCAATCATGTTCATTTTTGTGTTTTGTAGTGTATGACAAAAAACTTTATCTGCAACCGAATCTTCCTCATTTTCATAAATATAAGCATATTTACGCGAACTAATTATAAAATAAACATTAGGATTTTCATTCATATATTTAAACATATTATTTAAAAAGAATTCAAGCACACTAATGTCAGCTCCTTGGCTACTCGGAATATTCAAATCGTCTATAGCATCTATCAATATAATTGTTTCTCCTTCACAAATCGAATCAAAAAATCCCTTAAATTCAATTACTTTGTCATAAGAAGATATTCCTGATAAATCACTTGCATCATATATATATACGTTTTTATTTCTTTTTTTATATTCCAAATATAACATTTTTAGTAATACAGTTTTTCCACTTCCATAAGGCCCTACTATTAAAAGATAGTGATATTCATTAACTAATTCCATCACCTCTTCAATATTCTTTATTTTTTTTCTATCCTCTTCTCCATATTCCATAATACGATAGTTATTCAATGTAAAAACATCTTCTACTGTACATTGCTTGTCATTAAATAAATAAAAATAATCTTCTTTGTATCGATAAAACAATTCTTTTTTTAAAGCCTTTTTCTTTGCTATATCATTTACAAGATTTTCTGAAAGATCTTTCACTATATGATTTCTTAATTTTTCAATTTCTACCCAATTTCTGACACAAATCCACCAACGAAATTGCTCATATTGGCAACCTATTATGTATATTTGTTGTATAAACATTGAAAATGCTTTATTTGAAATACTATTTACTTTTTCCAGAAAATAATCTTTCTGATTTCCACATTCACATGTTAACTGTCTTATCTCATCTATTGCAAAAAAGGATTTTCTAAAATTTTCCGTTAAGAAATCATATTTTTCTTTTATCTCTTCCAAAGAATCAAAGGATATCCTCACATTATCATCTATGCTCTTTAAATATTCTTCATCTTCACAGCTATACTCATCACCAAACCCCTTCCATATATCTTGATACCCCTCAATAACTATTTCTTTTTTCACTGTGTCAAAAAAAGAAGCATAAAAACACATATAATAAATAACTTGCATTGTTATATATTGCTCTTCGAAACTTTTTTCATTATCTTCAAATAAACTATTAATAGCTGCCATGACAATGGGAACGATTCCTGTTCCAGCTAAAGTGAAACCTGTGGCAATATTACTTATTAACTTACTACTCACATATCCACTAAAGATCATTGGAAGCATTAAATTTCCTGCACTCAAAATGTATTTTATTGCTTTTTTTAACTTAGTATTATTTTTTGATTCAATATATTTATATACATCCGAAAATGAAACCATATTTTTCTTCATATGTTTATATCCCCTACCTTACAAAATTAAAAAATGATTTTTTACATTGTTCTATTTTATTAAAAAATTAATTTTTCTAGCTACTTAGACCTTACTTATATGTCTTCTCCAAACTTTTCTTTCATTTTATTATAACTCATTAATAGTTCTATTTTCCCTTTATACCTTTCATCTTCTTCATTTATCCTACAATATTCAACAACTACCGGTTTGCACACTTTTTGCTCCTTATAATCTATTATATATTCACATGAATTTGTACAAGGAACTAGTATCCTCTCTGCTTTTTCTTTTAATTTTTTTATATTCCATACTTGACTTTCTTCTTCGCCCCTACCACACTTCATATTGCATTTAATAGTAACTAGCATGATATTTTCAATTAAAAATTTTTCTAGCTTACTTACAAATCTCTCTGCAAACTCTAAATATTTTTTTATATCATCCAATACATATACCATATTCTCATAAGGATGTTTCGGAAATAGGCTATTAATATCCGCTTCTATTTTTCCTTTGTTATTTCTATGAAAAATATATGAAGATGTACTGTCTAATGAGTGTGTAAACTGATTTCTTAACTTTATCCTAACTTCTTTATGATCTGCACTATTTAAATATTTTTTCAATTCTTTTACTTCAAATTTACCAACTTTTCTCTCTACAATCCTCTTGTTTAAAAAAGAAAATATACTTATTTCTTGATTTTTGTCATACTCACACTGAAAAAACTCATTTATAAACTGTCGAAGTAAATCCCATAATACGATGTCTCTATATACTGCATCCTCCAAGTAATACGCATACATCTGAGAATTTTTAGTTTCTTCCAATGGTGAATCCATTTGATTCGCATAATCATATGACTTAGATATTGCATAAATAAAATTATTAATAACTTTATTTATTCTAATAATCCATTCCGTTGAATTTCTTGCTCTTATTACCTCGTCATTAATTTGTAATTGTTCGTCTCTATATAATCGACACTCATTTAAAGTTTTTATTGAGCCAATACTGTTTTCAATATATTCTTTAATGTCTTTATTTGAATCAAACTGTTTCATAACACAAAATCACCATCCTTTAATAGATCTAAACATTACACAATTAAACATAGCCAATAAAACATGATTATTTAAATCACATTTTATTGGCCACATTCCAAACTTTACTCCCAAAGCTTCTCCTCATAAACCCCATCTCGAATCAATCCTGCAAAAGCTTCCTGTACTGTCTCTTTATCTTCTTTATATGTAACTCCAAACCAACGATCCTGTGTCTCCAGCACCTTCACGTTCGCTCTTTCTTCTTTCAAAAGTTTGTCCACGATATTCGGTAACAGATATTCGCTCTTTAAATCTCCTTCTTCCACATTCGCAAGGAAATCTTTAAAATCCTCTGCTAAGAAATCTAAAAATTCTGGATATCCTGCCCACATGTTCATGGATACTTTATCTTCTGGACTGATCCATTTCTGTACTTCTTCGCTGTCACATTTGATCTGTCCGTCTTCTCCCATTTCAATTCCTGTTGTCTCATGTACCTGACTTAATAAACCATTCTCATCGACAACACTGACTCCTCTGGTCACTGTTCCATTGTCGCTTAATGTGTTCTTTAAAATGAATCCGCCCATTCCCATGGTAAATTCTCTTCCAAGGTCTTCTCCGGATACTAAGAAATCATGCAGTTTCACAAATGCTTCTTTTCCATAATAATCATCTGCATTGATGATCACAAATGGTTCTTTCACTACATCTTTGCAGCATAAAACTGCCTGTCCTGTTCCCCATGGTTTTGTTCTTCCTTCTGGTACTTCAAAACCTTCTGGCAGATCATCAAGCTCCTGAAATACATATTCTACATCGACCTGTTCTTTAATCCTGTTTCCGATGATCTCTTCAAACTCCTTGAAAATGTCTTTGCGGATAATAAAGACTACTTTATTAAATCCTGCTTCTTTTACATCATGAATGGAATAATCCATGATGATCTCTCCATTTGGTCCCATCTGGGCTAACTGTTTGATTCCTTCTCCAAATCTAGAGCCAATTCCAGCTGCCATGATAATTAATGTTGTATTCATTCGTATTTTTTATCCAATAAAGACTGATTTCTTAAGGTCCCTGGGAACTTAAGTTCTCACTCGTTATTTTATAACTCATTTTATAAATCACTCCCCCAATTACTCCCGATATTGTATTATATACTAAATCTGAAACTTGAAAAGTTCCAATTGCAAATATTAACTGATTTATCTCAATAAAAAATGATATTCCAAAAGATATTAATATCATCTTCTTAAATAAATTTTTTTTAGTAATATGCGGAAAACTCTTACCTAGAAAAAAAGTCAATGGCGTTAAAAGGAAAATATTATATAGTGCATCAATATTCCATGTCTGATTACTTCTTTTAAATGGTAACCACCCACCAAATACATTTATCAACGGATCAACTTGTTTACGTCCTGCTAATGTTAAATAAAATAATATCATTATATAAATTCCTAACATTATTTTCCATACTATTTCAAGCATATGATTTTGATATTTTTCTTTTAATCCACCTAAACTTTTATACATTCTGTACCCTCTTTTTACCTATAAAAAACGCAAAATATCGATTAAGAATATAACATATTGGTACTAATGTTATCAACGCTAATGTAAGTGTAAAAAAGAAATATATATATTCATTCTTTGACGTTCCTATTATGCATTGATATACTTTTCCCCATGCCTTAGTTACTGTTCCTATCATTAAATAATATAGTCCACTGTTTTTCCCAATAAATCTCAGTAACTTATTTTCTTTGATTTTTATACAAATTGTTAATATAAACAATGTACCAATAACCCCTACTAATATACATGAAAACCACTCATTATAATTTCTCATTGCATAATCAATATTTGTTTGTCCAAAACTTGCATTTACAATACATACAGCTACCAATAACATTGCATATATTATCATATATTTTAAATCACATATTTTCTTTAATATCCCATTAATTTTTATCCAACTACCAACTCCTAAAAAAGGTAACATAATTAATGCTAAATCCAAATTCCATAGCAATCTCACTCCAATATGTAAATACCATACATATGCTACAGCAGATATAATTAATGTACATATTAAAACATTTCTTGATTGCTTTTCCGCAGTACAATATCTAAATATTATTTTATTAATAATTATAAATACAACTTCTGCACTAAACAAACATGAAAAAAACCAAATGGGATTACAATATTGACTCTCTGGAATATTCAAAAATAATCCTAATAAAAAATTCATATGAAAATCTAATTTTTTATTAATTATAAAACCTTTTAACACCACCATAATCCACTTTGCCATTTCATATGAAAAATATGGCATTAAAATAGAATACGCTTTGTGTTTTATTTGCTTTATTGCTCCCTTGTCATTTTTATAAAAATATCCAGATATCATAAAAAATAAGGGCATATGAAATGCATAAATCAAATAAATCAATTTTTTTCCAAATATTTTTTGATGCCCAAATCTAACCAAAATAATTCCTATTCCTTTAGCAAAATCTGCCCAATCTTCTCTTTGTACTTTTTTCATTATCTTCTTACCACTTAAATATTTATCACTTATTGTCCGATATTTTATCTTTTATTAATTGAATTCCACCTTTTCCAAACTCAAAAGCATATTTCACTTCATCGTTAAACGCAATTAAACATACAAGGAATAAAACAATACAATATACTATACATCCTATAATCGCTTCCATTTCATACCCACAAAATAAAAAGGATATTATAATAATTCCAATAGCAAAATTTTCTTTTATTGAAAACCTTAATTCCTGAGATGGTATCTCACATAAATACATCCAAATAATTGCTGTAATTAATGTTGCTACTGCAATACTTTCCATGTTTTTAAATATAGCTACGAAAATACCATTTAAAACTGATCCTATTACTATCATGGCAATCATTTGCTTTAAATATAAATTTTGTTTTTTTTCAGATTTATAAATATTTACATAGATTCCTTTCACAACCAAATAAAAGATTTCAGATGCAAATAATGTAAAAATAATACTATTTGCAAAAATATACTTTTGTAAATAATTTTCTAAAATCCATTTTGCTGGAAATGCCGCTGCTATAACAATAAATCCCCACATTAAAGATAATCTCTTTATTCTTTTTACACTATTTATCGGAGGATTTTTACAAAAATAATTATACATTGATATCGTTATTGGGGAAATAAACACATTGATTATACTCTCTACACTTACTGCAAAGGAATACATTGCAAAATTTATAGCGGACAATAACAATTTTACAAACCATCTATCTAATCCTGTAAAAATTCCACTCGAAAAATTCCCTAACATTAAAATTATTCCTGAAGAAATATTCTCTTTATATTCACTCTTCCGAATGTGTCCCATGCGTACAAAATGCAACTTATTTTCAAGTTTTATAAACAAATAAATAGCAACTATAATTCCTATACCAACTTGTGTTACAATATATAATTTATAATTATCTGAATGGAACAAAAATATTAACAAAATTGTAATAGCAAATACTGCAAATTTTTCTATATTTAGAGCATTTCCATATGCTTTAAATTCCCCTGTTGCCTGATATAAAGACTTTAAATATCCTAAAATATTATATGAAAGCATTCCAAATGCAAAACATGCAATAATAAAGTCATCAAAAATAATTCCACCTAATAATACTATTACAAACATTATTAGCATCAACACAATATAATTAACAAAATTATTTGCCAATCCTTCTTTATTTATATCTTCTAATTTCTTGCCTCCATATTTAAGATACATTCCATCATTATATCCCATACTAAAAAAACCTGCATATGTTAAATATAATGCATAAGTTTTTATCATCCCATAAGATTCTATAGAAACGTATTTAGGAACTAGAAAATTAGTTAATAAATTTATTATTAAACATATAATATTTGCCATCATGACATTTATTAGTCCCTTTTTCATAGTTTGTCTCCTTTAATTATTTAAAATATAATTGTATATTGTTTTTTCACTATTATCGTTTTTTCTTTTATAAGTTAATTTATGTAAATATCCATTTTTACATAAATTAACATATTTTTCTCTTGTATATAATGAATTGCTCTCTTTTTGCATTTCAAATACATTAACGTGATTAATTGGAACACTGTCAATCATATTTTTGACAATCTCATTATTTTCATATGCGAGTGCAATAAAACAATCTATTATCAAATAACAAATCGCTTTATTCTCATATTTCCAATATTTTAGTTGCATATCTGTCAAATATAAAAAAAATGGATTTCCCTTTGCCGATGCTAAAAAGAAAGTACTCCATTTTCCTTTACATACATGATAATCTGCTCGTTGTGTATGATTAATTGTATAAAAATAATTATTATATATATCATTTGAAAATGTATCTGTCATATATAATGTTGCATCCATCCAAATTCCACCGTATTCATATAACAATTTTGTTCTGATGATATCTGCAAAATGTGGAATACTAATAATTCCACTTTTTAATTTCTCATAAGTAAATTGTGGAATTTGTATATATTTTGATATATTTTCTTTATTTAATATAACTATCTCGTGATTCCCTTTATATTTTTCTACAGATTTAATTACCTGTTTTACAATATCTGGAGTATCTTCGCTTACTCCTTGCCACCAAAAAATCCAAATATAACTCTGCTTTAAAATTTTAGATTCCTTTTTCAATTGTTTCATTTGACTTTCAAGAATATCTATTTTCATGTATTTTTTCTTTAAATATTGTTTTACCTTTTCGTATCTATAATGTTCAAATTTCTTTCCTATTCTTCCTCTATGTTTAAAAATCAAACTATCAAAAAAATCTAAAATACCAAACTTAAGCCCAAAATAATGCACTATTTCAAAACTATTCACTAATTTTTTAGGCATGATTCCATATATCTTTTTCATATATACTGTCTTATCCTCTCTAGTATTAAATCAATATTTTTTTCCGTTAAACTTGTATCTAATAACCCTATTGCTTCTTTAGGTATATTAAGTTCTGATAAATTGACATCTATTATTTTATTAATAATTTCTTCTGAAAATCTATATTTTATTATTTGGGCGGGAACCCCACCTACTATAGCATATGGAGGAACATCTTTTGTTACTACTGCACCAGTTGCAATTATAGCACCTTTGCCTATATGCACTCCTGATTTGATCCATGAATCATCTCCTATCCATACTTCATCTTCAACAATTATTGGGCCTTTTGTTTTTACATCATTTTTCATTCCAAATACACGGTATGAATAAGGATACATAGTTATTTTAGAATAGTCATGTTCTCCTCCCAACAAAAAATTACTACTTCCAGCAATTGAACAATTAGCCCCTATTATCAATTTTTCTTCTTTTGCTCCTGTATAATTAACATTTAATCTACCATAAGTATTTTTTCCTACAACAATACCTCCATTTTTTACAAAATTAATATATGCTCTATTTGTAATTATTCCTAAAGTTGTTTTATTTTTTTTATTATTTTTTTTCCAATCTCTTCTTATTTTTATTTTTTGAAAGAAAAAAAGTATTCTATTTAACATATAATTTCCTCTTTTAAGTCCTATTTTTTATTCTACAAATTATTCTTAAACGTGTTGTAATTTTTACATTTGTAAATATATAATACACAATATATAAAACAATAAATGTAGTAATCATATTGAAAGATATGAAATTTTTAAAAAACGTATCATCAATTGGTAATTCATATACATGATAAAACAAATATGCATAAAATAAGTATATGAACTTTGAATGATTATTTGATGCTTTTTTTAAACAATAGTAAAAAGTATTAAAAAATGTTGATGCAATCATTTGCAAAACTATTACACCACCTATACCAAAATCATTATAATATCTTCTTATTGCTCCATAAACATTTCCTATTGCAACTCCATTAGATTGTCTAAATTCCAAATTTGAATTTGTAAGATATACTCCTGATAAATCTACTAACTTAAATTTTTCTAAAGTTGAATAAATTCCCATAAATGATTCTTGTCCCCATATTGTTTTT